>JAEEGL011459332.1_pt1 | contig 11128 bp, 9 predicted proteins | sample 9134231 | NCBI WGS metagenome assembly JAEEGL01 (sample SAMN16246548, study PRJNA631951) | gut metagenome | biome: gut microbiome; feature: rumen; material: fiber-attached | host: Bos | place: Iran: Karaj | collected 2018-10
AATCCCCAATCCCCAATTCCTCTTTTGTTAATTATGCTATATAAATTCATAAAATATATAAAATAAATTAAAAATATAATTTTCATAATTCTTTAAATAATTCTAAATCTTTTGCCAATTTTTCTTGAAGTTTTTCATTTTCACATATTATCTCATAATTTTTAAATTTAACATTAGCTTTTTGATTTTTCCAATCAATAATATCCAAAGATTCCGAATTTATTATTACTTGTTTGTATTTAGTACTTAAATAATTAACTAATCTTTCTTTTTTATAAGGACATAAACTCTCATTACTAGAATAATGATGAAAAACATTAATATTAGGAGCTGTTTCTAATTGATTAATTATCATCGAAATAGAATTAGCCAAAAAAGTCAGAATAACCATTTGAATACCATTCTAATACTATATTACTATCTTTATTCATTCTTAATTTTATTTGAGAACATATTTCATAAATATTTGGTTCTATTTGAACAATTTGAAAATAATCTTTGAATATATTTAATAATATTTCATCACAAAGAGTATATTTTATTTTTAATATTTGTTTTAATTTAGACGTTTTTATCCCATATAAACTGAAATTTTCAATTTCATCAGAATTTACCAAAATATTTTCTTCATCTATTAATACTCCAGCAACCTCAACAAAATTTTCTTCAACTTCTTCTTCATTTTTTTTTTCTTCTTCCTCTATATTAACTTTATTTTCTTTATCCTCTTCTATTTCCATTATTTTATTTCCATTTTTATTTAAATTATAATTAAATGAATTTATTAATTCTGACCCACTTTGTTTTTGTTTAAAAACAGCTTCATATAAATCTTGACATAATTTACCAACAATATATCCTTTTTTTGGTATAATAAATGGCATTTTTATTTTTTGGCAATTTTGCGGATTATATATTTTAGGTAAAAATTTTTTATATTTAGTATCTTCTAAAGTTTGTCTTTCTAATTGAATTCTTAATCTTTCCATTTCTTTTGCTTCACCATGCACTAAAACAATATTTTTTGGTTCTAATTCTTGAATAAATTCATCAGTATGTTTATAATCACAATGGGCAGAAAAAGTAACATTTTGAACAGACATTAAAAGTTCTTTTTCAACATTATTTCCAAAATCTACTTTTTTAGGTTGTCCTAATACTTCTCTTGCTAAAGTTTTATCAACACAATATCCTGTTATAACAATTCCATTTTTTTTATTTGTACACCATTTTTCAAAAAGATTTTTACTTAAACCGCTTTGTAACATACCTGGACTCGCAAAAACAACACAAGGATTATCATTATATACATCTGTTATTTCTTGTTCTGTTTTTACTCTTTCAATATGTTTAAATTGAAAAGGATTTTTACTTTCTTCTTTAAATTTATTTTTAACATAATCACCCGCCATATTAATATATTTTTTAAATATTTCAATAGAATCATTTGCTAAAGATGAAGCATAATATATTTTATATTTTTTTAGTTGTGGATGTTTTTCCCAATATTCATCTAATATTAATAATAATTCTTGTGCTCTACCTGTAGCAAATACTGGTAAAAGACATTTACCTCCTCTTGAAACAACTTCATCAACACATTGAATAAATTTTTTTTCTCTATCTTCTCTATTTTCATGTTGATGAATACCATAAGTACTTTCTACTATAAGTACATTAATTTTATGAAGTTCTTTATCAGGAATTTCCGCAGGTTGTAAATGTCTATCTAATTCACGAGAATAATCCCCTGTATATAATATTTTAATTCCTGATATTTCTACTAAAAACATTGCAGCACCTAATACATGTCCTGCTTTAAATGCAGAAAATTTAATTCCTTTATATTCAATAACTTGATGATAATCTATTGGTATTATTTTTTGTAATGAATTTTTTAAATCTTTTTCATTATATAAAGATTCTTCAGATTTTGAATGGGAAACTTTGACATAATCTGATAAAATTATTTTATAGATATCTCTTGTAGGATATGTCATATAACATTTTCCTTTAAAATTTGTTTTTTCTAAAAAATAAGGAAGAGCTCCACAATGATCTAAATGAAAATGTGTTACTAATAATATATCTATTTCATTTAAATCTATTAAATCAAAAAATGGAAGAGAACATGTACCACTAAATGCTGGATGGACACCACAATCTAGCATTATTTTCTTATTTTGAAATGTAAGTAAAATACAAGAACGACCGACTTCACAACCTGCTCCTATTGGCAATATTTCTAAAATTTCTCCATTGATAGAAATTGATTTCGGAGTTAAATCATTTATTCGATAGGTATTCATTATTTTAATTAATGAAATAATATTTTTAATTATAAATAGAATTAAATATGGAAGGTCTGGGGATTGGGGATTGGGGATTGGGGATTGGGGATTGGGGATTGGGCCCAATCCCCAATCCCCAATCCCCTATCCCCAAATTGATTTAATAAATAATTAATTATATGATATTAATTAAAATTTCAATTTTTAAAAAATTAAAAAAAACACTCCCAATCTCTCTGAAAATCTCCCTCAATAATTTCACTCTCCCAATATTTTTATTTTTTCATTTTTTTTTTCCCATAGTCATTTTCATATTTTTCTATAATTTCTTAATTGATTAATTTTATTATTTTTTTTCTTTGATTTATTTTATTTAAATTTAATATAATTCTATTTTCAAAAAATTGATTATTTTACTGAATTATTTTTTATTTAATTAAATTTAAAAAATGTCTATTCAAAATTTCTTAAACATTCAAAATAGTCCTCAATTTTATTCGGAAAATAATTCTAATTTAAATAATATTCCATCTTATTCTTCTAAGGTTCATTCTCAAACCAATGTAAATTTAACATGCAACCAAAATAATCAAAATTTTAATGTTTTTTCAACTAATTTAAAGTATTTAAAATTATTAACTTAAATTAGTCTATTAGAAAATTTCAATACAAGAAACAACATTCAATCTTTATTTTTATCAGAAAAAAAACATCCTAAAAAATATGAATTTTACCAACATTATTTTGGTGGAGAAAAATTAATCAACACTACTTTAAAAAGAGTTAGTTTAGACAATTATTATTCTGGCGCAAATTCTTCTATTATTTTTAATAATTTAAATGATAATAATAATAATTCAATTCAGTTTAGTTTTAATGGAGACATTACTAAAATATCTTTTCAAGAAGAAAACAATGATAAGAAATTGAATGATTCAATTATTAATTTTAATCTGTTTAAAGATAATACTCATTTAAACAATAATTTAACAAAAAAAAATGATAAAGTAATTAAATCATCTATATTAAATTCAAATTTGAATTATAATAATATTAATATAAAAAGATCTAAATCTCTTATCTCAAAGAATGATATTTCAAATAAAAAAAAAAATTTAAGTAATAGGAATAATAACAATTCTTTTATTTATGATATTGAAATGAAAGATGAAAATAATAATAGTAAATTATTGACTAAAAGTTTTCATTCTAAAAGTTTAATAAATATAAAAAGTAAACAAAAATTAGGAGAAAGGAAATCAATATTTAAGCCAGATATAGAAATATCAATGAATATGAATAAATATCATTTATTGAAAAGAGGAATATCAAATGATACATATTCATATTATCAAAGTAAGAAAAAATATGAGAGAATGAAAAATTATTCTCCGATTCATTCGTTAAATTTTATTAAACAAAAATCAAAAGGGAAAAAAGAAATTAAAAGAAATAGCATTTATACTCCTAGATTATTTAACGACAAAATATTAAAAAAATGGGAAGAACTAAACAAAAAAAATTGGTATAATTTAACTCCTTTAGAAAGATCATTAGCAAATCAAGAAATGGAAAAAATGATAAAAAAATAAATAACAAATGAATAATCCTATTAATACTTATAATCAATAAATAATAAATTAAAAATTAATTTAATTCTTTTGTGAATAGTAAATAAATCATCAAATACAATAATTAAACAAAAATGTTTTTAACTTTTCCTAATTTTTTCAAGAATATTAACAATATCAAATCCATTAACCCAAGAATAAAATTTACATTTAATTTTAACATTGACTTTTTCAATAAAAAGAGCACGATACAAATCATAATTTTTTCTTAAAAGACAAAAATCATTTTTATCTAAAGCTCTAACAAGACATAAATCATTATATCCATCACATAAAAAAACAATTCTTTTATAATTATCTTTAGGATATTTTTGGAAAAACATTTCTAATTCTTTTTTTTTACAAAGAGAAGGACAACACATATCACAATTATGAGAATTAGCTTCAGAAACTATTAAAGTATCATTTATTATTTTTGTTCTATTTGCTATTATTTCTTTTATTAAATCATCTATTTTATTAAATTTTAACATCTCATTTATACAAAATATATTTCCACTTGAAATTATTATAGAATCATATTTTTCTTTATTTTTCTTTAAGTAATTAAATAATTTATTCATTCCTTTTGTAAATTCTACTTTTGATAATGAATTCTTTATTTCTTGTATTCCTTTTCCATTTGATTTTACTAATTTAAAAAAAAAATTTAAAGTGTCACACCAATTTATATATTTTTCACATGCTTCATCTAATAAATCTAATTGATCATATTTTAATAAATATTTTGAAGTTACATCTAAAGAATCTTCATTTGTTATTGTTCTATCCATATCAAATATACATAATGTCTTTTTAGCTTCCATTTTTTATATTTTTTCTTTTTAATTTTTTTTTAAAATATACTCTTATAATTCTACTTATAATAATTATTCGTTTTTTTTATAATTTTAATTATTTTTTATTAGTTTATTTTTTCAATAAAATATTGTTTTTTTTCTTTTATAAAATTTAATATTTCATTTTTATTATCTTCTTCATTGTTATTTATCATTTTTTTCACATTATCTTTATTGTCTATTCCTAATATAATCTCATTAAATTTATTTTTCTCAGAAGACATTAATTCTTTTATTCCATTTATTGATTTTTCAAATTCATTAATCTGTTTTCTTCTATTTTCATTATTATATTCATTTGAAAAAAATTTTAAAGATATTGCATTTAAATTATTTATTTTTTCATTTAAAGTTTTTATTTTCTCAGAAATCAAATTAAATTTATCTCTTTCATTTATTTTTATTTTTGGGGTTGCTTTTATTATAATATCTGATGGAGCTCTGAAATTATTATTTTTATTTTGAAAAGAATTATTCATTTGTTGAAAACTAATATTAGGTTGCTGATCTTTAAAATATAATCTCTCATTTACTATTATTCCTTTTCCTATTTTCACCATTATCATATTTTTACTTTTTTTATTTATTATAATTTTTAGAATTAATAAATTAATTTCGAAAAAAAAAATAAATAATCTTTAATAAAAAGATTAGTAAAAACTATTTGAATTTATATTTTCATTATTATTATTTTGGTAATAATAATTAGTATTCATATACTTATTATTATAAGAATCATATAATATTTGTTTTCTTTTCAAATCAGTATATGAATTTTCTTCTTTTTTGGGAGAATAATAATTTTTTTCATTAAATGTCCTAAAATTATAATTAGAATTAATTTTAGGAGTAAAAGTACATTCTTTTAATTCTTCATTTTCCTTTTTTTCTTTTTTTTTCATATTTTCAATATATTTCTGATTTTTAATATCATCTATTCTTTTAATTAAATCATTATCAAAGAAATAATTAGAAACAATATGATCATATTTATGATTAACATATTGTTTATTATTAACAATTATTTTATCACTTGAAAAAGATTTTTTTAAAATTTTTTTAGGATAATTAGAAAAGCTTTTATTAAAAGATTTTCTCATAATATATTTATCATTATAATCATAATTAATTTCAGGATTAAAACTAAAATTATTATAATATGAATCTAATAATTTTATTTTTTCTTTATTTTCAATATATTCATAACTCATTCTATCTATTTTTTCAATAAAACTTTCTCCTTGTCTTTGAACATTAATTTTTATAGTAGCATTTGAATTTGAAGTAAAAGAAAAATTAGGATTAAAAGTATTATTTTTCTTTTCTATTAATTCTAAATTTTTTTTTAAATTATATTTCTTTGAATGACTTTTAAATAAATATTCATTTTGTTTTTGAATAAATTTATTAATATCAAATTTTGAATTATCATTTAAATTTGAATATGTTTGAGGATGAAAAGAACATTCTTTTTCTTCTTTTGTTAATTTTCTATTTTTTAAATTTTGCTTTGCTTTAATAAATTTTTCTATTTCATTTTCTATTCTATTTTTATTTTTTGGTTCATATAATCTTTCAAAAACTTTTTCTCCTATTTTTATATTAGTATTATAATTTATTTGAGGAGTAAATTTTGGATTTAAAGATATTTCTTTTTTCATTCGATAAATTTTATCATTTGTTTCTTTAATAATTTCATTTGTTCTTTTTTGAATTGGTTTATTTAATTTTGGATTTGATATAACAATTTTTCTACTTTTATCATTTATTTTTGGAGTATATGAATATTTATTTATTTCTTCATATTCTTTTTCACTTTTTAATTTTTTATTCTTTTCTAATTTTTTACTGTAATCTTCATATAATCTTTGAAGATGAGCATTTAATTCTCCTTTTGAAATTGTTTTATTTTCATTTTCTGATTCTTCATTATATTCTTTATTTCTTTTTAATATATCTTGTGCATCTATTACTTTATTATAATCATTATTATTATTTTCTTTCTTTAAAGGTTTATTTATTGATTTGTTAGTTTTATTATAAGTGAAATTTCTTTTTTTTTTCCCAATATTAATTGTTAAATTCTTTGTTGAATGCATATCATATAATTTTTCTCTGATATTTCTTCCTTGATATGGATAATAATTCATATTTTTATTTTCATAATTCTTTAAATTTAAATCATCATCTTCAATAGTATCTAATAATTCAATATTTTTCCCAGTATATGTCAATATATTTCCATCTATATTCATTTATTTAAAAATTTAAATAAAAAAATAATTTTTTTATTAAAAGTATAAAATAATATTTTAAACTTATCCTTTTCAGGTTTAAATGATTTATATAGTATAAATCCTATGAACAATAAATGATAAAAAACAAACTTTATAAAATTGAAAAAATGAAAAAACCCCTTTAAAAAAAACAAGATTGGAAAAAGCAAATAAAACCAAATAAAAAAATAATCCTCAAAAATTAAAAAAAAATTTAAAAATTTCCCTATCTTCACCTAATCAAAAAATAATATTTAAATAATAAATAATAAATGAATAAAAAATGATAAAATTTTCAAAGTTCCTATTAATAACAATACTTATTTTATCAACAGAATGTAAGAATCTTCGTTTTCTTCAAATGAAAGAAAAGAGGCGTAGAAGTGGAATATTAATGCATATAACCTCACTTCCAAGTAAATATGGAATAGGAACATTAGGAGATGAAGCTTATAATTTTGTAAAATTTTTAGTGAGAGCAAAACAAAAAGAATGGCAGGTTCTTCCTTTAGGACCAACAAGTTATGGTGATTCACCTTATCAAGTTTTTTCTTCTTTTGCTGGAAATCATTATTTAATTGATTTAGATTATTTAATCAAAGAAAAATTACTAACTCAAGAAGAAGTAGACTCTGTCGATTGGGGAAAAGATTCTAGATATGTTGATTTTGGAAATTTATTTATTGAAAGAAATAAAATTTTAAGAAAAGCTTTTGAAAGATTTAAACCAAATGATGATTATCTTCAATTTGTAAAGACTCAAAATTATTGGTTAGAAGATTATTCTTTATTTATGGCATTAAAAAGTCACTTTGATCACAAAAGTTGGATTGATTGGCCAAAAGATATAAAATTACGTAAAGAAAAAGAAATGACAAAATATAAGAAAGAATTAGGAAAAGAAATGAAATTCCATATGTTTCTACAATATAAATTTAACGAACAATGGGTAAAATTACGTACTTTTTGTCATGAAAATGGAATAAAAATAATAGGAGATGTCCCAATATATGTAGCATTAGATTCATCAGATACATGGTCATCACCAGAAAACTTTCAATTAGATAAAGATGGTTTCCCAAAAGCAGTAGCAGGAGTACCTCCAGATGCATTTACTGCTGATGGTCAATTATGGGGAAATCCTTTATATGATTGGGATAAAATGAAGAAAGATAATTTTAAATGGTGGATTATGAGATTAAAAGCTACAAGTGAAAAATTTGATACTATTAGAATTGATCATTTTAGAGGATTAGAAGCATATTATTCTGTTCCTTATGGTGATAAAACTGCACGTAATGGAAAATGGATAAAAGGACCTGATAAAGATTTTATTAAAGCATTACATGATAATTTACCAAATATTAATTTCATTGCTGAAGATTTAGGTTATTTAACACAAGAAGTTTTAGATTTGAGAAATTATTCCAAATATCCTGGAATGAAATTATTACAATTTGCTTTTGATTCTCGTGAAGCATCAGATTACTTACCATATGGTTATGAGAAAAATACAGTTTGTTATCTTGGAACACATGATAATGATACAGTTGAAGGATGGCAAAAAGCATTAAATCCAAATGATAGAAATTTAGCAGAAAGATTTCTTGGATTGAAACCTGGTGATGATTTAAGATGGCCTCTTATTAGAGCTGGTTTTGCTACTGTTAGTGATTTATTTGTTGGAACTCTTCAAGATTATATTGGAATTGGAAGTGAAGGAAGAATGAATACTCCTGGAGTAATGAATGGTAAAAATTGGATTTGGAGAGCTTTACCTGGAGAATATGATGAACAATTAGCTGATAAAATTGCAGAATTGACTGTTCTTTATGGAAGATATTAAATAATATTTATTTTTTTATTTAAAAATTCAATTTTTTTAATTATTATTTTCAATTAAATGAAAAAATTGTTGATTCTAATGTTGTTTTTGTTTAATATATCATTAGAATATATATTTCAATTAAAATCTTCAAAACGCATAACAAATATATCAGAGATAATTCAAAATTCAACTTATTTACAAAAATTAAATATAATGTTACCAATTTTAAATACATGTTTTGGAAATCCAAATCAATGTTTTGATATGACGTTAGATACAACTCATTATAATACATTTTTACAAGGAGATTCAAATTCTTTTTTTGAAAAATCTTTTAATAAATCTCTATCAAACACTTTAAAAGATATAAATGAAACTTTTTCATTTAATTATCAAGAGAAAAATTTAGAAAGTAAAATATATTTAGATAATATTAAAATTGAACAATTTAATTCAACAAATAAATTAGCTTTTACATTATTTGAAGATGAAGATGAATCAATTAGAAAAATCGAAATAGATGGAATAATAGGTTTAATAAGAAATTCATCTTCAATAAAAACAACTAATAATTATACTTTATCATTTATAGATTTTATATCAAAAAATTCAAATTTTAGTATTCAAATAAATAAAAATACACATAATGAATTAGAAGGAAAATTTTTAATTAATGAAAATTATATAGATTCATATTCAAAATGTAATTCTTCTAATATAGAAAAAAATGATAATGAATGGAAATGTAAAATTAATTCAATTCAATTTGAAAATAATTATCCTATTTCATTTACATATGATATTTCTTTTCAATCAAATAATCCAATATTTGAATTTCCTAAAGATATTGGTATTTATATGTTTAGAAGAATAATTGAACAAAGTTTTGGTCAATGTGGAATGATAGATGAAAATAATATTACTTTATTATTTTGTAATAATACAATTGATGTAAGTAAATTTAATAAAATATACTTTCATTTTAATGATGAAAGTTTTCCAATTTTAATAAATCCTTCAAATGTTTTTGAAAAAATTGAAAAGATATATTTATGTAAAATTATTGTAAGTGATATTGATCATATTATTTTTGGTTTACCTTCTTTTATTGATAATAAAATCATATTTGATAAAAGTAAAAATCAAATTTTATTTTTGGAAAATAAAGTCACATATTTTGCTTTTACTCTTACAATAATAATAATAGCATTTACTTTAATAGCAATTCCATTTGTTATATTTATATTTGAGAAAAATAAAAAAGTAAAATCATTTCATAAATTAGATGATATTGGAAAGACTAAAAAATTCCTAGATTAAACAAATTTATAATTATAATTATTTATTTTATTAATAGATTAATTATAAATATTATATTTAAATTTCAAAATTATTAAATATTGAAAAAATAATAAAATAAATGGAAAATGAAATTAAAGAAATGAAAGAAATTGAAGCAGAACCTTCAATTTCAACAGCATCGAAACATATAAATGGAGAATTTAAATATAGTAGTATAAAATATTTTATTAAAAATAAGGAAATAAAATTAAAAAAAGGAAATCCTGAAATTAATATAGCAATGGAAAAAATTTTAGATAGATTAAGTAAAGGAATAAATATAAATAAATTTATATCAAATTCAAAACCATTAAATCAAAAATTATTAAATAGAAAATGTGATTCATTAACAAAAATATATGGTCAAGAAAATATTTATGATAATTATGAAAAAGATAAGAATCCAATAATAGCAAAACATATTTTAAATACTATTCAAAATAACAGAGAAACAGAAAAAAAAGCAAAAATAATAAAAAAAATAAATAGTAAATATAAATCTTTACCTGATATTGGTCAATATTCTCCTAAATATAATGTTATAAGAAAAAATATTCCTGCTTATGATTTTTCTAAATATGTTAATTATAGGAATAATAAGAATAAAAAATCAAAAAAAATTATATCTTATAAATATTTAAATGAAGAAAAAATTAAGAAAATTAAGGAAAAATTAAAAGAAAAAGCATTTAAAAGTATTAATGTTGAAAGAAATTATAGAATAAATAATAATAATTCTAATACTGAAGCTTCTTCTCTCTTTAAATGTTATAATTTAAGTGAAAATGATATAATGAATTCACATGCTTTAAAAACTTTAAGTAATGGAAAAAAATCTAAAACCAAAAAAATAATAATAAATAATATCCCTTATCAAAATAATAAATTAAAATATTTTTTACATACAAAAGTATAATATATA
>JAEEGL011517550.1_pt1 | contig 11128 bp, 4 predicted proteins | sample 9134231 | NCBI WGS metagenome assembly JAEEGL01 (sample SAMN16246548, study PRJNA631951) | gut metagenome | biome: gut microbiome; feature: rumen; material: fiber-attached | host: Bos | place: Iran: Karaj | collected 2018-10
ATTTCACCTGATACCCGTATCGGCTGCCGTCCTTGCTCGGGAAAAAGGTCAACGAATCCGCGCGGACGAACGGGAACCCGGCGTCGCGGAAGAACGCCTCCGTATCCGCCATCGCATCTTCGGGCATATAAGTCACGTTCGGGTAGTCCGTAAGCTCGACCGGATCCTTCGGGTCTTGGATCCGGATCTTGATATCCCCGTCCGAGCCCTGCAGAAGCGACCGATAATCAGAAAACCAGAAGTTCGCTTCCGTGAGATTTTCCCGCGGATCGTCCCCGCCTATCTCAAAATAACAGTACATGGTCGGGCCATCGTCGCGCGAGATCCCGTGGAAGCCGCGGCGGATCACCGTTATCTCATCGTTGATCTTTGTGGGCAGCGCGACTATTGTACCGTCGCAGACGTCCTCGCTTAGCTCGTCCGGCGCGGTCTTGAATAGCTCCTTCAGGTTTGCAATGCTCTCTGCATAGGATTCCCGGTCGTCCGGTTCCAGCTTGCTGTTCGGATCGTTCAGTTCATTTTCGAGCCGCGCGACCGCCTCCGCGATCTGCGATTTCGTCATCTGCCGGCTGTCGTGGTACAGCGTACGGCCTTTCGTCAGCGCGTTGAACAGTCGCGTGACCTCGTCCTGTGTAAACGTGCCGCGCTCGACCCGGATGATCGGGATCGCGGCGACGTCCGGGACCTCGACCGGCGCGTCGATGTCCACAACGAAATGCCCGTCGGCTTCGGTGACGGTCTCCTTAAGCCGCTCCGGGATCGCGTAGCGCGCGCGGATATGCGGCGCTTCGGGAAGCTTCCTGCCCTCCTCCGTGCCGCCTGAAAAGCTTACCGCGTCCTCGACCGGTTCCGCCGCTTTCGCAAGCATTTCGTCCGTGTCCTTGTGCGTTACAAACTCCTGCTCCGGCGTCGGCTGACAGGCAGCGAGCAGCGCACAAAGCAGGCAAATTACGATGATTCGTTTCATTCGGGTACGCTCCTTCCCCATTTTCTGTCACCATCGTAGCATCCATATTCGTCCAAAACGTCACAAAGTTGTCACAGAGTTGTAACGGACTTGTAAATTCGTTGCCGCAAACCGAGACGCAGTCAAAACGCACATAAAAAAAGATTCTCCGATTTCTCGGAGAATCCGCATGAACCTTCCCGTAGGGAAGATATCACCGCCGCAGGCGATTTCACCTGCGCAGCAGATTTCACCCGCGCGAAGCGCGGATATCATTGCGCCATAGGCGCCCGCTCAGCCTTCCGGAAAGCCGTCGTCGTTTAAGGAGCGGCGGATCATGGTGCCGTCAAGCGCGTTGATCAATAAGAGCTGCATGTCGATATTCTCTTTCTCATTCTGCTCTGTCGTGATAAAAAACGCCCATGCGGGAACGCGAAACGCCTCGTCGCCCTGATCCGGGATCTGCGCGATCGCACTCGTCAGCATGATGCGCTTGATCAGGATCGGCGAGCCGGCGCCGCCGCCCGTGCAATATTCGATCAACTTTTTCAGGCTCTTCTGAATGTCCGCAAACGGCATGAGCTGCACGTTCTCGTTTGCCGTCAGAACGGTTTCCATCGGATTGCCCCAGCCCAGAAACAGAACGCCCTCGTCCGTGACGAACATCTCCACGTTCTCCTGACGCCACGACGGCGCGTAGGTCATCCCGCTGTCATAAACGCTCGGCATGAAATCGGGCTCGGAATACGTATAATAGGAACACGCGGTTGCGCCGGGCAGCGTCGGCACGTACGTCAGATAATATCCCTCGCCGAGCACCGTATAGGAATAGCTTTGCGTTTCCCTTGCTCTTTGCGCGCTTGCGATCCTGAAATTCTGCAGTCCGAGCGCCGCGACGACCTCGTCGCCCTTTTTGATCGCGTCCTCCTCGGAGATTTTGATATTTTCAAGCGCATGCGGTCGCTCGCCCGGCGTGGCGTCGCCCTGCATGACCCAGTTTTCCATCTGAATATTGCCGTCCCGATAGCGGGACAGCGACAGATCGAGACGGCGGGACGCAGTAAAGTACCACAGTGTGCCGGCGCTGTCCTTCACCGCTTTCATCCGCATCGGGAAGGCGAGCTTCTCCGCCTTGATCGGTACAAAGGTGTCCACGACGGGCGCTTCTTCGATCAGCTTCTGGATGCGCTGCATCTCCGCCTCGTCCGGCTGCCAGATGATCTCGCCGGTCTCGTCGTCCTCGCCCATATAGACGCCCTTTGCGGCGTTTTTGAGATCGACCGTCAGCTCCTCGCGGCTGTACTCGTTCTCGCGGATCGTCCATTCGCCCGCTACAAAGCCCTGCAGGAAGCTTACGGCGTCGTTCGGTGTAAAGGCGCTTTGTTTGATCGTCGTCACAGGGAACCGGTCGGCATCCGGAACCTCGATCTGCGCGTCGATGCGGACCTCCTGCTCGCGGATCTTATAGGTCTCCGTCCAGCGCTCCGGCGCTTCGTAGGTATAGGGATCGACGGGCTTATCGCGCACCGCCTTTTCCAAAGCGCCGTCCGCGCGGTTGATGACCGCTTCCTCCGTCGGCGTAGGCTGACAGGCGACGGCCGCAAGGAGCATACAGAGGATCAGAGAAATGAGAATGGTTTTTTTCATAGGTGACTCCTTTCTGTTCAAAGCCCGTCCGTAAAGAGATCGGGCGTGATGTCGATGGTGATCGCAAGCTCACTCAGCCAGCGATGGTATGCGCGCGCCATTCCACGCTCGTAAAAGCTGTAGTCCGACGCCTCGTCGTACGGGAAATCGGGTCCGTAGGGAACGCCGCCTTCGGGAAGCGGCTCGGCGTACACGAACTGCATCGGGATGATCGTGATTTGATGCACGTCCTTCCACCGGTCCTGCTGCGGGATCACGCTGCGGTACGACGCGTGCCCCTCCCGCCAGCTCCACGATTCCCAAAAGAAGATTCCGTGATTGTGCTGCTCATCCAGGAGGAGGACGTCCGGCATGGAGAAGATCGAAGGATAGTCCGCGCTGTCGTAGTCTCCGAACGCCGCGGTAAAGTCCGGATGCCGGTCGTTCAAAAAGACCGCAAGGTCGTAGTGATTGAACGCGCGGCACTCGGCGTCCGTCCAATCGTCCGGCAGATACCAGCTCACGACGAGCTCCATCTCGTCTTCGCCGATGCGGAACGCGTCGACCGTGAACGAGACCTCATTGAAATCCTTCCTGCGGCTATACAGCATCCCGCGCGGAGACATGCTCGGATCGTCGTGCCACTCCTTGTCCGGGTCCAACAGCCCGATCTTTTCCGAATAATCGAAATCCTCGACCTCGACCGGCAGAAGAAGCTCCAGCGGCGGACGGGACAGATGCGTTCCGGAAAGCGGGACCGAGACAGCCGCAAAGGACAGCGAATGCCGTTTCAAGTCCCTGCGGACAATGCGGTCCTTGCCTGAGCCGATCCGCTCCGTCACGGTCTCGCCCCTGTCGGGATGGAACGCGACCGGAACCATGACGGGCTTCCCGCCGTTCTTGATCTCGTTGCCGTTCTCATCCTTCATCGCCTCGTAGGAATTGAACGCGAAGAGTGTCGCCTCGCATACGTACGGCGTGATCAGAAGCGCGTCCTCGCTTCGGTCGTATTCGTCGAGGATGCAGCGGCGATAGGAAATCATTAAGACGCCGCCCTTCTGCGTGACGGTGCGCTCGCGGAACGCGTCGACGTGGCGCTTGCCGATCAGAAAATCGAGCCGTAGGCCGTCCTCGAAAAACCATTGCCGGACCGATTCGCTCCACGTCTGCGGTACGGCGACGGAAAGGTGCAGCGCTTCCGTTTCGGATGCGGGATCGAACGAAAGCACGGAGAGTTTGAGGTCCGCAAAATCAAGCTGTTCGTTGTGATAGACGAATTCCGCCGCGCCGTTTTCCGTGCGCTTCTCACGCACGGTTACGGAAAAGACCGTGCCGGTCTCGGGCGTCGTGTCGCCGTACCATTGCGGATAATACTCGGAAAGCGCGCTAAGCGCTTCGATCAGCCCACTCTGCTCGTCGGTGTAGGCGGAAAGGTCCGGCGTCGGCGCGGGCTGTGCATCGGCGTGAGCGTCGGAATCCGACGTCGGCGCAGGCTCTTTCGGGCTTTCCGGTTCGGGCACATCCGGCCCTTCGACCGTATCGACGGCGATCTCCTCCGCGGCGGGCTGTGCTGCGGGCAGTTCGGAGGCAGTCGGACGTTTCGCGGCGGGCTCGCCGCAGGCGATAAAAAGCAGTATGCAGAACAACAGGACGAACAATCGTTTCATGATTTCTCTCCTTTAGACTTCTGCATTCATGCTATCATCCAAATTCGTCCAAAATGTCACATAGATGTAATGGAGTTGTAAGGGAGTTGTAAATTCGTTCACGCCGTCGATAACGGCGCCGGAACATTTGCGACGACGAAAACCATAATCATCCCGATCGGTGGAAAGGTCTTTGGAACGTTCACACATCATCCCCTTGCCTTCTGTCCCTTACGGTCCGTTGCTGCAGTCATAGAGACGATCGCCGATCGTCCGTCGCGGCGACCTCGGCGCTGATTCATGGATCCGCGAACGGGACGCCGGGGTCGGCGTCCCCTACACCGCTTTTCTGCGTGTGTCCGCCTCATCCGGCTCGTTCCTCGCCGCCTTCCCCTCGAAGGGGAAGGCTTTTGGTACGTTACTCCCCTTTCCTTGCCTTCTCTCCGGGGAGATCGCTCTGGGGCGCGCGCCTCCGGAGGCTTCCCCTCAGGTGGGGAAGCTGTCACCGTCAGGTGACTGATGAGGGGGCTATCCAAAGATTCTCCGCAAGGAGAATCCTCCTGTGCGTGTTTCCGCAGGACACACATCGCGCGGTGTGCGGGGGAGATGGTGCGCGCGATTCAACGCGCGATCTACTTATGTAACGAAGCGGCAGCGGAGTGGAGAGACCTCGGCCTCCCGCATGCATATCACCTGCGAAACACACGTTACTGCGCCCCAAGCGCAAAAGAGCCGCCGCGGAAAACCGCAGCGGCACAGATTTCGCCGATATTTTATTTTTTCGCGTTGAGCACGAATTTCCAGAGCAGCGCGGCAAGCACGCCGCCGACCATCGGGCCGACGAGGAAGATCCAGTACTCGCCGAGCGCCGGACCGCCCGCAAACGCGTCCATCAGCGCCGGGCCGAAGGAGCGGGCCGGGTTGACGCTTGTGCCGGTCAGGAAGATGCCGAGAAAGTGAACGAGCGTCAGCGAACCGCCGATGACGAGCCCCGCAACGCTGCTGTTCTCCTTTTTGGACGTTGCGCCGAGCACTGCCAGCACGAAGATGCAGGTCAGAAGGACCTCGGCAAGAAGCGCGATCCCGATGCTGCCGTTTGCGCTGTTCGTTGCAAGGCCCGCGAAATTGCCCTTATTGAGCACGCCGAGCACCGCCGCGCCCGCCGTGGCGCCCGCAAACTGCGCGATCACGTAACCGATGAAATCCTTTACGCTCATGCCGCCGTTGATCAGCACCGCGACGGAGACCGCCGGGTTGATATGACAGCCGGAGACATTGCCGATCGAGTACGCCATCGCCACGATAACGCCGCCGAACGCAAGCGCCGTAATGATCGCTCCGGGAACGTTGTCCGCGCCGCATTTGGACACGACGCCGACGCCGCAGGCGACCAGAACGAGCACAAATGTGCCGATAAATTCGGCAATGTACTTTTTCAGATCTTTCATAAGATTCCTCCTTTGATTGTTGTCGGCAGACGCCGATCCTGTAAAGAGTATATCATTTTGCCCCGGAAAATGCAAGTCTCGCGGTCACTCCTGCACCGGGAACAACGCGATCAGCCGGACGATGTACCGCAGGATCAGCACGGCGTCCTGCGCGTTCAGCGCGTCGGTCCCGTCGACCTTCGCGTTTTTCATACCCTGTTCGGATATCGTATCGAGCCCGACCAACGCGCGCAGCACCAGCGCGGCGTCCGCCGGCGTCACGGTCCCGTCGCAGTTAGCGTCGCCGAAAAGCGTATCCCCGACCGTGTAGGGAGTCAGCCTGACGCCGACCGAACGCTTCTGAGAGTTATAACTGCCCGGCGAGATCGAATCCGCCTTGATCGGTTCGCTGAACGCAAACCGGATCTGCGTACCGTTCGGAAGGTCCTCCGCCACCGTGAACCACAGGATCAAAAACGGCGTCGTGCCGCCGATGACCGTACCGGACGAGGAGATGAACGCATACTGGACCAATCCGGGCACATTCGAATTTATTACGTTCATGAAACCGCTTCCGGACAGGGACTTGCTCTTCACATACGTAAGCTGATCGGGATCGTACAGAAGCTTCATCGAGATCGAGGACAGCATCCGTTCGCTCGTCACGCCGTCGAGATACAGATCCACGCGCAGGCATTCCCTGCCGTCGACCGTCTCCGTATGATCGCTGACACGGCCGCCGTCGATGCGCAGCACATAATCGCCCTCGGTCGGCAGCTCCGTGGGCGGCGGCGCCGTCGGAACGGGCGTCGGTTTTTCAGTAGGCGTCGCAGTCGGCGTGGCGGTTGCCGTCGCAGTCGGCGTGGCGGCTGCCGTTGCGCTCGGCGTGGCAGTTGCCGTCGCAGTCGGCGTGGCAGTTGCCGTCGCGGTCGGCGTCGGGCTCACGCCTGCAGCGCTGCCGCTCGGCGTCCGATAGTCCGCGGGCGGAGTCAATCCGAAGATCAGCCATGCGTATTCCGGGTAGTCGATAAAGACGTTGCGGTTGCCCTGTACGTTTTCGCACTGGTCGTTCCGGGACATCTCCCAGGTATCGACCGGGTCGAGCTGCATCCACTGCAGCAGCGTCTCGCGCGATTCGATGACCTTTAATCCGTTGTTCGCGTCGTCGCCGGAGCCGATTGTCGGGTTCGGATCGTTTTCATAGAGGTTCGGCTCCTCCCAGCGGCACCAGACATACAGCAGGATGCGCGCGACGTCGCCCTTGATGTTGTCGCTGACCTCGACAAGATCGGCGCCCGTATTGTACCACAGTACGGTGTTTCCGTCGTACGCGTATGTCTGATAGCTGTTCAGAACGCCCTTGACGTTGCCCATGGTCATATTGCCGCGGGTCGAGTTGACGTTCGGGTTCGTCGGCCGCAGGTGGTGCAGATCGGCGCCGCCGTTGTTCTGATAGAAGCTTGCGCGGGACTTCGGCCAGACGTGCTCGCGGTTATAGTAATCGCTCAGCACATCCGAGTAGAACAGGATCGGATCCTCGGAGCCTTCGTTTGCGTCGGTCATCGGCCAGTATCTGGTCAGGTTCTTATAGGTGACGGTATTCGTCATCGTCGATTCCATCAGCGTGTGCAGGCGGGAGAACATGACGCTGTGCATCGGATCGGCGGACGATCCGGCAAGCTTGCTGACGACGTCATACGAATCATCGCCCGTATAATACGCCCGCGCCTGATCTGACAGCGCCGTGCAGAGCTCGTGACGCGTGCCGGAGTTGCTGACGAGCGTGCCGGTCTTCGCCTCCGCCGCCGGAACGGACGAGATGACGAGCAATGCAATCAGCAGCATCGAAATCAACCGTTTTTGAAACCGCATACAAACCCCTTCCCGCGCAAAAAGCGCATACCGATCCATGATAGCCTCAGTATACAGGAAAACCGCACGCGCCGCAAGACGTAAGAACAGATGAACAGCCAAAACAAAGGGAGCGAGGCCGAAAAGCCCCGCTCCTGTGATCTTTGAGGGTTAGTTTTTGTATTCCTCCGCGGCCATCGCGTATCTATAGATCGAGGCCATCGCGTTCGCCGTCAGCGGCACCGACGCATAGGCGTTCAACGAGCCCGCCACATAGGACAGCGCCGAGACCTCCGCCGTCGCGGTGCCGTGTTCCGTCGTCGCAACGATCGTAAACGTCCTGCCGAGCTGGTGTGCCGAGATATCCGGGATCCGCACCTCATAACGTCCGTTGACCGCGGTCGCCGTGTAATCCTCGCCGTTCACCTTCACCGTAAGCGTACCGCTGTAGTCCGCCGCCGGCTTGAAGTAGACCAGAATCGCCGTCGCGCTGTCTACCGCCATCGAGTACGTGATCTTCTCGACGTCGCCGTTCGATTCGTTGACTCTGACGATCGCATAGTCCGCCGCGGCCGTTTTGATCGCGTCGATGTCGTAGCTTGCGGTATAGAATTTATCCATCTCCTCATGCTCGACGCCGAACGTCCAGCCCTTCTGCGCCGCAAGGAACGCCTGCACATAGTGACCGTAGTCCGCGAGCGCTTCGATCATCGCCTGCGTCTTTGGATCAAAGCTGCTCTTATACTCGTCGTACGTGCCCAGATACTCCTTCACGGAGTACGTCTTCTCGACCTTCAGACCGGGACCGTAGTGGAACGTCGCCGTGATCGTATCGGCGAGCTGCGCCGCGTTGACATAGCAGGTGAAGCCGTAGTACGTATGTCCGGGATTCATGAAGTCCGGATCGAAGTCGCAGCGCTCGGTGCAGCCGTCGATGCCGAAGATCGTAAACGTCATGTAGCTCTCGCTCCAGTCGATCCCGTCGATCTCCGGAAGCTGCAGGAAGAAGTTCACGCCGATGCTGTCCGCAAGGACCAGCGACTGGGTCTTGAATACCGGCGGCTCGCTGATATAATGCCAGATCGCGTTCAGCAGCTTTTCATTGCCGCCATCAAATGTAATTTGTTTTTTCTGATCTATTGTACCGAGGAAGTAGACGTCCGTCAGGCTGTTGCATCTATCAAACGCGTATTCACGGATTCTTGTTACGGAATTCGAAAGCGTAACAGTCTGCAATGAAGAACATCTAGCAAACGCTTCACCCGAAATCACAGTCACGCTGCTCGGGATCGTGATTTCCGTAAGTCTCGTGCAGCCGTAAAACATATCCCTGCCGATGCTTGTCACACCGCTGCCGATCGTGACCGACTGAAGCCCCGTGCAGCCGTAAAACACAAACTCGCCGACGCTTGTCACGCTGTCCGGAATCACGATCTCGCTGAGCCCTCGACAGGCGTTAAACGCATTACTGCCGATGCTTGTCACGCTGTCCGGAATCGTGACCGAAGTAAGCGCATAACAGCCGTAAAACGTATAGTCGCCGATGCTTGTCACACCACCAGGGATTGTGACACTCATCAACATGCCGCATTCTCGGAATGCTTGGTTACCTATGTTTGTCACACCGTCTGGAATCGTGATTTCACTTAGCCTAAGACAAAGGTAAAACGCAGCGCCGCCGATGCTTGTCACGCTGTCCGGAATTGTGATTTCATTAAGATTCATGCATTTGTAAAACGCATTCGCGCCTATGTTTTGAATACCGTCGTCCAGGATGATCGTCAGTGCATTACACCAAGGCGACTCGCTGAAGGTGTAATCGGACATAATTCCTGAGCCGACGGTCAAATGCACGGTCGTGATTGCCGTACAACCGGAAAATGAACGATCACCGATGCTTGCGCTACAAGGTATTGTGACAGAAGTAAGCCCCGTGCAGTTGTAAAACGCACCCCAACCGATGCTTGTCACGCTGTTTCCGATCGTGACCGACTGAAGCCCCGTGCAGCTGTAAAACGCACTACTGCTAATGTTCTGAATGCCATCATCCAGAATTATAGTTAGTGAGTTACCTCTGGAGATATACCACGGCGTATACGTGCGACTGTTATAATCATAGTCTGCCATGATCCCCGTTCCTTTGGTCAGATGCACCGTTGTAATATTCGTGCAACCAGAAAACGCATCTTTGCTGATGCTTGCGCTGCAAGGCAGCGTAATCGACGTAAGCCCCGCGCAGCCGTAAAACGCCCGGTCGCCGATGCTTGTCACGCTGTCCGGGATTGTGATCTCCGTTAGCCCTGTGCAGTTGTAAAACGCATACTTGCCTATGTTTTGAATACCGTCATCGAGGGTGACGGTTATCGCATTTCCTCTGGAACTATACCATGGAGTTTCGGTATAGTAAGAATAGTCTGTCATAATCCCCGTTCCCTTGGTCAAATGCACCGACGTAATACTTGTACAGCCGGAAAACGCAGAGTAATCGATACTTGTGCTGCACGGTATTGTGATCGACTGAAGCCCCGTACAGTTGTAAAAAGCATAGTTGCTGATGCTTGTCACGCTGTCCGGGATCGTGATTTCCGTAAGCCCCGTGCAGTCGCGGAATGATTCATAGCCGATGCTTGTCACGCTGTCCGGAATCGTAACCGCCTGAAGTCCCGTGCAACCGTAAAACGCAGAATCGCCGATGCTTGTCACGCCGTTTCCTATCGTGACCGACTGAAGCCCCGTGCAGCCGTAAAACACCCGATAGATGCTTGTCACGCTGTCCGGAATTGTGATCGACTTAAGCCCCGTGCAGGAGTTAAACGCATCGGGGCCTATGCTTGTCACGCTGTCTGGGATCGTGATCGACTGGAGTCCTTTGCAGCCGAAAAACGCAGTCCAGCCGATGCTTGTAACGCTATCCGGGATCGTGACTTTGCTGATTTGTGATTGATTATACAAGGCTTTATTGGCTATCATCCTCGTTCCGGCCTTGATCCGAACAATTTGTCCGCAGGTTTCTTTGACTCCAAGCAGAATATAATTGAGGTAGACAATGCCGTCGCTTTGCGCGTTCCACCATTCTGTATTGGAAAATGCGTTCTCGCCAACGCTTGTCACGCTGTCCGTGATTGTGATTGACTGAAGCCCCATGCAGTTGTAAAACGCATAATCGCCGATGCTTGTCACGCTGTCCGGGATCGTGATCGACGTAAGCCCCGTACAGCTGCAAAACGCCCCACCGACAATGCTTGTCACGCTGTCTGGGATCGTGATCGACGTAAGCCCCGTGCAGTAGTTAAACGCATAACTACCGATGCTTTCAACGCTGTCCGGAATCGTAACCGACTGAAGCCCCGTGCAGCAGTAAAACGCGCTGGAACCGATGCTTGTCACGCCGTTTTGAATCTCAACTTCGGTGATATTGCTCAAAAGCTGATTCCACGGCTGTGAGCTGCTGCCAAAGTCAGGCATTGCGCCGCTTCCGCCGATTGTCAGCTTGCCGTCGGCGAAAGACCACCAGAGACCGTCTCCGAACGGATGCTGCTCTGTTTCAAACGTCGCATTATAGATTGCGATCTCATTCCCGCCGCTGCCGAAGAAGAAGCGATACGCGCCGTCCTGCTCGTCAAAGACGATGG
>JAEEGL011972260.1_pt1 | contig 11128 bp, 5 predicted proteins | sample 9134231 | NCBI WGS metagenome assembly JAEEGL01 (sample SAMN16246548, study PRJNA631951) | gut metagenome | biome: gut microbiome; feature: rumen; material: fiber-attached | host: Bos | place: Iran: Karaj | collected 2018-10
CGCAGCATGGCGGCCAGCTGGGCGCGGGTGAGGAGTCCGCCGGGCAGGAGCCGCCCGGCCTCGTCTCCGCCGAGGATGCCGCGGCCCACAGCCCAGGCCACCGCCTCCTGCGCGAAGGGGAAGACCTCCGCCCCGTCCGAAAAAGAGGCGAGACCGGCCGCCGAGGCGGCGCCGACGCCGCCGTAGGCCACGTCGCAGCGGCGGAGCATCAGGGCAAATTCCTGCCGGGTCACGGGCCGCTTCAGCGCTTCGTCAGAGGGCAGCATCCCGCCGATGATGCCCAGCCGCGTGGCCCAGGCCAGCGCCTTGGCGTACCAGGCTCCGCCTGCGGGCGTCTCCGGCGTCTGCTCCGCGGAGCCGCAGAGATTGAAAAGCGTCTGGATCACCATGGCAAAGTTCACGGTGCCCTCCGGCACGAAGGTCTCGTCGCCCATGCCGCGCAGCGCGCCGTTTTCCACGGCCCAGCGCACGTCCCCGTAATACCAGGCGCCGGGAGTCAGGTCCCGGAAGGGAAGCAGCTCGCCCGTGACCTCCACGGTCACGGTCCGTTCCAGATTGCCGCAGGCAACGGTCACGGTCGTCTTGCCGGGTCCCACGGCCAGGACGCGGCCGTTTTCATCCACCGCCGCCACCGCGGGGTCCGCCGCGGTCCAGACCGGCTCGTCCGCGGCCTCCTCGCCCTTCTCCACGCTCCAGTGGAGCGCGGCCTGCTCCCCCGCCTTGAGGCAGAGAAGGCTTTCCTCCACGGTCAGCGCCGTCACGAGCCGGTTCCGCCAGGGGTTCTCGGGCCGCGGGTCCGAGGGTTCCCAGCCGTTGTACAGCTCCGGCGTCATTTCGGCCACCAACTTCCGGGGCTTGCCGAGAGGACCGGGGTCGTCGCTTTCGTAAACGGTGACCACCGTGCCGGGCTCCACGTTTTCATAGATCCACTTGGCGTCGACCACCTGCAGGCGGATGCAGCCGGAAGAGGCCAGGCTCCCCAGGTCGTTATACTCAAAGTCCATGAGAGCGGAGGGGTCCCGCCGCGTGTAGCAGATGGAGTGGAAGAGCATGTTGCCGTTGAACTGGGTGGAAAACTGCGCCCAGTTCCCGTCAAACATCAGGGCCCATTCCTTTTTCAGAGAAGTGGTGGCAAAATTGCCCAGCGGCGTCCGTTTCCACATGACGCCGGTGGAGCAGAGCATGGCCCGCACGGGGATGGTGTAGTAGCCCGCCTCGTCCAGCCCGAAGACGTTGACCACGTTCTCCTGACGGTTGACCATGATGTAATAGGGGTGCCCGTTGTTCTGCGTGCGGTTGGCGAGCAGCTCTTCCGCGGAGGCCGCGCCGGGCAGCAGGCTCAGCAGCAGGGCCAGAGCCAGCAGCAGCGGCAGGATGCGTTTTTTCATTGTTTTTTCCCTCTGTTTCTATATATCGGTTTCTGCTTGATCAAAGATTACGGTTCCCTGCCTTCTCCCAGCCCCAGGGTCAGCCAGAAGAGGGGGGCGACGATGCAGGTGCTGAAGCTGAAAAAGGCCTGCACGCAATAGCAGAGCGCCGCCGCGCCCAGCATGGCGGAAAGAGGCCGTTCCCCGGCCTCCCGCAGCCGGCGGCGGGCCAGGGAGACGAGCAGCGCCAGATAAGCCGCGAGGGCGAAAAGCCCCTGGTGGAACAGAACGTTCAGATATTCGTTGTGCGCCACGTCGATCTGCGCCACCACGGTGCGGCCCGTGGCCGCGTCCAGCCGGGAGAAGGGCGTGAGCCCGGCCCGGAGCATCGTGTCCGGCCCGGCGCCGAAGAGCAAGCGCTCCGGAATGCGGGGAAGGACCTGCTCCCAGATATAGAAGCGCCCGGAGCCGAAGGAGGGCTCCGCCCGGCCGTGCAGCGTTTCATGCAGCTCGTGGAGCAGCCCGGACCCCGCGTCGAAATAGAATAGGGCGGCCAGGGCCAGCAGAAGCAGCGCCGCAAGACAGAGCGCCAGGACCCGGCGTGCCCGCTTCCCGGCGGGGAGCACGGCGGGCAGGGCGGCCAATCCGCCCGCAAAGACGCCCAGGAGCCCCGCCAGCACCCTCACGCGCAGCAGCACGAAAAGGGAGAGCGCCAGGGGGAGCAGCAGCAGGAGGCGCCGCCGGTCCCGCAAGCGCAGGAGGGAGACCCAGAAGACGGGGATCACCAGGCAGAGAAAGGCAGCCAGCAGGTCCGTATTCCCGATGGTGCCCAGGTATTCGCCCACGTATTTCGTCCCCGCGTCGTAGAAGGTAAGGCCGGCGGGGTAGAGGCCGAAGGGATTCAGCCCCCACAATTGCAGGAGGCAGAGCAGGCAAAGCAGCGTGACGCTGCCGCCCAGAGCGGCCAGGAGCCGCCCGCGGGCCCGGCCGAAGACGGAAACGAGCAGAAAGCAGAGCCCGTAAAGCGTGATCGTCAGCGCCCCTTCATAGCGGCTCACGCCGATCACCGTCTCGGGAAACCAGGGGGAGGCCAGGGCCGAGACCCAGGTGAAAAGCAGATAAAGCAGCACGAAACGCTGGGGCCAGGTGCTTTTTTTCAGCAGCGCGAGGGGAGAAACGGGCTTCACTGCCCCGATGAGCAGGCCCTCCAGCCCCAAAAGCAGCATCACGGCGGCGTATCCGCCGCAGAGAACGCAGAATACGGCGAACTTTGCCTCGCTGATATGCGCGTAGCCCCGAAAACCGACGAAGAGGGGGAAAACCGCTGCCATCAGCAAAAGCCAGACCTCCGTGACGGAGGCAAAGGGCAGCTTTCGCGGCCCGCCGCGGGCGGGGGCAGACCTTGCGTTCCCCTTCATCGCAGGGCGAAATAGACTAAGAGCAGCACGCCCAGCCCGATGCGGTACCAGCCGAAGAGCTTGAAGTCGTGCTTCTTGATATAGGCCATGAGGAAGCGGATCACCAAAAGCGAGACGACGAAGGCCGCCGCCATGCCCACTAAGAGGATCGTAAGCTCCGCCCCCGTAAAGGCAAAGCCGAATTTGACGAGCTTTACCAGACTCAGCCCGAACATGACGGGCACCGCCAGGAAGAAGGTGAACTCCGCCGCCGTCACGCGGGAAACGCCGATGATGAGCGCGCCGACGATGGTGGCCCCGGAGCGGGAGGTGCCGGGGATGATGGAGAGCACCTGGAACAGGCCGATGAGCAGCGCGTCCGTCCACCGCAGATGGTCCAGGTCCTTCACCCGGGGCGTCCGCCCCCGGTTGCGGGTCTCCACCAGCAGAAAGGCGAGGCCGTAGACGATGAGCGCCGCGGCGATAACGGCGGGCGTGTGCAGATGCTCCTCGATCCAGTCGTCAAAAAGCAGGGTGACCGCCGCGCCGGGGATGCAGGCGATGACGACCTTGATCCACGTCACGACGGATTCCGTCTTGAGGATCCCGTGTTTTCCCTGCGGCCGCTGAAAGGGCCACATCTTCTTCCAGAACAGGACGATCACGGCCAGAATGGCCCCCAGCTGGATCAGCACGAAGAACATATCCTTGAACTCCGCCGAGGCCTCCAGCCGGATGAACTCATCCACTAAAAGCATGTGCCCCGTGCTGCTGATGGGCAGCCATTCCGTCACGCCCTCCACCAGCCCCAGGAACAGGACCTTCAGAAGCTCTATGATGCTCAGTACCACAGACAGCGTCCCCCTTTGCAGCAGATGGGTCTATCATAGCATTTCCCTTTGCCGGTGGCAAGAGAATTTCGGTCGTCTTTCAGGAAAGACTATCCTCCGCGCCGGAGAGACGGGCGAAAAGGAAGCGAACGTCCTCCAGGTCCGCGGCGCCGTCGCCGTTCGCGTCAAGGGCGGAGGGCTCCACCTCGGCCGCCATGCCCAGCAGATGGCGGAAGAGGAGCATCCCGTCGCGGCCGTTTACCTTCCCGTCGCCCGAAGCGTCGCCGGGGAGATACTGCGCGGAGCCCGTGCAGTGAAGCTGCGCCGCCAGCAGGGGGGCGTTGTCCCCGCCGATCTCAACGGCGGACCATTCGGCGCGGGTGCCCTTGTAATACACGTCCCGCAGGGCCCTGCAGTCCGCAAAGGCCTCGCTGCGGATGCTTTTCAGGCCCGCGGGGAGCGTGACCTCCTCCAGACCCTTGCAGTCGCTGAAGGACATGCCGAAGACGACGGAAACGTAATCCGGCACGGTGACGGAGAGAATATCCTCCCGTTCCATCGAATGATTGCCCACGCCCGCAAGCATCACGCCCTTCATGTCGCTCACGATCATGCAGCAGTTCCCCTCGCCGAAGGTGATGGAATCGATGCGGCCGTACTCCTCGTCCTCATAGTCGAAATCAAAGCGGTTCCAGGTCGAATCCAGCATGACCCAGCGCCCGTTCAGCAGGGCGACGTTGTACATATGGCCGGGGCAGGTGACGAGGCCGCTGGGGATATCCGCCATATACAGCATCAGGCCCGTCAGATAGCTGTAGCCCTGGCAGTGACTGGCCCGGTTCAGCCATACGGAATAGATCGTATCCACGTGGTCGCCGATGCCCAGGGACCCGCCGTAGCTCACGTAGCCGCTGACCCATTTCTGAATGGCCTTTGCCTTCTCGTAGTCGTCGCTGAGACCGCTCGTGAGAGCCCGCGTCTGGGCGAGGATCTCCTGATAAAGGGCGTTCGTCACGTCCTGCTCGGCCAGCTTCGCCGCGGCGTAGCCGCTCAGCTCACCGGTGAGCGAGGAGGAATAGGAGGTGGAGCAGATCACGGGGAAGTCCGCCGTCAGCCCCTCCGTGGGCAGAAGCCCGACGAGGCGGCCGTTGTACTGGGCGCTGACGAGGCAGCTCGTCATCGTGACGCCGGTGGATTCCCTTATCTCCGCGTAGAGGATCGTTCTGCCGTGGCCGGCGATCTGCACCTTGCCGAAATCGTCAACCTGCGCCACGGCCGGGTCCGCGCTGAGCCAGCGGATCTCCGCGCCCTCCTCTGCCTCCGCGGGGTAGACGTAGGCCGTCGGCTTATCCGCGCTGAGAGTGAGCTTCCCGGCCGTCAGCTTCACGGGGCGCTCCCCGGTATAGACGCATACGTTGTTCACGATGCCGGGGCCGACGACGGAATTGGTCGTGAAATCCCGCAGAGCGACGAAATCGTCGCAGTATTCCTCTCTGCAGCGGATGGCCAGCTCGCCGTTGCTTTGCAGGAGACTCCCGTTCACCCCGGCGGGGAGCGGGCCCTCGAAGCAGAGGGTCTTCAGCTCGTAGCAGTTGACGAAAACGAAGTCGTCCATTTTCGTGACCGTGGAGGGGATAACGAGCTCGGAAAGGTTCATGCAGGAATAGAAGGAGGATTCGCCTATGGAGCTGACGCCCTCGGGGATCGTCACGTCCTCCAGCGTCTGGCAGTCGGAAAACAGCCCGGCGGGGAGCTTCGTGATCCCTGCGGGCAGCCGGACCGCGCGCAGATAGCGGCAGCCCGCCAGCAGCCAGGTGCCGAGCTCCGTCACCCCGTCGGGGATCGTGAGGGAGCTGAGCATCAGCTCTCTGAGAGACTGATTGCCCAGCGCGGTCAGCGACTGCGGGAGGCTCAGCTCCTTTACCCGGAAGCAGCCGTTGAGGAAGTAATTGCCGATGCGCTCGACGCCCTCCTCCACGACGACGGAGCGGATGCGCCAGCGTTCCGCCGCCCAGGGCTGCTCCGAGGCGCTTTTATAATCCTCCGTGGTCCCTCTGCCGCTGATGGTCAGCGTCCCGTCCGCCGAAAGGGTCCAGCTTGTATAGTAGCCGCAGCTTCCGCTGCTGCCCGTGAAGGGGGCGGAAACGTCGTGCAGGGCCGCGTTCGTCAGAGCCTCGTTTTTCGCCCCGATGAGGACCCCGGCCCACTGGGCGGCGCTGCCCTCGTAATACACGTTCTTGAAAGAATAGTTGCCGGAAAAAGCGCCCTCCCCGATGCTTTTCAGCGAGGCGGGAAGCCGGGCGGCGTAAAGCCCCGCGTCGCACAGGGCGTAATCGTCCAGGCTGCTCACGGCGGCGGGCAGCTCCATCCAGCGCAGATTGGCGCCCCAGAAGGCGTAGCGCCCGATCCGCGTCAGGCTTTCGGGCAGGCTGACCTCGGAGACGTAGCGGCAGTAGGCGAAGGCATAGTCGCCCACGGCGGTGACGCCTTCTTCGACGACCACCTGACGCACGTCGTCACGGAGAGCGTACCACGGCGTCGAAACGGAGTGATCGGTGTAGCGAAAGTCCTCCATCGGCCCGGCCCCGCTCACGGTGAGAACGCCGTCCCTCAGCGTCCAGGACACGCTTGCGCCGCAGCTTCCCTCCGCCTGCGCAAGAGCGTCTGCCCGGGGCGCGAGGAGAAGGAGCAGCAGGATGAGAAACACCACGCCCGCCCCCGTCAGGAGCAGCGGGCGGCTTTTATATCTGAGCATGAACTTGACCTCCCGATCATTTCAGACTGAATGGACTCTTATATTATAAAGTGGAACGCCCCGCCTGTCAAGCGCGGCAAACGACCGATATGCGGCTTATACCCTGCGCCGGACGCTCTTTTTTTCGCGCCTCCGGGGCCGCAGAGCGCAGAAGAAAGGGGAGCGGTCGCCCGCTCCCCAAAGTCGTTTCTCTGCGTATTCCGCTTATCTGCCCGGGCTCTTCACCATGCGCACGGCGATGAGCAGGGCCTGCTGACGGGTGGCGTTGGCATAGCCCGCGGCCTGCTGCGCCTCCGTCACGTCCCGCGGGACGAAGGTGGGGCGGCCCTGCGCGTCGTCGCCCATGCCCTTGATGATGCCCTTGGAGGCCATGAAATACACGCTGTCTCTTGCCCAGGAGGAGATATAGGCGTCGTCCCCGAAGGCGGCGGGCATGGTGAACAGCGCCCGGAAGCGGTCGGCGTATTCCGCGTCGGTCGCCAGGGTCCAGCCCTGCAGCGTGACGAGCTTGAACACGCGGGCCAGCATCGTGGCGGCCTGCTCCCGGTTCAGCAGGCGGTTGGGCTCGAAGGCGGTCTTGCTCATGCCGTTGGTGATGCCCAGACCGGAGGCCGTGAGCACCGCCGGGTCCGCCGTGTCCTTGAAGGGATTGGAGGCGGCGGAGGGAGCCTTTTTGCCGGAAAGCGCCTCATAGACCTTCACGCTCACGGCGGCGAACTCGGCACGGGTGATGGGCTGCGTCAGGTCCACGCCCCGCAGGGATTCGGGGATCAGGCCCAGCGTCTCGGCCTCCCGCAGCTCGTCCATGGCCCAGGCGGAGGCGCTCAGCCCCGTTTCGCCCACGTATCCGCAATGGATGCTCGCGTTCTGCAGAGGGGCGTTGCCCTTCGCCGTGCTGACGGCCGCCCAGTCTGCCTGCGAGCCGCCGTAGTACACGTGCCGCAGGGCCCCGCAGTCGTTGAAGGCCTCGGTCAGGATGCTCTTTACCCCGGCCGGGATCGTGACCTGCTCCAGATTTTTGCAGCCGTCGAAGGCGTCGCTGAAAATGACGGAAACGCCCTCGGGCACGGTGACGGCGCGCACGCCGTCCCGCTCCAGCTCGTGATAGCCCGCGCCCACCAGCATCAGGCCCCGCATGTCGGTGACGATCATGCACACGTCCGGCGCGCCCAGGGTGATGGACTCGATATAGCCGTGGTCCTTGTCCTCATAGTCAAAGTCGAAGCGGTCCCAGGTGGAATCCACCATGACCCAGCGCCCGTCCAGCAGGGCGACGTTCCACATGTGGCCGAAGCTGGAGACGATGCCGTTGGGCAGCCCGGCCATATAGAGCATCAGGCCGGTGAGGTAGCTGTAGCCCTGGCAGTGGCTTTCCCGCCGGTTCCAGACCTCATAGATCGTGCCGATGCGGTTGCCGATGGCGACGGAGCCGCCGTAGCTCACGTAAGAGCTTACCCACTTCTGAATGGCGCGGGCCTTCTCCTCGTCGCTGCCCAGGCCCCGCGTGAGCTCCCGCGTCTTGCTCAGGATCGCCTGATAGGTCCCGTTCGTCGTATCCGGCTCGACGAACTTGGCCGCCTTGTAGCCTCTGAGCTCGCCGGTATCCATCGAGTAGGCGGAGGTGCCGCAGGTGACGGGGCAATCCGCCGTCAGCCCCTGAGTGGGCAGCAGCGCCACGAGGCGGCTGTTGTACTGGGCGGTGACAAGGCAGCTCGTCATGGTGATGCCGGAGGACTGGCGGATCTCCGCATAGAGGATCGTGCTGCCGTGCCCGGCGATCTGCACTCTGCCGCTGTCGTCCACCGTGGCCACGGCAGGGTCCATGCTGGTCCAGCGGACCCGGGCGCCCGCCTCCGCGTTTTTGAGCCCGATAGTCGCGCCGGGCTTGTCCGTGCTGAGAGAGAGCTTTTCCACGTCCGGCTCAACGGGCGTCCCGCCCGTGCAGATGCAGACGTTGTTGACGAGGGAGGGGCCCTCGACGTAGTTGGTGGTATAGTCCAGCAGGGCGAGAAAATCCTGGTAATACGCCTCCCGGCAGCGGATGACGATGCGCCCGCTGTCCTGCAGCAGGCTCCCGTTCACGCCGGAGGGGAGGGAGCCTTCGAAGGTCAGGGTCTCCAGCTCGTAGCAGTTGACGAAAACGAAGTCGTCCATCTTCGTGACCGAGGCGGGAATGGTCGCCTCGCGCAGCAGCTCGCAGGAGAAGAAGGCGGATTCTCCGATACGGGTGACGGTTTCGGGGATGTTGACGGCCTCAAGGGTCCGGCAGCCGGAAAACAGCCCGGTGGGGAGCTCCTTCAGCCCGTAGGGCAGCCTGACCGATTTCAGGCCGCGGCAGTCTGCCAGCATATAGGCGCCCACCTCCGTCACCCCGTCGGGAAGCGTGAGAGAGGGAACGGGCGTCTCGCGGAAGGCCTGGCCGCCCACGGAACGCAGGCTGCGGGGCAGCCGCAGCTCCGAGGCGCGGCAGCAGCGGTAAAAGGCGCTGCCGCCCACGCGCTCGATGCCCTCCTCCACCACGATGGAGCGGATGCGCCAGCGGTCCTCCGCCCAGGGCTGCTTTTCCGCGCTGCCGAAATCGTCCATGGCGCCCTTGCCGCTGATGGTCAGGGTCCCGTCGGCAGAAAGGGTCCAGCGCGCGTCCTTGCCGCAGGTCCCGCTGCCGCCCGTGAAGGGGGCGGATACGTCGTGCAGCGCGGCGTCCTCCAATTCGTCGTTGTGCCCGGCGATGCTGACGCGGGCCCACTGGGCGGCGCTGCCCTTGTAATACACGTCCGCAAGCCTGTAATTGTCGTAGAAGGCGCCTTCCCCGACGCTTTCCAGCGTGGCGGGGAGCAGCACGCCCCGCAGGCCGGAAAAGCGCAGCGCGTTCTGCCCCAGGCTGCGCACGGTGGAGGGGATCTCCAGCCAGGGCAGCTCACAGCCCCAGAAGGCGTTCCGCCCGATGCTCGTCACGCCCTCGGGGATGACGGCCTCAACGATACAGTCGCAGTAGGCGAAGGCGTAGTCTCCGATGGAGGTGACGCCGTTTTCGATCACGACCTTCCGCACGCTGTCGCTGAAGCCGTACCAGGGCGTGGAAACGGAGTGGTCGGTGTCCTTGAAATCCTCCATGGGGCCGCTGCCGCGGATGGTGAGAACGCCGTCCCGCAGCGTCCAGGAGACGTTGTCGCCGCAGCTGCCCTCCGCGTCCTCCAGGGCATGAGCCCGGGGAACGAGCAGCAGACTGAACAGAAGCAGGAAAAACGCCGCCGCCAGCGCGAAACGCAGCGCGCGGCTTTTTTGGATAAGCATGGGATCACCCTCCTGAATCACGATATGGGATTGCTTTGTTTCTGAATTGTAACTATTGTATAATACTCGGCGGCAGGTGTCAAGTCCATGCCGGGGGAGAGAGCGAATCGCGCGGAACGATTGACCTTTCCGCGCGTTCGTGCTATGATGGAGCTATCATCCCGGCCGGGCCGGGACATTACGATGGAAAAGGACGGGAGAACGATGGAAACGAGACCTTACGTGTCCTGGGAGCTGATCGGCAGCTTCATGAGGGCGGCCTTCGAGGCTGCGGGCGTCCCGGAGGGGGACGCGGCGATCTGCGCCGAGGTGCTGATGGAGAGCGACCGGCGGGGCATCGAGTCCCACGGCGTCAACCGCTTCAAGCCCATTTATATCGACCGTATCCGCGCCGGCATCCTGAACCCGGTCACGGAGATCGAGACCGTGCGGGAAACGCCCTCCACCGCGGTGCTGGACGGGCATAACGGCATGGGCATGGTGATCGCCAACAAGGCCATGAGCATGGCTGTCGAGAAGGCGAAGAACTGCGGCCTCGGCATGGTGGCCGTGCGCAACTCCACCCACTTCGGCATCGCGGGCTATTACGCGACGATGGCGACCAAGGCCAACATGATCGGCCTGGTGGGCACCAACGCCCGCCCCTCCATCGCCCCCACCTTCGGCGTGGAGAACATGATGGGCACGAACCCCCTCACCTTCGGCCTGCCCACGGACGAGGAATTCCCCTTCGTCATCGACTGCGCCACCAGCATCGTGCAGCGGGGCAAGATCGAGTATTACGCCAGGGAGGGCAAGCCCACCCCGGCGGGCATGGTCGTGGCTAACGACGGCAGCGCCCTCACGGATTCCGAGCAGATTCTGGTGGACCTCACCACCGGTCAGGCGGCCCTGGCCCCCCTGGGCGGCATCGGCGAGGAGCTGGCCGGCTATAAGGGCTACGGCTACGCCGCCGTGGTGGAGATCCTTTCCGCCGCCCTGCAGGCGGGCAGCTATATGAAGATGCTCACGGGCATCGGCCCCAACGGCGAGAAGATCCCCTACCCGCTGGGCCACTTCTTCCTGGCCGTGGATACCGAGGCCTTCATGGGCGCCGAGAGCTTCAAGAAGACGGCGGGAGACATCCTGCGCCAGCTCCGCGCCTCGAAGAAGGCCCCGGGGCACGACCGCATCTACACCGCCGGGGAGAAGGAATATCTGGCCTGGCTGGACCGGAAGGACAAGGGCGTGCCCGTGGGCGAGGGCGTGCAGAAGGAGCTTATCGCCGTCCGCGACGCGTACGGCCTCGACTTCCGCTTCCCCTTTGAATAACAGGCAACAGGCAGCAGGGAATCTCTGAAAACACCTTCTCTGCCGCCGGAGGCGGCAATATCTCAGCGGCGCGAAGCGGCGCTATATCTCTGCCGTGAACACGGCAATATCTCTGCGGCGAAAGCCGCAATATCTCGTTTGCCAAAGGCAAACATATCTCTTTTTCTGCATATC
>JAEEGL013242046.1_pt1 | contig 11128 bp, 11 predicted proteins | sample 9134231 | NCBI WGS metagenome assembly JAEEGL01 (sample SAMN16246548, study PRJNA631951) | gut metagenome | biome: gut microbiome; feature: rumen; material: fiber-attached | host: Bos | place: Iran: Karaj | collected 2018-10
ATATTCTAACGCTTCGACAAAATCCATATCAATATCATTGGCTTCTTCATTTCCTAGATCCTTTTCTTTTAATTGATCCTCAAATCTATCCAACTGATCAATTGGATCGTTTAATTCTGTATAAGCATTACAGAATTCCTTACCACCAATAAACAATTCAAAACGTTCAGTAAATCTTGGATCTTCTGGATTTCTTTTGGTTAATGGTGATATTTCAACTGGATGACCATACAAGAATGTTGGTTGAATTAATGTTTCTTCAACATACTTTTCAAAGAATAAATTAATTATATGACCAATATTCTCTTGGTGTTTTTCAACCACTATTTCATGTTCTTTGGCTAATTTTAATGCTTCATCGACATCTTTTATTTTTAAGAAATCAATACCGGTCTTTTCTTTAATCGCATCGGTCATACTGATACGTTTAAATGGTTGTGATAAATCAATTTCGTTACCATACCAATTAAATGTATATCTATCGAATACTTCTTTAGCGATTGTTTTAAACATACTCTCAGTCATTTCCATCATACCAGCAAGATCAGAATATGCAAGGTAAGCTTCCATCATCGTAAATTCGGGATTATGTTTGGTATCCATTCCTTCATTACGAAATACTCTACCTATTTCATATACTGCTTCCATTCCACCAACTAATAATCTTTTTAGCGGTAATTCTAGTGCAATACGTAAATACATATCCATATCTTGAGCATTGTGATGGGTCTCGAATGGTCTAGCAGCAGCACCAGTTAATAAAGTTGATAAAACTGGTGTTTCAACTTCCGTAAATCCTCGATCATCCATAAAATGTTGAATTGTACGAATGATTTTTGGCCTTATGAAAGCCATTTTTTTAGAATCTTCATTCATTATTAAATCGACATAACGACGACGATATCTTTCTTCAATATCAGTTAAACCGTGAAACTTTTCAGGTAATGGCCTTAATGCTTTAACTAAGTGTGTATACTCTAAGCATTTTAAAGTTACTTCACCCGTACGAGTTTTCATAACTCGACCACGCACGCCAACGATATCTCCAATATCAGCTGATTTAAATAATTCATATGTTTCTTCACCAACATCGTTGATTGAAATATAGATTTGAATCTTGCCAGTTTTATCTTGAATTGTAAAGAATGAGGCTTTTCCCATCTTTCTGATAAACATAATTCGACCAGCAACGATAAATTCATCGGTAATATTTTCAAATTCATCATGTTCGATATCTTGATACTTTTCTTTTATTTCATTACTAAAAGCGGTTCTATCAAAACGATGCCCAAACGGATCTAAACCAAGGCTACGTAATTTATCGGCTTTTTCTCTTCTAATTAATTCTTGATCGGTAAATTCACGCATATTTTCCACTTCCTTCTTATCAATTATATAATTTTTTTAAGTAATTATCAAGTACTTCAGTTATTTCTTCTTTAGTTTTTGCCTTAAAAATAAGGTTTTTTATCTCTTTATGATAAGGCATTCCTTTAATGTACCAGGCAATATGACTACGCATTTCTAACGTAGCTACTTTTTCAGGCTTTTGTTTTAGCAAATAAGACATATGGTGATAACACATATTAATTCTTTCTTCATATGATGGCTTATCGATTATTTTCCCCGTTTTTAAATACGTATCGATTTCTTTAATTAACCACGGATTACCTAGCACTCCTCTACCTATCATAATGGCATCGCATTTCGTATATTCAAGCATATGTTTAGCTGACTCGATATCAGTAATGTCACCATTACCAATAACGGGAATACCGACATTTTCTTTTACTTGTTTAATAATATCTAAATCAGCTTTCCCGGAATACATTTGACTACGTGTACGAGGATGGACAGTAATAGCACTAGCACCTGCTTTTTCACATATTTTGGCCACTTCAACAGCGTTTATGGAATTACTATCCCAGCCGCTACGAATTTTAACCGTTACGGGAACTGGTACTGCTTTAACTACCGAAGAAACTATATCATATATTAAGGCAGGATTTTTAAGCAGAGCCGATCCTGCTTGTGACCTGACTGCTACTTTCGGTACAGGGCAACCCATATTGATATCGATAATATCTGGTTTCATAATATCATAAACAATTTTAGCAGCCTCGACAAAAGTTTCTTTATCACTGCCAAATATTTGCTGGGAAATTGGTCTTTCTATTTCTTCAAAATAAAGCATCTCTTTAGTCTTTTTACTGTTATAAATCATTCCTTTATCAGAAACCATTTCAGCGCATACTAAAGAAACGCCCATTTCTTTACATATTTTTCGAAAGGCGCTATTGCATACTCCAGCCATGGGAGCTAAGATAACTTGTCCATCTAATTCGACATTACCAATTTTCATAATTCACCTACTTATGATAAGTTTCATTGTTTAAAATTTTGAAACTACGATATATTTGTTCTAATATGATTAATCTGAATAAACCATGAGGATAGGTCAATTTAGAAAAGGATAGTTGATACTGACACTTATTTTTAACATTATCACTAAGTCCCTCTGAGCCACCAATAATAAAGGTAATACATGGATTAGTAATAAATGTTTTATCTATTTTACTTGCTAATTCTTTGGATGATAACATTTCTCCTTCAATGCACATGGCAATTAGATAATCTTTGTTATCAATATGTTTTAAGATTTCTTTTTCTTCATTTTGAATATTGCTATCCGGTAATTCAATAATTTCTACTTTGTGATATTTGTTGATTCTTTTTAGGTAATCATCAATACCGTCTTTCAAATAGTTTTCTTTAATTTTACCAATACATATTATTTTAATCATATCATTCCCTCTCTAGATATTTTATCATAAATAAAATAAAAAAAGTAATAAATATTACTTTTCTTAATTTAATATTTTAATAAATTCCGATAATATTTCACGATTGTCGCCGCGATCATTTAATGGTGGAATATTAAAAGCAACTGTAGCATGTGATTCAAATTCAAAATCAGTAATATCTTGCTTGTTTAACATGCTTTTATTTAAGACAATCTTTTGATTATATAATTTTTCAAATATTTCTTTATTAACTAACATCATTTTATTTAATTTAATAATACTTGGTTCCATTAAATATATGATTTCATCACAACCTTCACCATTCGTATTATTTAAATCTACTAAAATCATATTGGCATTACCAAATTTATTGATCGCCGCTGCTAAATTATTTTGGTTGACAGAATACATATCTTTTTCATTGAAATAACCAAAATCATTTTTATTAACTTCGATAGCTACTACATAATCTTTTTCAGAAAGCATTTTTTTAAGCATATATATCAAGGTCGTAGCACCAGCTCCAGCTGTGGCATTTTTAAAACCAATTACCTTAGCAGTTCTTGGAACACTACTTATGTTGGCACCGCTATCATTATCCTCAGTTTTTCCCTGATTATTTAACTGATGAATATGGGCAACATCTTTATAAGTATTTGGATGATTATATAAATACATTAACGATTCTTTATTATTAGCAAAGTTATAGATACCCATACTGATTAATTTAGATAGATAATCATTATTAGCCATCAAAGTATTATCAAGTAGAAGTATTACTTTATCCATCTCAATACCCATAGATAATTTCTGAATATTAGATACATTCATATAATCTCTGACAGCAGTAATATCTAAAAACATACGGTTAAAAAAGAAGTTAGAAAATGTACTAATTATCTCTTCAGCGGAAAACTCACCATTAATCGATTTGATAACATCAACATCTAAACTACCTAACAAATTAGCATTCTTATTTGCAACAATTACATTCATTATCTCACTCCTCTTTTTATTCTCTTTTATTTATTGATGACAATTGCTTCACCACTAATTTTCCATTTTCCAATAATTGGACTATCGCTTCCTCTACTCTTACCACCAAGCATTAAAATCGTGTTTAAGGCACCAATATTCCAATCGACATATGTATATACATCATAATAAATTCTATTTTTGTCTGATTTAGCTTCATTTTTAACAATTTCAATTCCTTTATAGCAATAACCTGTTTCGAGACCAGTTTCACTATCTTTGAAAGTGCCATCACCATTGTGACCTAATTCTTCACAAGCAATATCATACTTACTCAAACTAAGAATTTCGTTAAGGTCGCTTAAGTTTTTACCAGATCCTTGATTAAAGAAATTATCAATATCTATTATTTGATTTTGTTCGACAAAATCGATTACTTTATTTTTAATTCGAAAAGATTTGGCATATTTAAAAGATACGGCCGTAAAGGCAACATATATAACTATGAATACCAATAATAATCTAATCATAAATACGCCACCAAAGGCATCTCTCATCTTTATTCACCTTCTTTTATTCAAAAGCAATTGGTCTAGTTTCTCCGACAATACTCCATCTACCAATAATATTTTGGCCAGGTTTCTTACCACCTACGGCATATAATCTATCAAAAAATGGTAATTGGAAGCCAAAATAGGTCGTAACTTTATAATAGACACCTAATTTGTTTCTGTTACCTTCTGATGGTTCTATTTGTTGAATCTTTACGCCTAAATCATTATAACATTTAGTTTTATTATCAACGGTACCACAATCGACAGGAAAAACATAATTTAGATTACCGACTAATTCTTTTTCAAAATATTCACGCATTGCGTTTTCAGCTGCAGCAGTCATTTCAATATCGCTAATTTCATTTTCTTCAAGATATGAAACGATAACATTTTTTGCTTTGAAGGCTTTCGCATAGTTCAAAGCAACTGCTGTAAAACCAACATATATTATTATAAAAACTAAGAATAGTTTTATCATGAAGGCTCCGCCAAAAGCATCTCTCATAAGTAAGACACCTCCCATAAAATCTTTCGCTATATTTGATGCATTATTACTAATACATCAAATATAATGAAAAATTAATTTTCATTATATTATTCACAGTTTCCAGTTGCTGAATTATAGTATTGTCCAGCAGGACAACTTCCTGGATTCCATAAACCTGTAATTGTACCTTTAATTTGTGGCCACATCAAAGCTAAAATACCTCCAATAACTGCGATAGCCACTAGAGTGATTACTGTCATTGAAACTTCACCTGTTGCTTCTTTCATTATTTCACCTCCCTATTTTCTAAGTAAATTATAACATATATCTTTTTATAAATCTAGATTGGAACTATGTGCCAATCATAGAGAATGACGCGATTAACATGATTATTAATGCTGCACCACCAGTGCACATCAACATTGTCATGGTCTGTTTTTCCATTTTATCTAGTCTTGCTTTATATTTTTGTTCCCTAGCCTTTAATTGCAAAGCTGAAACTGTTTTTGAGAATGATAACATTTGCTCATGTTTCTTATCTTGTTCACCAAGACTTAAACGATATAATAAACGCATCATACGCATTGAATCTCTAACCGGATACTGATTGGCAAAATCCATATAAGGATCGACTGTCGAATCACCAGCTTCAATTTTAGCTACCAAATCTTTTAATCCTGGTTTAAATACTTCAGGGGCATCTTCGATACTTCTTGCTAGAGCAACTGGAACGGTATAGTGTTGAACTAATACTTCCAAACTCTTTAAATAGTATGGTAGCAATGAATCGATTGTATTCAAATGCTTCTTATAGAAATTACGTAAATCAAAGTATTGTGATTTAAATATTAAATAGCCGAAAACTAATGCTATTAAAATATATAATGGTTTTAATTTAGTAATAAAAATGAATAGGACAACAACGATTGTAATTAATCCTTTAAAAACTCTTTTTCTAAATACTTGGTTAACATCGTATACCCTGTCACCATATTTAGCTCTTAATAGGAATTCATAATCCTTTTCTTTTAACATTTCGAAAAGGCCTTTATTTTCACCAAAGAACTTGGAAGTAGATATCTTACCATTATAGATTAATAAGGCAAATACGATAATACCAATTAGCAATATTTCTATATACATTATTCCGCCCCCACATTCTCATTATAGTATTTTTCACCTTTAAGTAAAAAGTAACTATTTATTAAGACGACACCATGAACTAAGATTTTCATAAGTACGCCATCTAACATATCGACATAACTTTCGACACCTAAGATTAATTGAATTAAAACGATCAATGAATATAGTGAGATACCAAACATTAAGAATTGACGATGGAATTGTTTTCTATCGGATCTATCACGGTAAACTCCCTCTACTAAAATATCAATGTCATTTAGCATATTATCAAAAGTTTCTTCAGTATTTTTAGCACCTTCTTTGGTTACTTGTAAGAATAATTGGTGCATATTTTTAACCATATAATATGGATATTTGGAATTCATGTAATTAATTGAATCAGCTACATCACCTTTTTCATATGAAAGAGCAATCATCGTTTTGACATCAGATAAAACTGGTTCTTCAAGAACACCGGATTCAACGACACCTTCAAGAGCTTTAATAAATGACTGGGTAGTATTAAATTCCATAATGGTATTGGTCGTATATACTTGAATTTGTTCAAAGATAAACTCACTATATTGTCGTTTACATCTCAAATATGTAATATAAGGAATGACTGAAACAGCAATAATGGCATATACGATTGAAATTATTAAATTATAGAAATAGAAGTAGCCAACGGCACCAGCGACACCAGCAAACAATACTACTTGAATAGTATATTGTCGAGGTGTATACTCTAAACCTAATTCTTTAATTTTCTCACGCATTACTTTATATGAATATGGTGCATATTGATCATAAGCAACCGTTGCTTGTTCTTTGACAAATTTATAAATACCTTCGCCAGATGAATTACGGTATGTCATTATAAATATCAGAATTAGTGCAATTAATATAAATTCCATTTAATCACCTACTTTCCTATTGATTATTTGTTACTTGATTAGGAACAGGATTAACTATTCCGTTATTATTTTGGCCAGGTGGATTATTAATAAATCGACCTGGTTGTTGATTATTATTTGGACTAGTCACTTGACTAGGTTGGTTATTTACCGGTGCTGCTGGCTTTGGGGCTACAACTGGTTGACTATTAATTGGTTGAGTGTTAATTGGTTGCGGAGCCACTGGAGCAGGTGCTACCGGTTTTTGTACATTGCTTGAATTATCGACAACATACTCTTCTTTCATCGGATTGTCAGTTGGAGATTTGAATTCTTCTTTAACTAAGATATCAGGTTGCATTATCAATCCTTGACTCTCTAGATAGCCCAGCAAATATTTAGTTGGATTATGTAAAGTAATTCTGCCATCTGGCGTCTTTTTATATAAGGTATTAGATTTTGCTTCATTATCTTCAGTTACATAAAATTCAACAACTTCAGCAATCTCACGATGAAACTTTTGTCTTTCAGGGCTATAATATGCCTTAATATGAACACCTAATTGAACATATCTATGAATACTTCTTAAGAATTGTTCTAGGTCTATATTACTCTCAAGCAAACTATACAATCTGCTTGGGATAGAAGCTGCCTTATCAGCATGGATCGTCGATAAGATATTGTGACCAGAAGAAATAGAGTTTCTAACAGCCATAACAGCTTCAGCACTTCTGACTTCGGATAGTAATATCCAACGAGGATTCTGTCTCATACAAGTTACCAATACATCAGAATAACTAGCAATGTTATTGGTCTTCATAGCGACAATATCACGCGTTGGGAATATCTTATCCAAGTGAAGTTCCAAGGTATCTTCAATAGTAATAATTTTTTCATTTTCTTTAGTGTGTGATGCAAGGTATTTGATAAACTCAGTTTTACCAGAACCAGTTTCACCACTAACTAGGATATTACAGTGTCCTTCGACACATTTCATTAAGAAATCATGAATATCTAGTCTGATATAATCATCAGCAATGATTTGATCTTTCTTTAATCTTATTTTAGCTGGAGTTTTACGTACAAGTAGTGCAACTCCGTTTCTAGCAATTGAATCATGGACAAAGTTAAGTCTTAGTTCAGCACTTTCAGCATCTAGAAATGGATTAGCCATATTAAATGACTTACCCATTGTATTAGCACATTGGAAAGCAATTTTTTCAACTAACGCATTATCAATACCGGTATTTTCAACACGATAAACACCTTTAGACAATGTTTTAATCCAAACTTGTCCACCATTACTATATGATATATCGGTTACATCATCATTTTCTAGAAATTGTTTTAAGGGGCCAAAATCGACCTGTTGGAATTGAGCATCCATACGTAACCTCCTCTTTATCTTTTTTTATTTATTAGCCATTATTTTCTTGTTGCTTTTTTTCAAATGCTGCTTGTTCCATTTCATTAAGTAATTCATCATATAATTCTTTTTGATTATCGATCTTACTAATCTTATCTAAAACAAATTTATATAGATAATCACTTGTTACTTCAGTTGCTAATGGATCTTCAGCATCAAATTTAGCTGTATTTGGAACAAGAACAACTTCAATATCGTATGTACCAAGTGTATCAGCAATATAGTTTAATGATGAGAATAATAAATATTTAGCTTCTGGTAATGAGAAATATAAATATGCTGGTGTACGATTTTCTTCAGTATTTTCGAAAACATTCTTACCGCCAGAATCTTTAACTGCTAATGTTTCAATGTTTTCAAAGAACTCACCATATACTACTTTTCCATCATCGTTAATTAATTTAACATAAATATCAACGATATTGCCTGGCATAATTGAGTTACCATATGTTAAAACAGTATTAACTGGGAAACTAACTACTCTTTCTCCTTCATTAATGTCATAGAATATTGCATCTGGAAGATTTTCTTCTTCAACTAATAAATCGTTATAGAATAAACTTCCTTTTGCAATCATTGTATTATAACTACTATATTTACCAATAATAGCATTATAATCCTTGTAATATTCACCTTTGATAAATGATTGTGGTACTTGTGTACGAGCAACCATATCCTCAGTGATTTTGGTTTTAGGTTGAATTGTTTCTTTGGCATAGAAAACTGTAACTAATGCCGTTTTTTGATTAATACGGATATTATAACCAACAAATAATATCGCAATACAAGCTAAGACACCTAAAATCGTAACTGTATTCTTGTTCTTTAAAAATTTACTTAATCCTTTCATTTTTATTCCTTCCTTTCTTTATTTAGTGCCATCTAAAATGGCAGTTAGTTCATTTTTAATGACTGCTTCAGTTGAATCAGCAGTATTATATATCCTATAATTGTTGGTTTTATCAAGTATACGGATACTAACTTTAGCCGGATATTCAATTATTTGATAAAATTCTATCTCATAATCACCTTGACCGAAAGTTGAGACTTCCGTAAATCTACGAGTGAAATTTTCAACAAATTTCTCTTGACTCATCTTAATTTCTCCGGTGAGTCTATAATATGCTACATCTATAGAATCGACCATCGCCGCTTCAGTAGCTTCTTTTAAAGTATAATAGTCTTGTTCATTACTAACCGTTATTTCATTAAACAAGATAATAATTAGTAATCCAAATAATCCAAGTACTATCAATCCGACGGAAGCAAATGACCATTTCATTATTTACATTCCTCCCAATCACGATTATATGGACCACAACCTAACTTATAGAAGTCTTTAGTAGCAACACGACTCGCCAAATTAGATTTATCAATAAAATCTGTGGTTCCATCTTTTTCCATATCATCCCAACTAGTATAATAATAATCTTCATTATAAGTTCTTATCATTCTTGTTTTATCAATATCTATAATACCAGTAGTATATGTCATTTCAGCAAATGAATCATTTAAATTATATTTTTTAATGATATTATCATTTTTATCTTTTACGGTTACAACATAACCACCATTCTCTTTGCTTATAAATCCATTCCATAAACTATTTTCACTTATTCCATTAGGAAATGGATTAGTTATATCAATTGGTCGATAATATAGTTCATAACCTTTAATTTTCTGATTAATTTCAGAATAGAACTCTTGATCAATTTCAAATGTTCCAGTTATACCATATTTACAGTAGCCATCATGATTAATTCTTGTTTTTGCGGCAGCATCGCTTACTCCCACAAATGAGTTGCCATACTTGTCTCTGATGAAATTACGCCAATATGGATACTTATTAATGAAATCAAGGCAAAGATCGGCAATCCTTAAAGCCCCACTGCTACCATTTGGATTTAATTCAAATGTAAATTTGCCATTTGTTTTAGTATTAAGTGGTACAAAATATTTCCCAATATCATCATTTCCCTTAGAAGATAATACATGTGCTTGAACTTCTGAATTATTGCACAATCCGTTTCGATATGTTATTAGGCCAGTTTTGACATTAACACATGCATTGCTTAAATTATATTTGATTTTGTATATAAGTTTTCTTGACACTTCTGCCGTAGATGAACTTGTTTTTTTTATGTATGGGTCAGGTGACTCATAGTATTTTTCTATACTTGGAGTAGATATTTTGGTATACGTACCATGATCATCACTGCCAGCAGTAGGTTTTTTAATATCATTGCTGTTATAGTAAGTAGCTACGAATGATGCATCAATATCTTCCATCGATACATTTGTAGGGGTATTACTTCTAATGCAGGCATCAAGGCTGCCTGGGTCTGGTCTAGATGAACTACTGTGAGAAACATATTTACAATCACCGCATCCGCCACTGGTTACAGTTTTTGTTCTTTCGTCAGTTATTGGTCTATTATAGTCTGCTTGGCACGGAATCCAATTTTTTTGACCAGATTCTGGGTCTCGCTTGCCGCAATTACAACCCGTTCCCCATTTGCAAGCATAGCCTATAGTCACAGTACAACTGCATTTAAGGGTTGTAGTAATGCAAACTGAAGAGACATTTACTGTTACTTTCTTAGTATATTTTTCATAAACGTCTAAGCCAATAAACATACCAGCTTTAAATTTATAGTCATTAATTCCTTTTATTGCATTACCAATGTGTTTTCCATCTACATCATAGACATCGGCATCAATGTCGCTTGTTATTATCCAACTATTATTTGTCTGACAAACGCCACATACAGTTCCAGCCGTTGGTGGCCCTGTAGAACCACTTCCAGAACCAGAACCAGAGCCAGAACCAGATCCCGACCCGCTGCCAGAAGCACTACTGCCTACAC
>JAEEGL013753586.1_pt1 | contig 11128 bp, 5 predicted proteins | sample 9134231 | NCBI WGS metagenome assembly JAEEGL01 (sample SAMN16246548, study PRJNA631951) | gut metagenome | biome: gut microbiome; feature: rumen; material: fiber-attached | host: Bos | place: Iran: Karaj | collected 2018-10
CAAGCCCTGGCGGGGGAGCGAGCACTTCTCAAACGAGAAGTGCTTTTTTTTCGTTTAAACGCATCTACAAAAGCCAATAATACCAGGGCTTGAACGTGAACAACCGGTGCGAGCAGTGCGCAGCATGCGCCGCATGGACGCGGCGCAAGGTTGAGAGCGCGGCCATGAACGAGCACACAGGAAGTGTGCGAGAGGATGGCAAGCCCTGGCGGGGGAGCGAGCACTTCTCAAACGAGAAGTGCTTTTTTTTGTTTAAACGCATTTTGGCAATACGTCACCCCCAGAGTCCCAGCCCGCACATCAGAAAGACCTCCTACAACACTCTTTTTTTCGATAAAAATCAGATTTTCGCACTTTCAGAGACAATATACGGCACTGTTGGTGGGGTATGCTTAAAAAAATGCTAGAAAAAGAAGCAAAAACAGCAAGACAATAATAGTTTATGCAAAGAGGAATCTGTCAATGAAAACTGCCAGAATGCTTACTTATGCTTTGAATGCTGAAAATAAATTGGTGAATGAGAATAATATTCTGAACGGAGAGTAATGTAACTGCAAATACCTTGGATGCAAAGAACCGTTAATTGTAAATAATGATGGAAAAAAACACATTCATCCTTTTGCTCATGCAATGTGAAACTTACATAGGAAAAAGTTTTTTTACAAATAAGATATGGCGTATGCTATAATTTATAAGAACAATGCTCAAAAGCCATCTTTTTGAAGTGCAGCCCAGACGAAAGTTTGAGCTGGTACAGCAAGTAAACAGTATTCGGACACATATAGAGGAATTAAAGAACTTATGAAAATAGAAAGGTCAGAGAATCAGGATATTGAATTCAAACAAAACTGGCAGGATGAATATCTAAAATGGATTTGTGCTTTTGCGAACACAAAAGGCTGAATTCTCTATATCGGCGTAGATGACAATGGTAATGTCACAGGCGTAAAAGACTTTCACAAGCTTATCGAAGCGATTCCTCTTAAAATAAAGCAGACTATGGGGCTTTTGTGCGATGTGACAGTCGAGGACGATACCGACAATAATCAAAAATATTTGATGATAAATGTTGCAAAATATGAGACTCCTGTAAGCTATCACGGAAAATACTATAAAAGGGTTGGTTCAACCACTCAGGAAGTCACCGGCTTCGAGCTGAATAATTTTATTCTAAAGGCTTACGGCTTTACTTGGGATGGTGTTGCAATTTCTGAATGTTCCGTTGATGAACTTGACGAGCGGGCATTTAAGATTTTCAAAACATGGGCTATCCGTACAAATCGATTTAAGGAAGAAGAACTACAGATAAGTAATGAAGAGCTTTTGCACAATCTGCGGGCATTTGAAAAGGGGCATCTTACGCGTGGCGCAATAATGGCATTCCACCCGGATCCAGAAAAATGGGTTGTCGGCGCGTACACAAAAATAGGATATTTTGCCAACGATGCTGATATTCTATTTCAGGACGAAGTACACGGTTCGCTTATGGCACAAGTGGAAGACGCGCTCGACATTATTTACACAAAATATATGAAAGCCCTTATTTCATACCCTGATGAGATACACCGGGCAGAAACTTTTTTCTTTCCGTGCGGAGCATTCCGAGAACTGCTGTTTAATGCACTTATTCATAAAGATTATACAAAACCGTACCCGATACAGATTTTGATTTACAGGGATAAGATAGACCTGTGGAATATTGGCGAGATGCCTGAAACAGTAAGAATAGAAGACCTTTATAAACCGCATCATTCAGCACCAAGGAATCCTAAAATTGCGGATATTTTCTTTAAAGGCGGTTTCATAGAAAGCTGGGGACGCGGTTATTTCAAAATAAAGACAATATGCGAGGAACAGAACGCAAAACTGCCGGAGCCGAAAGTTGTAAGCGGCGGTTTTTCTGCCATTTGCAACGCTTCTGATTATTACAGACAGCTTGCGGGTAAATACGGAATTGACGGTTTTACAGAAGATACTCAGAAAACTGATAGGAACATAAATATTTCTGATAAAGGGGCAAATGTCCCTTTAACTGTCCCTTTAAATGTCCCTTTAAACGACAGAAAACAGAAAATTCTTGACTGCATACATGAAAAACCGAACATCACTGTAAAAGAAATTTCTGATATGATTGGCGTAAATGAAAAGACAGTTAAACGAGATATTTCTGAATTAAAAGAAAAGCAAATAATTATCCGAGATGGTTCTAAAAAAACAGGTTTCTGGAAGATATTAACGGAGGGGAAATAAATATGGAACACTTAAAAATGCACTCAATGAACAAAACTGATGAGAACGTAAGCAAGATTCAAATGAGTGCGTAAACCAACACATAAAAAGGAGCAGAATTAAGGTGTAAACAGCTGATAAAAAAAATAGGTGATGTTTTCTCTCTTTCAGGGACAATATACGGCACTGTTGGTAAGATATAATTTACCAACCAAAGACGCAGAACGTTTCGTGTTAAAACAATTAACAAAAAAATGATAAATCACGATGCTTTTTGCTCTTAAAACTGATATACATGTGATATACTGATACAACTAGCATGTGTAGCATTTGACAGTATATATCTGCAATTTGGTTCCAAGGAAAGATTAGAAAATGAACAAACAGCAGCTTGCATCAAAAATATGGGAAAGCGCAAACAAAATGCGCTCAAAAATCGAAGCAAACGAATATAAAGATTATATCTTAGGATTTATCTTTTATAAGTTCCTTTCAGATAAAGAAATTGCGTATCTAAAATTGCAGGGAATCACAGATTCAGAGCTGAATGAAATAAAAGAAAGCGATCAAGAAGTCGTTAAGAACATCCAAAACAACCTTGGCTACTTCATCGCCTATGAGAATCTTTTCACGACATGGCTTTCAAAAGGCAAGGATTTCAACATCAAGGATGTTCGTGATGCTCTTTCTGCGTTCAGCCGTCTTATTTCGGACAATCCTAACCACAAGAAAGTGTTCACAAATATCTTCCGAACATTGGACACCGGACTTTCCAAGCTTGGCGACAGTGCCGGAAGCCAGACGAAAGCTGTTAGCGATCTTCTAAATCTTATAAAAGATATTCCTATGGACGGAAAGCAGGACTATGATGTCCTTGGTTTTATCTACGAATATTTGATCTCCATGTTTGCTGCGAATGCCGGAAAAAAAGCCGGAGAGTTTTATACGCCTCACGAGGTTTCTGTTTTGATGGCAGAGATTGTCGCAAATCACATTAAAGACCATAAACAGGAGAACTTTGAGATTTACGACCCTACCTCCGGTTCTGGTTCGCTTCTCATAACAATCGGCAAAGCACTCTCTAAGCACATCAATAAAGAAGACAATATCAAATACTACGCTCAGGAACTTATTGAGTCTACATACAACCTTACTCGTATGAATCTTGTAATGCGTGGCATAAATCCGAGCAATATTGTTACCCGGAACGGTGACACGCTTGAACAGGATTGGCCGTTCTTTGATGACACAGACCCGGAAAACACCTATGACCCGTTGTATGTGGATGCCGTTGTTTCAAATCCGCCGTACTCTCAGCATTGGGATCCGACGAACAAAGGAATCCAGCCTCGATATGAGTATGGGCTGGCTCCTGCAAGCAAGGCTGATTATGCGTTCTTGCTTCATGATTTGTATCACATCAAACCAAATGGAATTATGACTATCGTTCTTCCTCACGGCGTATTGTTCCGTGGAAAAGCCGGTAAAGACGGCGCAAAAGGTGAGGATGAATACGAAATACGCAAGAACCTTATAGAAAATAACAAGATTGAAGCAATTATCGGACTTCCTGCGAATATTTTCTTCGGAACTGGAATACCGACTATAATCATGGTTTTGCGTCAAAACCGAGAGAATAACGATGTGCTTATCATCGATGCATCAAAACATTTCTCAAAAGTTGGCAAGCAGAACAAGCTTTTGGCAAGCGACATCAAGCGTATTATAGATGTAGTGACAGAACGAAAGAACGTTGAAAAACTCAGCCGAGTCGTAACTAAGGAAGAAATAAGGAGCAACGACTATAACCTTAATATTCCGCGTTATGTAGATTCGAGCGAAGATGCGGAATACTATGATATTTATGCGACGGTTTCTGGCGGTATACCGGCACCTGAAGTCGAAAAGTTTGATTCATTCTGGAAAGCATTCCCTAGTTTGCAGAATGAACTTTTTACCAAAGCAAATGATTCATACTATGAATTGAAGAGTGAGCAAATAAAAGATGTTATTCTTGCAAACAAAGATGTAAAGGCTTTTGAGACTGAGTATAAGAAATCCTTTGAATCGCTAAGAGGTCTATTGAAATCAGAACTGATAGATAACCTTAACAGTATAAACACAAACAAAGAAGAAGATGTTATTGCGGAGCAGATTTTTGAACGCTTGCAGAACCTTTCCCTCGTTGATAAATATGCTGCTTATCAGAACCTTGATGATGAATGGCAGAAGATAGCAATTGATTTAGAAATTATCTCAACAGAAGGAATTGAAGCCTGTAAAAAAGTTGAGCCTAATCTTGTGATGAAAGGAAAAGAAGAAGTTCAGGACGGTTGGAAAGGCAGAATAATGGACTTTGAGCTTGTGCAGAAAATGTACTTTGCTCCGGAACTTGAAAATATTGAAGAACAAAACAGAAAAATAGAAGCAAAATCTTCTGAGCTTGCAGAATTGATTCCTGAAGTTGAAGAAGGCGAGGAAGAACCAGAGCTTACTGACGAGCAGAAAAAGCAGCAGAAAAAACTTAGTGATGAATTAAAGGCTCTTAGAAAAGAAATCATGAAGCTTACAAAAGAGCTGGAAGAGAAAACAATCAATAAGATTGAAGGTCTTACTGATGACGAAATAAACACTCTTCTTGAAGAAAAATGGATTGTTCCTTTATGTAATTCATTGAACGGAATGCCACAGAAAGTTGTAGACGATTTTGTTTCGGCTCTTACAAAGGTAGCGGAAAAGTATTCTGAAACGCTTGCCTCTATAGGAAATGAAATAAAGCAGACACAGAAAGAACTTTTTGAGCTTATGGACGAGCTTACAGGAAGCGGCTTTGATATGAAAGGGCTTGAAACGCTTAAGGGGATTTTGGCATGAGCGATATAAACTTTCGAGCCATTCCCTCTATGAGAAGGAACCCTGTGCTTGCGGATATTTTCAGCCGTCTTAATTACATGGAACGCCGTGGCAGCGGTTTCAAAAAGATTCTGGATGCATACAGCAGTTATGAGAAGAAACCTGTTTTTGTAAGCGAGCACTGGGGTTTTACTATTACATTCCCGAACGTGAACTATGGGGCTGCACAAGGTGTCCAAGAAAATGTCCAAGAAAATGTCCAAGAAAAATCACGAGAGGATAAAATTGTCACTCTTATAGCAGAAAACAATAAAATTTCAATAAAGGAAATTGCCGAAAAGCTAGGAGTTACTCCAAAAACGATTCAGCGAGATTTGGACAAAATGAAAGATAAAAACATTATCAGTCGTATAGGAGCCGATAAAGGCGGTTGCTGGGAGATTGTGAAAAGATGAAAACTAACAATGTTCCACAGTTAAGATTCTCTGGATTTGATGATGATTGGGAAGAAAAGAGTTTTTCTGAGATTACTTATATTTCTGCGACAAAGAATAAGAGCAACTTACCTTTAGAAAGTTATTCAATAACTAATGAGAATGGTTTTATTCCTCAAGATGAACAATTTGAAAATGGCGGAACAATGAAAGATGCTGATAAAAGAATGTATTGGATTGTTCCACCTAAGTCTTTTGGATATAACCCTGCGAGGATTAATGTAGGATCAATTGGATATTATGATGGAAAGAAAGCTGTTATTGTTAGTTCTCTTTATGAAATATTTAAAATGACTGAAAACTGTGATGATGCATTCTTCTGGCAATGGTTTAAAAGTGAGAATTTACAAAAACAAGTCTTAAAATTACAGGAAGGTGGCGTTAGGCTTTATTTTTATTATGATAAACTTTGCATGGGAGAAATAAAAATTCCTTCAAAAAGTGAACAACAAAAAATTGGTGCATTACTTTCTCATGTTGATTCTCTTATTCAGGCAATGACAAAGAAGTTGGAATCTCTTAAAGCCGTAAAAAAATCTCTCTTACAGAAATGCTTCCCAAAACCAGGCGAAAAGGTCCCAGAAATGCGGTTTGCAGGTTTCAGTGGAGATTGGGAAGAAAAGAAACTGGGAGAAATTGCAGAAAAAATAATGGTGGGAATAGCAAATTCTGCTACTTATGCTTATGCAGATAAAGGTATTGTAATGTTTCGTAATCAAAATATAAAACCAAATTATCTTGATGAGGATGATTTGATTTATTTGCAATCTTCATTTGAACTTACCTATAAAAACAAACGTTTAAAGGAAAATGATGTTTTAGTGGCAAGAACAGGATATCCAGGAACAGCCTGTGTTGTTCCTAAAAAATACGAAAATTCACAAACCTTTACAACTTTGATATTACGATTGAACCAAGATATATTAGATCCATATTATGTAACTCAATATCTTAATTCACCTATTGGAATTTCATATTTTACTTCAACACAAATTGGTGGCGGTCAAAAAAACTCAGGCGCAAGTATTTTATCTGATATGCCTTTTAGATATCCATCTATTACAGAACAACAAAAAATCGGACAGTTCTTCTCAAAATACGATTCTCTTATCAGCGCACAACAAAAAGAAATCGACAAACTCAAAGATATAAAAAAATCACTTTTGCAGAAGATGTTTGTGTGAGGAAGGGGCAAAATGGGAAAAGATAAAGTAATAGTTGTAAAATCTCATGATGTGTCTTTAGACGAAGATTACGTAAACTGGATTTCTGATGTAAAAAAACGATTCCGCTCTGCACAAATAAAAGCTGCGGTAAAAGTTAATTCAGAACAGCTTCTTTTTAACTGGCAACTTGGTCGCGATTTAGTAACACGCCGTGCGGAAGAAAAGTGGGGAACTGGTATTGTAGAACAGGTAAGTTTGGATTTGCAGAATGAGTTTCCGCATACAAAAGGTTTTGGTACTACGAGTCTTTGGAATATGAAAAAGTGGTACTTGTTTTACAGCCGTGATATTGAAAAAGTCCAACAACTTGTTGGACTTTTTGAAAAATCTGCAACAGTATCAAGTATAAAACTACAACAGCTTGGTACAGGAATTAGTGAAGACACAGAAAAACTCCAACAAGATAATGGAGAATTAGCTTTTCCATCTTTATTTGCCTATGTGCCTTGGGGACATCATGTAGAAATAATTACAAAATGTAAGGATGTCAAAGAAGCTTTATTCTATATTCAAAAAACGATTGCAGAAGGTTGGAGCCGTAGTGCATTGCAAAATTATATGAATGCAGATTTGTATAAAACTTCTGGAAAAGCTGTAACAAATTACACAGAAAAACTACCTGACAAACAAGGACAACTGGCTAATGAAATTATAAAAGACAGTTATGATTTTGGATTTGTTTCTCTGCCTGCTGAATATGATGAAACTGCTTTGGAAGATGCTCTTGAAAAAAATATAACTCGTTTTCTGCTTGAACTTGGCACGGGCTTTGGTTTTATAGGACGTCAACAGCAAATAATTATTGCAGGAAAAACACGTAAAATTGATATGCTTTTCTATCATGCAAAGCTGCACTGCTACATTGTAGTGGAGCTGAAGGTTGTGCCGTTTGAGCCGGAATTTGCAGGTAAACTTAACTTTTATGTAAATGCAGTTAATGAATTGATGAAAGAGCCGGAAGATAATCCTACAATCGGCTTGCTAATCTGCAAGGGAAAGAATAATACTGAAGTAAAGTGGGCTTTCCAAGGAATAGAAACACCAATGGGCATAGCTTCTTATGATAATGTGAAAATCAAAGAACTTGAAAAGCAGCTCCCAAGCGCAGAAGAAATTCAGAAAAGAATTGATTTGGCAGAAAAAGAACTGTTGCAGAACAGAAAGTAAAAAAGGGACTAATATATGGCATTTAACGACGAAGCACAATTTGAAAGCGAACTTATAAATCTTCTCTTTGAAAAAGGCTGGGAGCGTGAAGTAATTAAATACCCAACCGAAGAAGACTTGATTCAGAACTGGGCTGATATTCTCTTTAAGAACAATGCAGGCATTGACCAGCTGAACGATGTGCCGTTGAGTGACAATGAAATGCAGCAGCTTGTCGACCAAATTACGAAACTCAGGACTCCTCTTGCTTTGAATCAGTTTATAAACGGAAAAACTGTAAGCATCAAGCGCGACAATGATTCAAAGGATATTGCGCATCGAGGCAAAGAAGTAAGTCTTAAGATTTATGACAGACTCGAAATCAAAGCCGGCAAGAGCCGCTATCAAATTGTGGAACAACCGTTGTTCAAATGCCGTGATGATATTTATCCTGCTCGCCGAGGGGACTTAATGCTCCTTATTAACGGTATGCCTGTTATTCACATTGAATTGAAAAAGACTGGTATTCCAGTGAGCCAGGCTACAATGCAGATTCAGAAATATGCGCACGAGGGCGTGTTCAGCGGGATTTTCAGTTTGATTCAGGTATTCGTAGCTATGAATCCTGAGGAAACTGTTTATTTTGCGAATCCGGGACCTGACGGAAAATTCAACGAGGATTATTTTTTCCACTGGGCAGATTTCAACAACGAGCCTATAAACGATTGGCAGAATATTGCATCAAAATTCCTTTATATTCCTATGGCTCATCAGATGATCGGCTGGTATACGGTCGCGGATAAAACTGACGGAGTTCTTAAAGTAATGAGAAGCTATCAGTATTATGCTTCCAGCGGAATAAGTGATGTCGTCGCAAAACATGATTGGAACGATAATTCTATTTCTACGAACGGTATTCTTGGTGGTTATGTATGGCATACGACAGGCTCCGGCAAAACGATGACATCATACAAAACAGCGCAGCTTATAGCGGATTCGGGGCTTGCCGATAAAGTCATATTCCTTATGGATAGAATAGAGCTTGGTACGCAGAGCCTTCTGCAGTATCAGAACTTCGCGGATGAAACGACCGATGTGCAGGCTACGGAAAACACCCGCCAGCTCGTTACAAAAATGAAGAGCGACAAGACAAATGAAATCCTCATTGTTACTTCTATTCAGAAAGCGAGCAATATTGCGGAAGACGGACCTGTAACACAGAAAGAGCTGGAGAAAATCAATTCAAAAAGAATTGTCTTCATTATTGATGAATGCCACCGTTCAACTTTCGGCACGATGCTGAGAGATATAAAAAAGACGTTTTCAAAGGCACTTTTCTTTGGATTCACTGGAACACCGATTCACGATGAGAACTCCAAGAAGATGAGCACTACTTCAAGTCTTTTTGGGAACGAGATTCACCGCTATTCAATTGCGGACGGCATCCGCGACGGGAACGTTCTGGGCTTTGACCCAATAAAAATCTGCACATTTAAGGATAAAGACGTTCGGACTGTTATTGCCCTTGAAAAAGCAAAAGCAAATGACATTGCCGAAGCCATGAGAGATGACAACAAAAAAGCCGTGTTCAACAAATACATGGATCCGTCACAGGTTCCAATGGCGGGCTATGAGGATGCGAACGGAAATTATGTAAAAGGCATAGAAGATATGCTGCCTATGTCGCAATACGAAAGCGATGCACACCGTACTGCCGTTGTAGATAATATCGTTGAGAACTGGACGGTTCTTAGCCAGAACAACAAGTATCATGCTATTCTGGCGACCAGCAGTATTCCTGAAGCAATAGAATACTACCGTCATTTAAAGGCACAGAAATTAAACCTTAAGATAACTGCGCTCTTTGATCCAAGCGACAATAACTCCCCCGGCAGCATAGATAAAATCGATGGAATTAAAGAAATTTTGACTGACTACAACAAGCTTTACGGAAAAGATTTTAAGATTCCGACTTATGCTGATTTTAAGACAGACCTTTCGATGCGTCTTGCGCACAAAGACATATACAAGGGGATAAACAACAAGCCTGACGAACAGCTGAACATTCTGATTGTAGTAGACCAGATGCTTACCGGATTTGATTCTAAGTGGCTCAACACTCTGTATATGGACAAAGTGATGTACTATGAGGGAATCATACAGGCTTTTTCACGCACGAACAGGCTCAGCGGAAATGACAAACGGCACGGAACTATCTGTTACTATCGTAAGCCGCACACAATGAAAAATAATATAGATGCAGCTTTCAAGCTGTATTCCGGTGACAAGCCTCTCGGACTCTTTGTAAACAATATTGAAAAGAACGTAGCGGAGATGAACCGAATTGCGGATTCAATAAAGCAAATTTTCGATGACAACAAGATAGATAATTTTGAGAAGCTTCCTGATTCTAAAGAGGATAAACAGAAATTTGCGAAGCTCTTTAATGAGTACAACAAGTATTTTGATGCCGCGAAGATTCAAGGATTTGAGTTTGACAAGAGTTTGCCACACAGAATGGAAGAATATGATACAGGCAAGAAAAATGATGACGGAACACCTATTTTTGCAGAAAGATGTGTAGTACCTGTTCCGTCTAAGGCAAATCTGACTTTGCAGAATTACAATTCGTTGCTGCGACGATATAAAGACATGGTACATTCTGCTCCGACTCCAGGAGGTGGTACATCTACAGTTGATATTCCATACGACATTAAGGCGTACATCACAGAGATAAATACCGGACTTATCGACACCCAGTATATGAACAGCAAATTCGTGAAATTCCTTAAAGTTCTGGACAGTGACAAAGAAGAACAGATACAGGAAGCGTTAAACCAGCTGCATAAGACTTTCGGGACTCTTTCGCAGGAAGAACAGAAATATGCGAATGTGTTCATTCATCAGGTACAAAGCGGAGACGTAAAAGCCGACCCGAATAAAACTCTCCGCGACTATATCACAGAGTACATGGTTTCTGATAGAAACAAGCGTATTACTGATTTTGCGAACGCTTTTGGATTGGACAGCCAAGTTTTAATAGATTTCATGAAGCAGGATGTTTCGGAATCGGACATAGATGATTTTGGAAGATTCACATCTTTGAAAGAGAAAGTAAACCGTGACAAGGCAAAGGAATATGTTGAAAAGAAAGAAGGAAGTGCAGTTTCTGCGTTTAAG
>JAEEGL014536285.1_pt1 | contig 11128 bp, 9 predicted proteins | sample 9134231 | NCBI WGS metagenome assembly JAEEGL01 (sample SAMN16246548, study PRJNA631951) | gut metagenome | biome: gut microbiome; feature: rumen; material: fiber-attached | host: Bos | place: Iran: Karaj | collected 2018-10
AGCACAACTGCACCGATGACGAACTTGACCCATGGATTGGAGAATTTCTTGAACCAGGTCTCAAACCAGTGCATGGTCTGAGAGAAGTAGAGCGACACCAGTCCGCAGGCAATTCCCAGCAAGAGGGCGTGCGGTATGCGTGACAGGTCGAACCCATGTTCTGATACAAAATGGAACATGGAATCAGTCCCGGTAAAGACATATGATATAGTAGCGGCGGTTACCGATGATACCAGCAGGGGCAGAAGCGAGCCCATGCTCAGGTCAAACATCAGCACCTCAAGCACGAACACAAGACCAGCAATGGGAGCCTTGAAGATACCGGCAATGGCACCGGCCGATCCGCAGCCCACAAGCAGCATCAGAGTACGGTGCTCCATCTTGAACATACGGCCGATGTTGGAGCCGATGGCCGATCCGGTAAGCACGATAGGAGACTCTGCACCGACCGATCCGCCCATACCTATGGTGATGGCACTGGCAATGACCGATGAGTACATGTTGTGCGGTTTGATGCGGCCGTTCTTCTTGGAGAGTGCATAGAGTATCTTGGTTACGCCGTGGCCTATGTCATCACGTACAATATACCTGATGAACAAACCCGACAGCAGGATACCGATGACCGGATACAACAGAAGGGAGTAGTTCTCCTGACTGATAAAAAGATGTCCGGATATAAATCCGTGGATAACAGAAATAAGGTACTTGAGCAACAGAGCCGCAAAGGCGGTGAACACACCTACCACAAGACTGAGCAGCAGAATGAACTGACGCTCACTGATATGATCCTTGCGCCACAGGTTGAACTTGTTGAGCAGGGACTCAGTCTGTCTCTCCATTTCATCAGTTTTCTCTTTCATTACTCTCTGATTACTTTTACCAATCCGCCAGAGCCCAGTTTGATTATGCCCGATGCAACCGAACGGGTCTGTTCTGTCTGGCGGTATTCGACAATATAATCCACTCCCGCACGTATTTCATCAGAAATCTCGCTGAAATTGGCAGGCGATGGCTGGCCGCTGATATTGGCCGATGTGGACACCACCGCCCCACCCATGCGGCGGCACAGTTCCTGTGAGAACTCCTCCTTTGTGACACGAATTCCGGCGCTTCCATCCTGGGCCAGCAACTCGGGAGCCATATGACGAACGTTATCATAGATGATGGTGAGAGGTTTCTCAGCCAGATCCATCAGGTCATACGCCACGTCGGGGATATCGGGCACATAATAGCCCAATTTGGCGTCGGAGTCGATTAGTGAAAGCATGGACTTGCTGTCCGAGCGGCGCTTGAGCTCAAAGATGCGGCGCACGGCGGCAGAGTTTGATGCATCGCAGCCAATCCCCCAGATGGTATCCGTGGGATAAAGGATAATGCCTCCACCACGCATCACCTCAACGGCTTTTTTCACATCCTCAATATACTCTTTCATCAGAACTCACTTGTAAAGTGGAACTTTATATGCTTAAAGTCTATCTGTGCCATCTGCAGCACATAGCCACTGTCGGCCAGAAAGACGTCACGGCCCTCCATATCGGTAGCCATGAACTGATATTTGCGCTTCTTGAACGCCTCCAGCTCGGCCTCATCATCACTCTCAATCCAGCAGGCTTTGTAAAGGCTTGCAGGCTCCCAGCGGCATAATGCATTGTACTCATGCTCCAGACGGTACTGGATTACCTCAAACTGAAGCTGTCCTACAGTGCCTATGAGCTTGCGGCCGTTGAACTGGTTTACGAACATCTGTGCAACGCCCTCACCCATAAGCTGGTCGATTCCCTTGGCAAGCTGCTTGGCACGCATGGGATCAGCATTCTCAATATATTTGAACATCTCCGGAGAGAAACTGGGCAGGCCCTTGAAATGAAGTTTCTCACCCTGAGTGAGAGTATCGCCTATCTTGAAGTTTCCGGTATCGGGAAGTCCGATGATATCGCCCGGCCAGGCCTCCTCAATGGTGCTCTTGCGCTGCGCCATAAACTGGGTAGGCGACGAGAAACGGAAGGTCTTGTCCAGACGTACGTGATAGTAGGGCTCGTTACGCTGGAAACGGCCTGAGCAGACCTTACAGAACGCTACCGATGAACGGTGATTGGGATCGATATTGGCCGTTATCTTGAAGATGAATCCCGTAAACTTGCTGTCCTCAGGCTCCACCAAACGCTCAAGGGCCTGAGTGGGACGCGGGCTGGGTGCAATCTGCACAAAGCAGTTGAGCAGTTCCTGCACACCGAAGTTGTTCAGGGCTGATCCAAAGAAGACCGGTGCCAGTTCACCATCCAGGTACTGCTGGCGGTCAAACGGCTCATAGACACCGTCTATCAGTTCCAGGTCAGAACGCAGCTTCTGTGCCTCACGCTCACCCACATGAGCCTCAAGGTCTGTGCTGTTTATATCGACCTCTACCTTCTCCGTGACCTTCTGCTTATCAGGAGTAAAGAGGTCAAGTTTCTGCTCATATATGTTATATACGCCCTTGAAACGGGCTCCTTTCTCTATTGGCCAGCTGAGCGGGCGTACATGTATCTGGAGTTCCTCCTCAAGTTCATCAAGCAGGTCAAACGGGTCATTACCCTCACGGTCCAACTTGTTGACGAATACAATCACCGGAGTCTTGCGCATACGGCACACCTCCATGAGACGACGCGTCTGCAGCTCAACGCCCTTGGCGCTGTCAATCACTATGATTACGCTGTCAACAGCAGTCAGTGTACGGAACGTATCCTCAGCAAAATCCTGGTGACCCGGAGTATCCAGAATGTTTATCTTATAACCTTCATAATCAAACTCCATGACCGATGTGGTCACTGAAATTCCACGCTGTTTCTCAATGTCCATCCAGTCAGATGTGGCGGTCTTGCGAATCTTGTTTGACTTGACCGCTCCGGCCACCTGAATCTGGCCGCCGAACAGCAGGAATTTCTCAGTAAGTGTAGTCTTACCGGCATCAGGGTGCGATACTATCGCAAATGTTCTACGTCTATTTATCTCTTCCATAATTATTCTAAATCCAATGTGCCTTCCTTATCTTCACGGTACAACAAAGCCAGCCTTCCGATGAATGCCGATACGGCCTGGACAGCCTGAGTGGTACCTCCACTCACAGGTTTGCCCTGCAGCTTAAGCATCCATACTCCGTACAGCATATTGAAACAGTCACGCAGCTCCTCATTCTGCTGCTCATGGTTCCTGGCACGGAACTCAACGATGAACGGCAGAGCCTTGTAGTAGAGATCCCTGTACTCCGGCTGCTTGTGTGACTCAAGCAAACGGGAATGCAGGTCTTCCAAAAGGAGCAGCACATTCTCATTGATCTGCAGATGCCCCTGCTCTGTCTTGCCCTCAACACGCATCATCTCAATGAGGTCATCATACCACTGTTTCCATTTAAGCTGGTCAGACTCACTGCGTCCGCTGTTTTTGATAACGGTTTCATACAGGCGGTCGCTGTCAAGCCCGGCTGCACGTATGACATCCTCTACCTGCCACATGTAAAGCAGGTATTCGGCAATATTTTTCCCTCTTAGATCTTCTTGTACAAACATCTTACAGCTTTACCATGATATATATAAACCACGATACCGATGCCACTATCAGTATGGTGCCAAGAACCCTGTTTATTATCCACAGGCCACGAAGGTCAAAACGGTTGCGTACCTTGTTGATCAGCGTGGAAAGCGTTAGCCACCAACATACATCGCCCATAAGCGTGAAGGCATACGTCTCAATCTTGAGACCTGTGCTGAAATCATCTACGGGAAGTGAGAAGAAAGCAAACAGTCCCATATAGAAAAAGACCACGAGCGGGTTCACGATAGCCACCAGGAATCCCGTCAACGTAAACTGTCCAAGGGATTCTTTCTTTACCGATACCTCCTTGGATTTGGCAAGAGGGTTGTTCCTGACGGTGGTTATGCCAAACACCATCAACAGTACGCAACCTGCAAGCTTCACAACAAGCGCCACATCGGGGTTCTCCAGATAACCGAGCACCAATGACAGGCACATAATGGTGATGAAGATATATACTGCATCACTTATAGACACTCCAAGGCCGGTAAGAAATCCCTTCCACCGGCCTTTGTTCAATGTTCTCTGAATGACAAGCACCCCCGACGGACCCGCCGGGGCTGCTGCCAGAAAACCTATAGCCATTCCTTTGAGCAAGAGCTCAAAGACAGATACTTCATTCATCAAGCTTAACGCTTAGCACCAAAAGCAAGATTCATGCCCAAACTGAAATTCAGACCGAAATCTTTCAAAGGAATAAATTGTGGATTAAAATCAGCCTTTATGCGGTCAACAGCAAAGAAGAAATTGAATCCCGCGGGATGCAGATTAACTAACAATCCCATTGAGCTACCCATAGTTGAGAAACCGATATTACCGGTTATGTCAAACCAACCGTTAGGTGACATGCATATTGAAGTCCTTTCCTCAAAATAAGGATTCAAGCCTGTACGGAATGTCATCAACTCACCGAATGAAAGCCACTTGGCGAAAGGTGTCTCATACTCGGCACCAAGACGGAAGGTGGCATCAAGTTCGACTGACTTGCTCTCTTCTGTTCCTGTCTGATAGAGCTTGATCATATCCTTGAAATCATCACCTATATTCTCCAGCTCCTTATTGTCATTATCCTTTGACGTAACATCATACTCCTTGAAGCCTGCAAACCTGACATACTCCTGATTGTTTGTGGCAAAAGTTGTGGTCTGCCCCCAATCAATCATACCGATGTCACTTACAGATGCTGACACCTTAAGTCCCTTGACAAGATCCTTAAAGTCATACTCTGCACCCAGATCTACAGCAAAACCATAGCTTGAAGGCATCTTGAAAGTATATTTATCTTCCAATCCTTGAAAGGTGTTCTCATCACTCAGCTTGTACTTCATTCCGGGAACAGAGGCTTTCAATGTACCGTTGCTCCTTACCAGCCACTCATTATCACTGAGACGGGCATCAATCTCATCAATATTGAGATTTGCATAGGCTGCGCCCTGCAGGAACTTTAAGGCAACACCGATGGTAAGGTTATCACCAATCTTGTGTGAATGGGTAAGAGAATACTCCAGATAGGTGATACTGGTTACGTTCACATCCTTTATCATGTACTCACCATTGGTTAAGCCGGATTTCATGAAAGAGAACAGATCCTTAGGCAATGATACTTTCTCACTGTTACGCAACTTGACATTGAACATGGTGTACCAATTGGAATTACCGAATCCGAATCCCAGAATATCCATATTCAGGGCAATATCAAACTGTGATGCTTCAGGAAGTGCATCAAGGAACTCATCGGCTTTAACATCAGAACTCATGAATGTGGTAAGCATTCCCGGTTTGGATTTTGATTCAAACAGGAAGTGTGACATACCGACTGAGCCCTCGGCATTAACCTGAATGTTACTTACACCGGGAATAGCCATGAAACCTGAACGTTCCGGGGCAAGTGCAGGGTTCAACTGATAACGTTGATTGAAACCTTCCAGAAAATATCCGGATACTGAACTCTGTGCATATGACATAGTAGCCATGAGCAACATTGCAGTTGCCACAAATGACTTTCTAATATTATTCTTTTTCATAATGTCTCACTTTTACGGTTACTTGCCATCCTTCTTCTCTGTAAAGTCAACTCTCACTCCATCAGGGAAATAAAGTTTAAGAGCTTTCAGATGTATATACTGGCCTTTTTTGATACTGGATGAACCGCTGGTATCATCATCAGAATCACACTCGGCAGTAAACTTAATAGCCTCCAGCTTCTCAAGAGCACCCTCAGCTACAGACAGATTCAACAACAAGGAAGAAACGCTACCCTGTTCTGAACCTGCGGCAATGGTGCAGGGATCAATAGTGATACCTGTAATAGGTTTGAAATCCTTATCAAGTGCAGTAGCATTCAAGTCTACTCCAAGCGGAATAGTGGATATCACGCTGTCTGACTTGATCTGAATCCTAACAGTACCCATGATCTTATCAGATATATCCTTGAGATCCTTTCCGAGATTCTTGATTGTATCTGAATATGATACAAAGACACTGTCAAATGAGAGCGGAATTGAAACCTCATAGTTTCCGGATACGCCAAGATCACGGGTCAGGTCAATGTAATGCCATACGGTAGTATCAGCTGATGCATTGAGCTTGAATATGATTGAATCAGGAATCTGAGTCATAAGCTCTGAGAGACGGCTCATACGTACAAACATGGTATCGCCATCAACACGATCCGTAACAGACTGTCCTATAACTATCCTGGTAGTATGACTAAGTTCATTTGTAGGACATGGTGCAAGCCTGATTATCTTACAATCAGGAGTGATGCCTTCAACAGATTTCTGTCCTGTCTTTGATGACAAAGTGAGGTCAAGGTTGATAGGAACAGGAACTTTATTGACCAGGTTGATGGCTATCTTAGGATCAGACAGCTTGAATGAAGCATCCTTGAGGAAATCCATGTCACTGCCAAGTGAAAGGCTTACGCTTTCACGGATGGTCTTGATCTCCGGATTAACCTTACCGTCTATAGACTGAACCTCAATAGGCTCAAACCATACACTTGGTGTAACCTCGATGTTATTCAGGCCGCTCAAACTAATCTTTGACTGAGGAACTGTTGCTGAACCGGTAATGGTGACCTGTTTATTGTTCAGTACCAACTTGCCATTTTCCAATTGATGCGGTTTAGCGAACTCAAAACCTTCAATCTTAAGACCTGATATGGTAAGGCTGTCACCATCGGATAATTCCTGAGCTGTCGCTAGCCTGTTTATTATGAGAGTATGTCCGTCTTCACTTAAGGTTGTATTGGGATCACCGGAATAGCTTATCTTAATGAAATCAGGGAACGTAACATTAAGATTGGAAAGCATCATTGCATCGATACCGCTTGGTACGCCCTTGAACTTAAGGACAAACTTTACTCCGGCAGCCTGTTTCAAATCTATGCGGCGCAATGAAAGCAGAGACTTGTCAACATTCTCCGATATCGATATGGAAGTGGTATTGTCCAGATCAGTCTTAATCTCTGCAATAGTGAAAGATGCATCAGAAACTACCAACTGTCCCGATACGGAGAAGGATATGTCACTTCCATTCAATGTCTCAACACCTTGCTTATCAAGACCCTTCACGGATTCGATATCTATTGAGGCGCTATAGGAAACACTGTTATCCAGTTTGATGGATGAATTCATATAAACAACATCCTGATTCAATGTCAAGCTCAACACATACAGCTTGATATCATTACCCTTAACCTTATCAGGATCAATAACCAAGATATTATTGTTATTGGCATCAGATGTCCATGAGTATCCATCGCCATCAGTTTTGTCAAATTCAAAATCATCAGACAAGACAATGCGGATATTACTGCCATCCTTCAGTGTAAACGGTGTTATATTAAAATCAGACAATGAGAGTTTAATGTAACTGTTTACGGGTTCAAAAGAAATCACGCCAACACTATCCATTCCGTCAAGGCCGTTAATGGTAAAGGATGAGTTTACTGATTCTCCCTCGAACTTAATCTCCTTCTGTTTTGTATCAACAGAGAAATCAGCCATCTGGAGAGCATCAGCCATTTCAACATCAACATACATATCACCTTCACCACTGGTGGTTCCTGTTACAGTTAGTTCAAGAGAATATTTGACTGTACCTTCAAAGTTGATCTCATGACCGTAAGCCTTAAAATCAGCCTTATTCAGGTAGAAGGACAACGGCAACTTCTGCTGCTGACTATTACTCAAATCCTTAATATTACCTGAGGCGATACTGAATTTGTTATTCTGTACAGATATTGTAGCACCATTGAAATAAGCATCCAGACTGGAATCCTTAATGAGCGTAAAATTGGATGGGAATTCAACATCCAGCTTATTAATGCTTACGGTGGCATTGTTCAGGACTTTATAGATAGGCGCCAAATCAACGTAAAGCGTTATGAGCTGCCCATTAGCCGAGCTACCGTCTCCAAAGTAGACTGCGTTCAATGTCTCTATATCATCAGGAAGCGTATAATTGAATGTTATATTCTTTTCCTGTGCAGCAGTGATGGTTCCATACTGAGCAGGAAGAGTAATTCCGGCATAAGTGATAGGGAACTTCTGAGTCTGGACTTTCAGTTCAAATTCAGGAAGTTTACTATTGATTCCGGAAAGATTTATAGCATCAAAATTCAGCTTACTGGATTTAGTGGGAATGGAGAATGACAAGTCTTCCTTAGAAGGAAAGTCAAAACTTGTCGTGATGGAATTAATCTTAGGAGAAGGGATCTTGATGCTGACCTGATCAATATCTACCTTAACATCATCAATATTTCCCTCCTTGGAGAATCCGTAAAGGCCATCCTTGAGAATATCCAGCTCAGAATTATCACCATCAACCTTGATGAGTGAATCAATCAGAATCTCTTTGAGACTACCAACAGGTATTGATAAGCCTCCTGGGGCGACCTGAACATCCAGACTGATTTTCTTGTCAAGATCAAGTTCATCAGTCACGGAAATACAGGAACCAAGACAAAATGCAGCAGCAATACCGCACAATGCCAATGATCTGTTGAATTTTTCCATAAAAAAAGTATTTGTCGGTTTGTATTATCTGTTTGGGGAAAACGGTTATCGGCACAAATATACTAAAATTAAGTACACACGCGCGAGAAAAGCCAAAAAATGTAAAACAGATTATTCTTCACGGTCACGCTTGCCGTTGCCACGTACAGTAACGCGGATACCCGACAAACGGCGTTCCTTTTTCTCCATAACCCTGAACACCAGGTCTTTACAGACAAGTTCTTCATCCTTCTTGGGGAAATCACCCTTAAGCTCAAGAAGGAACCCGGCCAAAGTATCGGCCTCACCCGTAAACTGGGCGTAGTCATCCTCATCAAGATCAACTATACGGAAGAAATCAGAGAGCAGGGTCTTGCCCTCAAAGACGTATGTATCCGGGCCTGTCTTGCGGTAGCTGACGGAATCATCATCAAACTCATCATTGATCTCTCCAAGTATCTCCTCAATGACATCCTCCAGGGTAACCAGGCCCGATGTGCCTCCGAACTCATCAACCACTATGGCCATGTGGATACGGCCGGTCTGGAAGTCATGCAGGAGGTCATCAACCTTACGGGTCTCAGGCACGAAGAATGCCGGACGGATAAGAGACTGCCAACGGAAACCATCGCCTTTCTCAAGATACGGAAGGAGATCCTTAATGTAAAGAATTCCCTTGATATTATCAGACGTGCCGGAATAGACCGGAACACGTGAATAGAAGTTCTCGTTAATGCATTTCATGACATCCCTGTAACTGGCTTTGATATCCAGCATAATCATATCTATACGCGACGTCATGATATCCACAACCGTCTCATCACCGAAACGGATCACACCCTCCAGCATATGCTGCTCCTCCTGTATGTCCTGGGAGTCAGTGAGTTCAAGCGCGTGCTCAAGCTGATCAACTGAAATGTTGAAGTTTTTCTTAGGCTGAACGTGCTCTGAAAGAACCTTGGAGCGTATAAGAAGTGATGACACCGGACGCAGCACAACCGCAAGGACAGAGATAAGCGGTGCTGCCCTCAAACTGAATGAAAGAGAGTTGTGAGCTGAATATAGCTTGGGGATAATCTCTCCGAAAAGCAAGAGCAAAAAAGTCAGAATGACAGTGAGCAGCACAAACTCCACCCACTCTGCCCCGCCGAATGTGAGCATCTGAGAAAAAGCCAGATTGAGCAGAAGGATTATGGCTACGTTTACCAGATTATTGGCCGTAAGGATTGTTGCAAGCAGACGTTCCGAATCAGAAAGCAGAGCCTCTGCCTTACGGCCGCTGTAGCTGTCATCCTCAGATATTTTTTTCAGTTCCTCAGGTGAAAGTGAAAAGAATGATGTCTCAGAAGCAGAGACAAAACCTGAAAGAACCAAAAGAAGCAGGGCCGCCACCATTGCGATGACAGACCCCGCTGTTGGAGCATTGAATCCGACAGCCCACCAGGCTGCCGTACCCGAAATCAGAAAATTAACGGTTTCTATAATGCTTCCTTTTTTAATTAGAACGGGATATTATCGGAGTTTCCGGATCCCTGTGCAGGAGCAGATGCCTGTACCTGCGGAGACTGTGCATCCTGTCTGGCCTGCTGTCTGGATGACAACATCTCCATAGAATCCACGAATATCTCCGTTACGTAACGCTTGACGCCGTTCTGGTCATCATAGCTGCGGTTACGGATACTGCCCTCAACGTAAAGCTTGTCACCTTTGTGAACGTATTTCTCAACGGTTTCAGCAAGGCCTCTCCAAAAAACAAGGTTATGCCATTCTGTACGATCAGGCACCTGAGTGCCATTTTGAGCAGTGTAGCCACGTTCTGTCGTGGCAAGGGTAAGGTTAGCTACACAAACATGGTTATCCAGATACCTTACATCCGGATCCTTACCCACATTTCCAATTAAAATTACTTTGTTAACTGACATAATAAATAGGTATTAAAAATTCATTGGCAAATATAATCACTGCTCAATATGATTCCAAAACTAAAGCCAAGTTTTTTTGGGGATTCCCGTAAGTTACGCTCACATTTAAGGTTTATTACCTAAAAAAATCACGTAAAAACAGATGAAAATATTTTCTGTATTGTCAAAAAGCGCTACATTTGCAACTCGAAACTGAAAGTGACTTTTTAAGACTTAAATAATTGAGAATATGACAAAAGCAGATGTTGTAAGCGAGATCGCCAAAAAGACAGGCATAGACAAGGCCGATGTTCTGGCATGTGTAGAAGGTTTCATGGAAGTTGTCAAGGCTTCTCTTGAAAATGATGAGAACGTTTACCTGAGAGGTTTCGGAAGCTTCATCACCAAGAAGAGAGCTGCCAAGGCTGCACGTGACATCCTCAAGAACACTACAATCACTGTTCCAGAGCATAAGATTCCCGCCTTCAAGCCGGCCAAGACTTTCGCTCAGGCTGTTAGAAAGTAATAGTTAACTTCAAATAATCACGATTATGCCAAGCGGAAAGAAGAAAAAAAGACATAAGATGTCTACGCACAAGCGTAAAAAAAGACTGAGAAAGAACAGACATAAGAGCAAATAAGCAAAACGTCTGACAA
>JAEEGL014786665.1_pt1 | contig 11128 bp, 10 predicted proteins | sample 9134231 | NCBI WGS metagenome assembly JAEEGL01 (sample SAMN16246548, study PRJNA631951) | gut metagenome | biome: gut microbiome; feature: rumen; material: fiber-attached | host: Bos | place: Iran: Karaj | collected 2018-10
CATTGCGAAAAGAAACCTTTACCTCATGTTGAATATGAGATAATATCCGTCAGGCAGTTAACACCTGAGGAATACCAAGAAAGAGTTAACAAGTGGAATGAAAAACAATCCAAAACTACAACTGAATAAAAAAGAAACAGGCGGCTCATAATGAACTGCCTGTTTTTTTCGTCAATATCTAACCATGAATTCAAAACCGAGGAACCAGTTTCCTCCACGCTTTTGTAACGTGTTCGATATCAACTTACTTTGGTGACCCGGACGAGAATCGAACTCGTGTTACCGCCGTGAAAGGGCGGTGTCTTAGCCGCTTGACCACCGGGCCTTATGTTTGGTGGCGGCAGTTGGATTTGAACCCACGACCTACCGGGTATGAACCGGTTGCTCTAGCCACTGAGCTATGCCGCCATGCCGCTGAACTTAAAGCGCCCTTGTATTATATTATAAACTTTGCGGTTTGTCAACATTTTTTTATTCCGCAAAAATAATTGTTTCCGCTCCCCTTCAAAGCCGTAATTTTCAAGGTGAGAAAGGCAGATAAAAGGCGGCAGCCTCAGCAGCCGCCGCCCGTGATATTATTGTAAGGATTTAATCAGTCTTCCTTTTTTCTTGTGCAGACAAATGCCGCGGCGGCCGCAACGGAAACTGCGGCAAATACGGCGATGCCGATTGATGAGGAACCGGTGTCGGCGGGAGCCTCAGCCTCGGTCTCTTCGGCTGTTTCGGTCTCGTGGCAGTAGAAGTCTTTGATCTTCTGCTTGAGGGTATCAATGAGGTTCTTTATGGTTTCGAGCACAGTACCGCCGATGCCGAGCAGGTCAACTTTATTTTCAAGCTCTGCAACCGCGCCTGCAACATCGCTCTCGGGAACGAAGAGAGTGCCGATATTCTCAACGAAATCAATGATGCGGATGATGACATCCTCGATGGCATCCCACCAGCTTGCGTTGGTCTCAAACACGCTGATAAGTCTGTCAAGAACTGCGCCGATGCTGAAATCATCCTGGCCGAATCTGAGCTGGTTTGCGCAAATCTGAATGTGATTATCATACTCAACTTCATCGGTGAATACTCTGGAACAATACGGACAGGTCAATCCTTCTGAATTTGCATGGAATTTGTTCTGGTGATCAATTAATTTTTCTTCGGTGGCAAATGTTGATCAGCAGAATCCGCACTTGTATGTGGTACCGGAAGTTGTTGTAGTATCATCGGTTCCTGCAAACGCAACTACGCAGCAGGAGAGCGACATGATAACGGCGAGGGTGACGGCAAGTAACTTTTTCATAAGCAATACATTCCTTTCAATCACAATTTCGGTTCTGAAAACCTATATATAGTATATTGCCCGATAATAATACCACAATATGCACACCTTGTCAACAAACAGAACCGGACTTTGCGCGGAATTTACGCCTGTATTGCGGTCTCCTCCGGCTTGCGGATTGAGTCGAAAAAGCGGTTGTATTTTACAGCCCATTTCTGTATGGATTCGGAGGAATATTTTGAGGGGAAGGTTGCCTCGATTGAGGCGAGCCTGCCCATCCAGCCGATTATATCGCCCATATGCCCTTTGAACTCGGGTATGTCGCCCATTATCTTCAGTTTTTCTCGCACGGCGGACAGAATCTTCGCCATCGGCATATTGCCCGATGAAAGCAGGCTGAGTTCTTCCGATGAAACGAGGCCGCGCTTGAATATCTCATTGATTTCCGATGCGGTCATATAGGGCAGAATCGCCTTGATTACGGCGAGGCGCGAGGCGGAAAAACCGATTTCCTTAAAGAAAGTTTTCTGGTATTCCCACAGGGTTTCGGCGTTGAAAAGCCCGTCGGTGTCGTCAAGCACCGCATCCGCGAGCATCCTGCCCGCTTTGATTGCGTAAGCCATGCCCGAGCCTTTCACGGGGTAGGTCATAAACGCGCTGTCGCCCACCATCGCGTAGCCGTCGGCAACGAGCACCGCGGAAGGCTGACGCACGGGGATATCGGCAAAATGGCCGCCGTGTGTGATGTCTCTGTCCATATGCGGGTTGAATTCGCTCACGGCAAAAAGCCCCTGCGCCACATCGGAGTAATCCATCTCGGGGAATCTCGCGAGCAGCACATCCACCCTGTCTTTTTCGGTTATCGCCCAGCGGAAACCCTCCGTGCCGTCCTCTCTCACATAGATGTTGTAGGGCGTGTCGGGCGCCTGTACACCCGTCAGGCGGTTGAAATAAGCGCGGTAGGTGTGAAGAATATCATAATACGCGGGCTCTTTGTCAATGCCTAAAAAATCGGGCAGATTTTTCCTCAGCGGCGAGTGTACGCCCGCCGAATCTATCACGAGGTCGGCGTAAATTTTTTCACCGTCTTCGGTTTCAATGCCCGCAACACGGCTGCCGAGCATAACGGGGCCTTTGATTCCGGTGCCGTAAACGAATTCAACTCCCCTGTCACGGGCGAGAGAGATGAGGTAGGAAATGAATTCGCGGCGGTTTACGCTCAGGTTTTCATAATCCGGCGGCGCGGGCAGGGTGACGCTGTCAACATCGTCCTCAAGCGGCACAAAAGTGATGGCGTTGCCCGGCACTCTGAATTTTTCGGGGATTTCGATTCCGGCATACTCAAGCGCGGCGGCGTCGAGGAAATCTTTCTGGTCGAGACCTACCGAGCCCTCAGCCTCTTTTTCGTAAACGGTCACGCTGTGCCCTTCGTCCGCCAGAAACATCGCGGCGGTCACTCCGCCGTGACCCGCTCCGGCAACGATGATTTCGCTCATGATTATCCCCCTTCCTTTGTTTCTTAATATATACTGAATTATACTCCCGCGCGCGGTATAATTCAACACGGAATAATGATTTTAAGGCGCCCTTTTAATGCCGCTTGTTTCAGCCGGAAAAGGGCGAATAGGCACTTTTACACAAAAACGGCGTGATTTTTTGTAAAAATCAAGTGTGAGCAAACTATACGAAAAACGGAGAAAAAACGAGAAAAACGGAGATTGTGAATTATATTTCAAAATTTATCAAAAATGTTGTTGACAAGGGCATACCTTTGTGATAATATGTGCAGGCAATAGCGGAAACCCCGCTTAACTAAATTTTTTCGGAGGAAAAGATATGTCTACTTATATGCCTAAAGCGGGCGACATCACCCGTAAGTGGTATGTGATTGATGCAGCAGGCAAGCCCATGGGCAAAGTTGCGGTTGAGGCAGCCAAGCTTCTCAGAGGCAAAAACGAGCCTACTTTCACTCCTCACGCAGACTGCGGCAATCACGTAATCATCATCAACTGTGAAAAAGCCGTTCTCACCGGCAAGAAACTCGAGCAGAAAAAGTATTATCATCACACCGGCTATATCGGCCATCTTAAAGAGGTCAAGTATGAGACTCTCATGAAGACCAAGCCCCAGTTCGCAATGACCAAAGCCGTTAAGGGTATGATCCCCGACACCGTAATCGGCCGTCAGGCTCTCACCCGTCTTCGCTGCGTTGTAGGCGCTGAGCATCCCCACGCCGCTCAGAAGCCCGAGACCTGGGAATTTTAAGAAGGAGGCCATAGATAATGTATAACAACGAATCATATTACTACGGCACCGGCCGCAGAAAGAGTTCCGTTGCCAGAGTACGCGTATACCCCGGCACCGGCAAAATCATAATCAATGACAGAGAAATAGACGATTACTTCGGCCTTGACACCCTCAAACTCATCGTTCGTCAGCCTCTCGAGCTCACCGAGACTTCCGAGAAGTTTGACATCATCTGCAGAGTTGCGGGCGGCGGCGTTACCGGCCAGGCAGGCGCAATCCGTCACGGCATTTCAAGAGCGCTTCTTCAGTTCGACGAGGAACTTCGTCCCACTCTCAAGAAGGCAGGCTTCCTCACCAGAGACCCCAGAATGAAGGAAAGAAAGAAATACGGTCTCAAAGGTGCCCGTCGCGCTCCCCAGTTCAGCAAGCGCTGACCTTTATCTATTGTTTTCACAGAAGCTTCCGTTTTTTGCGGAAGCTTCTTTTTTTGCTTGCTTTATTTGCCGGTTTTCTGTATAGTAGTATTGGTTCCGGAATACCCGTAAAAAAACAAAGCCAATCAAGGAGCCGTCCCTTGATTGATGCATATCGCGGAAGTGCTGATAAAAGTGATAAGGATTTGAGAGAAAATTATGGTATTGGAAAAGTTAAGAACGAGGTTTTATGAAAACGCGGCGCTGCATCCCGGAATAGACTGGGCGCTTGTTGAGAAGCGCTTGTCGGACGCGCCGGAAGCATTGGAGATTTTGCGGCGGATGGAAGAAAGCGGCGGCGAGCCGGACACCATCGGCTTTGACGCAGGAACAGGCAAACTCATATTCTGCGACTGCGCAAAAGAGTCGCCTGCCGGCCGCAGAAGCCTGTGCTATGATGAGGAAGCCCTGAAAAAACGCGCCAAAAACCCTCCCGCGGGCAGCGCCATGGGGATGGCGCGGGAGATCGGCGCTTCTTTGCTGACGGAAGAGCTCTACCGCAGATTGCAGACTCTCGGCGAATTTGATCTGAAAACATCTTCATGGGTACAAACACCGGAGGAAATCAGGCAAAGAGGCGGCGCCATATTCTGTGAACGAAGGTACGGGGCGGTGTTTACGTTTCATAACGGGGCGGATTCGTACTACTCCGTGCGCGGATTCCGCAGTTTCATTCTGGTGTGAATTTTTGTTTTCCGGGATTTTGAATGCGTAGAAAAATCTGCTCCGCACAGGAGGAATCAATGGCTGATTATCATTACAGACCCGCCGCGGGTTGGATCAACGACCCGAACGGCCTTGTACAGTTCAAAGGGTATTATCATATTTTTTATCAGCATTCGCCTCATTTTGAAACGCCGTGGCATGAAAGCATGCACTGGGGCCACGCGAGAACGAAGGATTTTTTCCGCTTTGAGGAATTGCCCGTTGCGCTTTCCCCTGACAGGGATTATGACAGGGACGGCTGCTGGTCCGGCACCGCCGTGGTGAAGGACGGCGTGCTCTGGCTGTTCTACGCCTGCATCCGTGAGGGGACGCAGGCGGTGGCCGCGGCGTATTCGACCGACGGCGTTCACTTTGAAAAATGCGCGGGCAACCCGGTGATCCCTACCTTCCCGCCGGAGGGAAGCCCGGATTTCCGCGACCCGGCGGTCTGCTTTGCCGAAGGCAGTTACTGGTGCGTCATGGCCTCCGGCAACCGGGAGCGGAACACCGCCGTTCTGCTGCTGTATGAAAGCGGCGACCTGCTGCGTTGGCAATACCGCGGCGTGTTGCGGGAATGGGAAAACGCGAAGTTTGCGGAGTGCCCCTCCTTTGTGCCCTTCGGGGACCGGTATCTGCTGGCGGCCTCCGTCTGCCGGGAGCAGGGACACGCCTTCTCGCTGGCGGTCGGGCGTTTTGAAAACGCCCGATTTACCGTAGATGCGGAAGGGGAAGTGGATAAAGGTCCCGACCAGTACGCCGGGCAGATTTTCCGCGATTCGCAGGACCGTGCGCTGCTGATCTCCTGGATTCCCGGCTGGAACTACGCCGGATACCGGGAGAAGGATCTGGGGTGCTTTTCCGTCCCCCGGGAGATCACCTGTGAAAACGGCGTGATCCACGCGTATCCCGCCCGGGAGGTCCGGCAATTCCTGACGGAGAGCGATCCTGCCGTCATCCGTACGGATGATGGTTTCCGGATCCTCCGGTCGGGGCGGGAGCCCGTGGAATACCGAGGCCCTGTCCGGGATCTGAAGATCCTGCGGGACGGCCGCGTGGCGGAAGTCTTCGTCAACGGCGGAGAAGAAGTCTATACGGCGCTGCTCTGAGGGCGGCGCTTTCACGGAAAGGAAGAAAACGACATGGCAACGATCCGATTCGGTATTGTGGGCACAGGCAACATCGCACACCGGTTCGCGCAGGCCATCCGCAATACGAAGGGAGCCGTCCTTACTGCGGTTGCCTCACGGACGGCTGCCGGGGCGGAGACCTTCGGTAACGAATTCGATATTCCTCATCGGTTTGCGGGCTACGAGGCCATGGCCGCCTCCGATGTGATCGACGCGGCCTATATCGCGGTGCCTCACTCGGGGCATAAGGCATGCTCGATGCTGATGATGGCGCACGGCAAGCACGTTTTGTGCGAAAAGCCCATGGCCATCAACCGGAGCGAAGCGGAGGAGATGTTCGCCTGCGCCGAACAAAACCATGTACTGCTGACGGAGGCCATGTGGGCGAGAGTGGTGCCCGGTACCCGGAAAATGCGGGAACTGGTCCAAAACGGCGCTTTGGGGGAGATCCTCGGCGTGGAGGGCAAATTCTGCTATACCATGGATGAGGACGAAATGGACCACCACGTACTGAAGAACGAATACGGCGGCGGCTCGTTGCTGGACGTGGGCTGTTACGGGCTGCACTTTGCCAGCTGGTATCTCGGCGACGATATCACGCATATCAGCGCCGAGGCGGATTACTACAAGGGCACTGACCGCCACGCCTGCGTGCTGCTGAAATACCGCGGCGGCGCCATCGCCGACCTTTCCAGCGCCACGCTGCTGCGCAAGCCCAATGAGGGTTACGTCTACGGCACCAGGGGGTACGCGTATCTCAAACGGTTCTATGCCCCGCAGGAGATCGTGCTGGAGCGGGAGGGAAAACGGGAAGTGATCCCCGCGCCTTATGCCGGCAACGGCTTTGAGGAGCAGATCGAACATTTCTGCGACTGCCTCCGGAAAGGCCTCCCGGAAAGCCCCCTGATCCCCCACGCCCAGACGCTGAAGATCATCACTCTGACCGATACCATCCGGGAGATGATCGGCGTGCGTTATCCCCAGGACGGCTGAACAGCCCGCCCTGCGAATGAAGACAGGGGACGGTTCCTTGTCTTTGATGCGGGATCGATGTTCTTTTGTTCTCTGATCTGTTTTGTCACATTCTGAGGGTATTTGTATGGGACAGCTTAGGGGTCAATCGGAAGGGCGAAGCCTGTGAAGCCTTATGCCGCAAGGGGTTTCAGCCGTAACGATTGCAGCAATACGGTCTCAAAGGTGCCCGTCGCGCTCCCCGGTTTTCAAAGAGATAATTTTACCCTTATGGGATATACAGAAAACCCTTGTTTTTCAAGGGTTTTCTTTTTTGTTTATTGGTTATTTAATTCTCTGTAAAAATGTGATATAATCAAATCAACAAATCGGGATTTGGCGTGAGGAAATACATGAAAACATTGTGGATTATTATTTTGGTAGCAGATAATCTACTACCTTTGTTACTTTCATATTTTTATCCAAACTATAAACATAAAGAAATGGCTCTCTCGGTACTGGGCTCACGGCAAAGCCCTGTGAAATGGATATACAATATGTGGTGTATCATATCCGGAATTGTTTTTTGCATTGCTCCTTATGAGTTATACAAAGAAAACAGTAGCGGTTTGATGATAGCAATATGGGTATTGCTTGCAATATACGGTATTGGATGTGAAATCATATCTGGGTTATGTCCGTTAAACGAAAGCAGGCAGGACGAAGATTTTATTACTAAAATTCACGGTGGAGCTTCTGCTATTGGTTTTATGACATTACTCGTTGTACCGTTACTCTTGGCAATACTGCAGTTTCAATCGACAAATATAATTATGGGACAGATCTCGCTTGTGAGTTTTATTGTGGCTTTCGTGTTCTTCTGCTTTTTCATTATGGGAGAGAAAGAAAAGTTTGCAAATACGATTTTGCGACACGGCGGTCTTTGGCAAAGACTCGTTTTAGTGAGTTGTTATGTACCGTTAGCTGTTTTGTGTATTATAAAATGACAAATTCCGGTTTATAAGTCTGAGTCGGAAGAATAATCATCCCGATAAATCGGGATTTAACGAGGAGAAAAATATGATTAAAAAGGCAATTTGCTTGATTCTTGTTCTTGTTATGGCTTTCGCCGTTCGGTTTACTGCGTTTGCGGCGGACGGTGAGGCCGGCACGAGCCTCAAGTTTGACGAAAACGGCGATTTCAATATTCTTCACCTGACGGACTGGCACTGCGACTATCCTCTGCCTGCCGTTCATAAACAGCTTGTGCTCGAATCAATAGACGAGGCAAAGCCCGATTTGGTAGTGCTCGGCGGCGACCTTTCTGAGGCGGCGCACGATGACCAGCCGGCGGCAATCAAGGAAATCTGCGGGATTTTCGCCGAGGCGGAGATTCCTTTTGTCATCACCTTCGGCAATCACGATTATCTGCACGGCTACACGATTGACGAAATGTTTGCTTTCTATAAAGAATACGGCGGCGAATATTTCATCGGCACGGATGAGAATCCGGATCTTTTCGGCTGCGGCACCTGCAGCATTCCCGTCTATTCAAACGACGGCAGTAAAATCGCATATAACATTTATTGCTTTGATTCCGGCTGTGAGGTTGAAGGAAAGGGCTATGATTCCGTTCACGCCGACCAGGTTGAATGGTATCAGGCAAAAGCAGATGAACTCAAAGAGGCAAACGGCGGAGAGTATGTGCCGTCTGTGGTATTTCAGCATATTATCGTGCAGGAAATCTATGACAAACTTTTCCCCGAAGCCGGAAGTTATAACGCGGGTGTCAGGGAATACGAAACCGTTACTTACGATTTAACGCCTGTTCCGGATTATTCCAATGTAAAGGACGGCTATATTTTCGAAAAGCCCTGCCCCGGTTATTACAATCACGGTGAACTCGGCGCGATGAGCAAAAACGGCGATGTGCGCGCAATCTTCTGCGGCCACGACCACTACAACAGTTTTACCGTTGAAATTGACGGCATAGATATTATCAATACGCCGAGCATCAAGCCTCACGTTCTTCTGAGAAAGATTAACTGGGGGCCGAGAGCAATCACACTTCACGAGGACGGCACATATGAAAACAGAGTGCTTATGGCGTGTGAACTCGCGCAGAAGGACGGCTCACAGCTTGTGTCTGTCGGCGCCGTTTCGGGCGCGGAGATATTCATTGTGAAAATCTGGAAAATCTTTGTTGATGTTTCCCTGCCTTTCTGGGCAAAGTTAACCGGGCTGATTTACAATTTGTGATATGATTAACCGGGCAAACTGAAATCTACGGAGTTTTATATATGAAAAAAAGAGTGTGGATTATCGCATTATTAACCGGCGTTTTGCTTCTTTCAGGATGCAGTGCCGGTGATTACGATGCGGTGAAAGCGCAGATCCGTAATCTTTACGGAGAAAATGAAATAATCAGCGGCAAATATGATACTTCCCTTGCCGCCGTCTGCAGTAACGGCGTGTTTGTGGGGCTTGATGACAGCGGCGTGATTTCCTACAAAGGCATTCCCTATGCCGAACCTCCTGTCGGCAGTCTCCGCTGGAAGAATCCCGTACCCGCAAAGGACAGCGAGACCGTTTATCAGGCTTATTATTACGGGCATTCGCCCGTGCAGACTGAATGGCCGTCGGAAGAGGGGTCATATTACCCGCAGAGTGAGGACTGCCTGACTTTAAATGTCTGGTCGAACTCAAACGGACCTGTCGAAGGCAAAACGGTTATGGTATTCTTTCACGGCGGCTCCTACGGCTGGGGCGCTGTGTCGGACCCGATGTATGACGGACATAATCTTATTGAGAAATACCCCGATGTTATTCTTGTGACGGTTGAATACCGGCTCGGGATTCTCGGTTTTATCGATTTTTCATCCGTTCCGGGAGGCGAAGAATACTCAACAAGCGGCAATCTCGGCCTGCTTGATCAGGTATGCGCCCTGCAATGGATTAAAAAGAATATCTCCGCTTTCGGCGGCAATCCCGATAACATCACGATTTTCGGTGAATCGGCGGGAGCGGGAAGTGTTTTGCTTATTCCGCTGATAAAAGAAGCGAACGGATTATATAACAGAGTGATAGCGGAAAGCGGAGCGGTCAACCTGACCTACAGCAAAAAGGAGTGCCAAAACCTTACAAAACTTCTGCTCGAAAAAACCGGATGCGCCACGATGGACGAATTAACCGCGCTTTCAGAAGAAGAACTGATTGCCGTAAACGAAGATCTGAACGACTACAACAATTTCCCCGAAAGGGACGGAGTTGTGCTGCCTGAAGATCTGTACGGAGCCTATGAAAAAGGTGAAGCGGCAAAGGCCGATATGATTATCGGCACAAACGCCGACGAAGTCCGTTACTGGATTGACGAAATGGGCTACTATGTCAGCGGCATACCCGGTATGTCGCTTTACCGCCACTTGTTTCCCGTAATTTACGAAAACAACCGCAAGCGTATGACAGATGAAGAAAAGCAGTGCGCGGATGATTTTCTGTCAATGCAAAGCGGTCAAAAAATATGGAAACTGACGGAACTTTATAATGAACTTCTGTTCCGTGTGCCGTCACTTAAGCAGGCGGAACTTCACGCCGCTAACGGAAACACGGTCTACAATTATTACTGGACAATGCCGGGCGAAAACGAAACACTGGGCGCCTGCCACGCGATTGAACTTATCTATGTATTCAACAATCCGCAGATAACGATTTACAACGGCAACGTTTACAACCGGGAACTTGCAGATACGGTGCAGGATATGTGGGTGAATTTTGCGAGAACAGGGAACCCAAGCACAGAGACAATCACCTGGCAGCCGTATAACAGTCAGACACGCATGACGATGGTACTCGGTGAGGATATCCGTATGGAATCCGCCCTTAAGGATGAACAGCGGAAACTTGTTGAGCATTTACTCGGGCATTATTTCAACGGCTGTTATTCTCAGCTTGACCTTATAGTGCCGCATACATTCCGCATCGCAGGGCAAATTCTTGCAAGCGTCGCTCTGCTTACAGCCGCCGCAGTCTGCCTCATCCGTATTCTGAAAAGAAAAGGCAAGAAATCAAACAAATAAACAAATTCCGGTTTATCGGTATGAGTGTAATAATAGAGAACAATAATTTGAGATTAGCTTAATCCGGTATCTCAAAAAGTTTAAAAGGTAATAAATATGAACTACAGACTTGACGATTACGGTGTTATGCCTGACAGGGAATACCTGCAGACAGAAGCCATACAGAATGTTTTTGACCTTTGCAAAGAAAGCGGCGGAACGGTTGTCTTTCCAAAAGGAACATATCTTTTTTCAGGACTGCTTCTTCACTCGCATACTGAGGTTTATCTCGAAAGCGGCGCG
>JAEEGL015286832.1_pt1 | contig 11128 bp, 9 predicted proteins | sample 9134231 | NCBI WGS metagenome assembly JAEEGL01 (sample SAMN16246548, study PRJNA631951) | gut metagenome | biome: gut microbiome; feature: rumen; material: fiber-attached | host: Bos | place: Iran: Karaj | collected 2018-10
AGATGGGCTACGAGGTCGTTGGAGAGGGGCCGGAATATTGGCTGGACATCTCCTGGCGGAGTCTCTTCGCCGTCTTCAAGGCGCTCGACACATACAGGCGGCGGCTCATCAGACGGCACGGACTGGCACCTGGGAATGTGATGGCGTTCAACATCCGGGCGTCATACAGGATCGATCCGGTGACGTCGCTGGTGATGGTTGACACCGCGTCGCCTCCGCCGGCGGTTTTCAAGGTTGGGAAGCCGGCATGAGAGGTTTTTCATTCATACAACAAGGCCGTTGCAGACAGACTGCAGCGGCCTTTGTTATTATATTCAAGTCACCACTCACTTCTCAAACCATTGAATCACTTTCTCAATGTGTTTGCGCGAATACACGGCGGCGTGAAGGGAGCGACACCCTACGACCCCGACGGCAAGAAGCAGGCGGACCGCAAACCGCTGGTCACGAATGACTCCGTCTTCTTCCCGGCGGCGGGCCTCCCAAACCACTTCCGGATCGACACCATCACCGTCGGCGAGGCGTACCACACGGACATTGACGAAATCTGCGCCTGCATCCGCCGCGCCGCCGAGCGCAAGGAGGTCCTCTCCATCACCTCGCACGGCATCTCCCCCGACGCGAAGCACATCCACATGAAGACCGGGTGGCTAGAAATGATTCTCGCGACGGCCGCGGAATGCGGCCTCGCCGCCGTTGGCTTCGACGAGCTTCCGGCCTGCCTCTAATGGGCGTGGAATTCGACGCCTACGACAAGGCCTACGCCCTCTCGACCCTTTGCGCCGAACACGGCCTGGCGCACGGCGAAGTCCTCTACGTCGGCGACGACTACGGCCCGGCGGCAACGAGGAGTCGGTTTATCTTTCCCACTTCAACTTCCTACAAATTGACGATTACCGCGCGACCCCGACGGCAAGTAGTGCCGCGCCCTTGCGCTGGCTTACAGGCTCCAGCCCCGATAGCGCCGTATCACGCCATCATCTGCGTGAAGCGCCTCAACACGCCGTCCTTTTGCGGCAACCCCTGCCGACTTCGCTCCTCGCGCTCGACTTCTGGCGGCACCCTGTCCGGCGCCAACCTCGCTTCCAACGCGATCTTCACGCCCCTCTGCGACCTCCCGCACTCCGCCAGCACATCCCTTGCCACCTTCTTTGCCAACCCGCACACCCTGTCTCGCGCCATTTCTGACTTCTTTTCGTTCCTTCGCCCCTCATCCATGTTATCTTTCCGCACCGTATTCTGGCATCTGCCATCCGCTCGCCGTGCACGTGATTCTCGCTTCCCGCCAGTCGTCCTGCCATTAGCTTTCCGCACCGTATTCTGACGTTCTTCCTCCCCCATGTTCGGAAGGACGCTGGCGGCCGGATAGGGGTCTGAGAGTCCTACTGCCTGGCGGAACTTTTCCGCCATCGCCTTGTAGCCCATAACCGTCTTGTAGTGCGTGGCGAGCGGTTGGCAGTTGGCGTTGAGCCAGCCGCGAATTCCGGGATTCCTACCTACGATTTTGCCGTTTTCGTCGCGAAGAAGCGCGTTGTCCACATATGCCTCTAGGTCGCAAAGCATTGAACCAAAGCGAATCATGTCTGTCGGAGAGTGGCGCACTTTCGCCCATTGCGCGAGGAGTTCTTCCGACGTCGGCGCGGCATTGAGCGTTGTGCGCCGCCGGATACGGCGGCGCTCTTTCGCCAGCGCCTGGCGACGCAGCCGCTCTTGCGGATAGTACTTGGGCCGCTGAACCTTGCGAAGCATTAAGGCGATCCCCTTCAGGATGCCCCAGATGGCAAGCCCCGCGCTGATGAAAACCACTGACTCGACAGCGGCAAAAAGAAGCGCATTGTCGCGAAAGAGCGGGTGTCGGGAAGAGTAGCCGTCGTCATCGTATCCGCCTAATTCGCCGAGGGTGACGTAGGCCGGCATCATGCAGAACGACATAAAGCGGTCGAACGGGGTCGTGTCCTTTGAGAACTCAGGACGAATCGGGCCGATGTAGTGTGGATAGCGATGGTGGCGTGATTTCATGGTGGGAATATTATAGCGCAGAGTGGAGATGGGAGCAAGAAAAATCAGAATACGGTGCGGAAAGATAATTCTCGTGAAGGGAAGAGGGTGGAAGGAGGGGCTAAAGGGCGTGGAATTCGACGACGCGCCAGGCGCCGGTGTAGGCGTCGCGGACGACGAGGACGGCGGCGCGGCGCTCGGCGCGGACGGTGAGCGCCGGGGAAGTGGCGCGCACGTCAACGACGATGAGGAAAATCTGCTGGCGGAAGGTGAGGCGCTCGCAAAGGTCGCGGAGAATGTCCTCCTTGATCTCGTTGCCCCAGCTCCCCTGCCAGTGCCAGGCGTCGTCGCCCGAAAGGTATTCGTCCGGTATCGTCTTGAAGAGGCTGGAATCGCCCGTCGCCATGCAAAAGTCGCCAACACCGATCGGAACCGAAGTGTGGTCGTACATGACGGACTGCACTTCGCCAACGACGTTGGTCATCCACTCTATCACCGAGTCGGGCAGGCGCGTGCGCTGAAGACCGTGGCCTATTTCCACGTCGGCGAGAAGCGCCCCCCATACCGCCGGGTACGGCGACGAGGCGTTCACAAGGCCACGGACGGCGCGGTTCGTCGCGCACCGCGCGGTGAAGAACTCAAGCGCGGATCCGGCCGAGTAGGCGAATGTGCCATGACTGGCAAGCATGCGGCCGTCCGCAAGGCAGATGGATTGCCAGAAGTTTGTCTCCACCGTCTCGCCTTTGTCGAAGCTTGACCACGGCTCGTAAATGTAGCCAATGTCGCCGCCGCGCGTGGCGGGGCTGTCAAAGTGGACGATGGGCAACCCCTGCCCGTACTCGTGCCACGGGTCGCAGAGCGAGTTCGTCGCGCCCGAGAGCGTGCAGGAATACACGAGCTCGCCGTCCGCGTCCTCCTTGTAGGAAACGCCCTCGTAGCGGCTCCAGTCCGGGCGGCGGCCGTTGCGCCTCGGGTCGTTCACCTGCCATCCGCATGGGGTGAGGTAGCGGTACGGCTCCTCGTGGTAGCCGGAGTCGGGGTCCGGGTCGTAGGCCATGGCCTCGTCGACCCACCGTTCCCCTAGCCTGACGCGTGTGACGAGGCGGATCTCGTTTGTGACGACCATTTCCCGGCGCACCCAGTAGGTCGAGTTGGACTCCACGTAGGTCGCGTACCTCTGGATGCCGATGGGAAGGTTTTCGAAGTGACGGTAGAGCGTGTTCGTCCCGGGGCTCTTCCATGTCGCATCGTCTATCTTCGACACGGTGTCCGCGACTATGTCGGAAGGCTGGAAATTCACGATCTCCACGGGGAATGAGACATAGCCCCCCGGTGGAGCGGTGAAGACGGAGAACTCCGTGCTGGTCCCGTTCTCCATGCGCTCTACGCGGTTTGTCAGCGTGAAGCCGTACGGACTTCCGGAGGGGAGGAGAATGATGTCGTTGGTCCAGCTTGTTCTGTCGTATCCGTTTATGGCGTTGCGGTGGGAGTATGCCGATTCCGACCAGTTGGTGTAGACCGCGACCACAAGCTCGGCCTCGTCCTCCTCCCGTATGGGGTTGGGGGCGAACGGATACCAGAGTTCGACCGCCGCCGCGTAGCAGTTGGTGTAGCCGAAATCGAGCGGTACCTGCGCGACGGCGATCTCGTTGATGAGCGGGACGTCCTCCTGCGGCCAGTCGTCCCGCCACGGCGCGGGGGCCGGGGATTGCGGCACGCGGTCGCCGTCAAGGAAGTTGACGAGGTTCCAGGCGATCGCCTCCGGCGCGGCGAACCCGCAGAAGGCGAGGCGGTTTGTCACGTCGGAAAGCCAGGCGCGGAACTTTGCGGTCCCGTAGTGGCGCTCGAGGTCCTCCGTGCTGTCAAGACGGCCCGTGAAACCGTTGGTCCAGCCGTTCAAGTCCTGCTTGGGCACGGGGACTGCATCGCGGTTGAAGTCGCTGTAGTCGCTGTACACGGCGCCGTTGGTGACGGTGACGTCGGGCGCGGGATCGTACGAGAAATGGAGCAGATGGCGGGGCGGGGCGTCAAGCCCGCGGTTGCGGAGGAGGAGGTCGCGGTACGACACATACCCCTCAACGCCGTATTCGCGGCCCGGGTCCGACTGGCGTGCCCTGTCCTCCATGAAGAGGCGGGCGTCGGAAATGTCGCCCTCCCCGGCCGCCAGTCTCGCCACCTGGTTGCTGGCGATGTGGTTCGCGTCGAGGAGACCGGTGAGGTCTATCACGGCGTAGGCGTAGAGCGCGTTCGTGTAAAGAACCTTTAGATCTCCAAGCCTGTCCTTGGAGTCCTCGTCGACTGACTCGATGGGAAGCCAGTCGGCGCTGAGGCGCGTGAGTTCGCCGTGGAGGACCGAAGGGAAATGGTTCGTCGAAATGTTGTTGAGAAAGTTCTCGCAGACGCCGCAGTCGTGGGAGTCGTAGAGACACGAGGTGAAGGCGTGTTCTGAGAAATAGTCCTCGTTTCCGGCAAGGGCGGCGCTGAGCGAGGAGAAGTCGATTCTCCCGCCGAAGCGCGCAAGCGCGACACTGTCGCCTGAACCGCTCGTGCCAAGGAGGTGGACCGGGACCTCGCGCGCCATGACGAGCGAGACGACGGTGTCGATGTGCTGTCGCGCGACGAGGGAGTCGCGCGCCTGCCGGGCGGCGAGGCGCTCGGTGCGCGCCGAAAACGAAAAGGCGAAGACGAGCAGCGTGAGAATCGCGAGGATGCCGAGGACGACGAGGAGGGCGCTGCCGGCGCGGCGCTCCCGGCGATACGACGCCGGGAGCGCCGCGCCGGCAGATAGAAGATAGGGGATAGGAGATAGGAGATAGGAGATATGTTTGCGGCGCCCTTGCCCGCGGCGCGCGTCAAATGTCGCAAATTGTGTGTCTTTTGTCATGAACAACTGGTAAATTGGACAAACGAGACTAAGGCAATGTCCTCCGGGCGGTGCCGATGGGGGCGCGGCGTGACAGGCGGAGGACATGGTTCTGGATGTACTTGTCGCGTGTCTCACCATCCGGCATTTTATCCGCCCGCTTCCTGTGGGCGGCGGAGAGGAGCTCGACGTAGATGTCGGCGCAAACGGGAGGACCGGGCGGGTCATCCGCTGGGTCCCAGACCATGAGCGAAAGCCGTTCGTTCTCGTTCGTCGAGAAGCAAAGCGGCGTGATGACAATCGAGTGGAGCGACTGCCATGCGGATGGGGAGAGCGGCGGCTCCTTCTGCCGCCACGGATCTTCATCCGCCTCGGCGTATGGAATGCGCGCCGTCTCCTCGCGCCCGACAAGCTCGGTCTTGTCGCGGTCGCCCTCCACGCGCAGCCAGATGCCCGAGGTGCGCTCGTCGGCTCCGGGGAAGTCCTCTTCAAGGACCACGTCGTGCCAGCGCGTCTCGGAATCGTAGGAGGTCCCCTTTGGGAAGACGTTCGTCACGACGCCGCTGTAGGTGCGCGCCTCGCCGTTTGTCGGGACAAGCGAGGCGGGAACGTCGAAACGGAGACTGTAGAACGTGTCCGCGGCCCAGTCATGCACGAGGCGGAGCGTCATGTTCGAGTCGGTCGCGACACGCTCGATTTCAAGGTCCAGCTGGCGCCTGTACCCCTGCGCCGCGAGCGGCGGGCCGTTGGTGTCCGCGCCGGCCGCCGCCGAGCGGACGGAGAACGCGGCGGCGGCATCCACGGGCGTCGACCGCTCCTCGTACGACAGTACCTCGGAGACATAGACCGGAAGCGCCGCGCCGGCGGCGTCGGTCGGGGCGAATTCGTTTGTGAAGGCAATGGGAGCGGAGACGGAGACCAGGTTCGTGAGCATCGCGTAGATGCGGGCGCTGGCGGACAAGGGCGCCGCATTCGTCACGGACGGAACCGAATTCGTCGCGGACAACGCCGCGTTCGTCTCGGACGAGCCCCCGTAAACCTCGTTCGTGACGCCGGATTCTCCGGCAGTCCAGGCGAAATCCAAGGTCAGAAAGTCCAGGATTTCCGAAAACTGGAAGTTGGCGTCCGCGCGTGTGACGACGCCCGTGGACGCGGCGGCGACGTCCTCCGCGGAGGCGTACGTGTTGGTGCGGCCCCCGTTCAGAACGATGGAGACACCCGAGAGAATCCCGTTGGTGTTGGCGGGGGCGGTTTCGCCCCAGGTCCAGAAGTCCTCCACGGCCATCGTCCCCTCCTGTGGCCCGTACAGCAGCTGCCCCGCCACGGGCGGCACGTTGGTCGTCCCCCCCATGACGCCATCGACGGAGGCGCCAAGATCGGTGCGGACCGTGGCGTTTGTCTCCGCGTTGGTGAAGGAGACGGTGGAGACGGGCGCGTTTGTGTATTCGAGGAATCCGGGGACGAGGAAGGCGTTTGAAGAGACATTGCCTGTGCCGGCGACAGGCTCGGCCGTCACAACGGCCTCGGCATGGACAACGGCCTGAAGCGTGGAGGGCGGCGGCCACGAGACCGCGACGGGACGGCGCATGGCGACGGTCCGCTCGCCGGAATGGCTGGAATGGAAGACGGCCGTGGCGATGACGGTGTTCGTGCCCTCGTGAGCCGAGGGGACGACCATGACCGAACCGTCGTAGGATGTCCGCGATCCGTATGTGGTGGCTGACGACCCCGTGGTGACGGGGACGCTGATGGTGTCGCCCTTGGCGGCGGCGGGGATGTGCGTCCCCATCTCCTCGGCGGCGTAGGCGTTCGTGACGGACGACGAGCCGTCACTCGTCAGCCCGTAGGAGACGCGGCTGGCGGCGTTGGAATAGAGGAGGGAATTCTCGTTCGTTACAAGGCGCGCCCGTTTAATCGTCCCGGGGCCCGCGACCATGTCCTTGAATGACCTTGTAAGCCTATGGCAGGGAGGTTCCGCGTATGCCCCGCCGTTCGCGCGCGACAGGGACGCGTTCACGTATCGGATGACTTCGAGGGAAAGGGCGGTTTCGGCGCCGGCTTCGCCATCCAGTTCGACCCAGATGTTGGTGCCGGCGACATGTGCGAGTTCGTCCGCGAGCTCGTCGAGGAGGGCGCGCCCCTCGGTCATCAGCCGCGTCTGCGACTCCGACTCCATCCGCAGGCGGTGGACGCGGGTCAGCGCCGAGGCCGCGAAGGCGAAGACCGTGACGAGGATCGCGCACGAGATGATGAGTTCGAGAAGCGTGAAGCCGGCCTTCCTCATCGCATCCTCCCCGGGTTGGTGAAGATTGAGAAAAAGTCCGTGCTGGAGTCGGTTGCCAGGGACGTGCCGTTCCAGACGTGGAGCGTGACGGAATAGTAGAGGGCTTCCTGGCGGTCGCCCACGGTGACGGGCGACAACGGCTCGATGCTCACGGCGTAGCGCAACGCGAAGTCGGCGCGGACAAGCTCCACGGCGTCGCCCGCGCCGCGGACGAGGCGGGACGGACACCAGAAATTGGTGTGGACGCCGCGCGAGGTGTCGAGGCGGGGCAGGTCGCCCGCCGAGTCGGCCTCCCAGACCTCGGAGGCGAATCCCGTGAGCTGGGTCACGACGGCCCCGTCATGGAGCCCCTCCCAGAAATCGGCCCATGCCTCGGGGTCGTCGTCGGCCGCCACGCGGTCGTTCATGAGGCGAAGCGTGGCAAAGACGTCGTCCGCGAAGATGGCGGCCCGCGTGTCGCCGCCGCTGTCCGTCGCCGCGCGCTGGCCGACATGGAGCACGGCGACAAGGGCGAGGACGGCGACGCCTATGACGAAAGAGGCGACGGCCAGTTCAATGAGCATGAAGCCGCGGCGTTTCATTCCCTTTCCTCCGTCGCGAGACCCGTGCGGGCGTCAATGAGGATGCGCCAGAAGGGCGGGTCCTCGTTTGCGCGCCGCTCCTTCCCCGTAACTTCGACCGCGTACTCGGCGAAATCCGCCTCCTCCGCCAGAACGTCCTCGTTCGTGCAACACGAGCCGTCCTGGCGGAAGAAGAACCTCGCGTGGGAGACGTGCGCCCAGGGGAGGCGGTTCGTGCGGGCGATCGCGTACCACTCCTTTCCCGTCTCTGCATCGAGGCGTTCGGACAGGACGGCGTCGCCGCGGTCGCCGGTGAAGACGGTGACGCGTGTTGGGCAGCACCGCGCGAGGGAATAGGCGCGGGCGCGGGTGAGTTCGGCGAGAAGAAGCGATGCAGAGGCCTCGCCCGACGTGGAACGCACCCAGGTGTGGTACCCGGCGGCGGAGATGCCAAGAAGGGAGACCGCCAGAACGGCGACCACCAGAAGCTCGACAAGCGTGTATCCGTTCCGGCGCTTCATCTCGGGCTCCACGACCCCACGATCCGCGTGGGGGCGGTTGAGTTGGTCGCCATCGCCGGGTCGCCCCAGGAGAAGACGGCGACGTCGTCCGGGGTCTTGACGGTGACATTGCCCTCGGCGCCGGAAAGGTCTATTTCCACGCCCCCCTCCCTGCGGCTCACACTGATCGCAAGGCTCCCCTCGCGCTGCACGGCGCGCGCCATGACCATGGCATAGGGCCGTCCCCAGGGGTCGTAGGGGTAGGCGTCCGGCTCGCCGTCCTTCGCGTAGAAGCAGCCGCGCGAAAGCTCGAGAAAGGCGATGGCGCGCGGGTTGTAGCGGTGGAAGGTGTCGTCGCCAAGGAGCGTGTGCACGACCTCGCCGATGTCGAGGTCGTAGGTGCCGAGGCCGATGCCGTTCCTGCCTGCCGTGATTACGGCTCCGGCATTCCCGGCCTTCTCCTCGCACGGCCAGGAACCATACACACGCCGGAACTCAAGCGCGGCGCTGGCGATTTCCATTGACTCGGAGGCGGCGGTGTGGCGCTGGGCGCTGGCGCGGGCGGCGCGGAACGCCGGTAGCGTCGCCAGGAGCAGCACGGTGAGGAGCATGACGACCATGAGCACCTCGATGAGCGAGAATGCCGAGCGCCTGTCCGTCCTCCCTGTGCGTAAAGACGTCATTGCCAGCTCCCGATGAGATAGTCCTCGTTGTCCGTCTTCAGCTCGGGGTTGAAGGTCCAGACGATGACGCTCCCGCGATAGAGTCTGCCGGACGGCAGCCTCGAGACCGCGGTGCAGTTGCCCAGGCCGTTCGAGGGGAAAGTGACGTAATTGTCGCCGTCCGTGTCCATCGCCAAATGGGAGAGGCACTTCCCCTTGTCGTAGCGCCCGCTGGCGCCCCAGGGGTTCAGCGGCTCGTCGTTCTTCGTCTGCCGCGAGAACTCCATGAAGACGAGCCCGTCGGGATTGGCGGACGCGGCGTCGCCCACCCTCCCTGTGGCGCCACCGAGAACGGCGGCCAGAAAGCGCCCGACCGGCGCGGAGTAGTCAGCCGCCTGATACGTGGCCTCGTCGGCGGTCTCCGTGCAGGGTGGCCATGAAAGGTAGTGCGCGTAGTATTGCTTGATGGCGGACTCGATGCTCTTCAGCTCCGCGCGGGCGGCGGTCTTGCGCGCGGCGCGGTCCACCGTCCTGATCACGCTAAGCGAGATGCAGTAGAGGAGTGTCACCACCATCATCACCATCAGAAGCTCCGTGAGCGTGAAGCCGGAGCGGCCTTCAGGGCGACGCGATGTCGTCATCGGTTCCCTCCTTTCCGTCGGGCCCGGCCGAGGCCAGGGCGTAGATGGTCTCGTCAGACGCCTTGAAATCACCGTCCCTCGGCTGTTCCGGGCGGTAAACGCGGTACAGGTACGGGTGCGACCACGGGTCGAGCGCCGTGAAGCCGTCGGGAAGCAGGTTGCGGAAGACGTATTCGCCTCGCTTGCCGTCATCGTCGTAGGGAAGCGCGTCGCGCGTGTACGAGACCAGATTCGTCGCCGACTCGACGTCGGGGTACTCGCCGAAAACGAGATGGAAGCGGTCGAGCGCGTCGGCGAGGGCGTGCATGTCGCTTTCCGCGCGCGAAATGCGCGAGACCTGCGTGGCGTAGCGCGCCGAGCCGAGGACGATGCCGAGCAGGATGCTCACGATGAAAAGCACCGTCAGCATCTCGACCAAAGTGAACCCCTTTTTCCCGCGCGCGTGTGGCATGGCAAAATAATGCTAGCAGAAAATGTGCCGATTTGTTAGAGTAAAGAGACCTAAGGAAGGATCACTCACATGGAACCGATGGAACAGGACTTCGAAAAACTGGGCGCTTTCTATCTCGGGCGCCAGACCAATGGCGACGATCTTTTGATGTACAACTCCAAGCACCTCACGACCCACGCCATGATCGTGGGCATGACGGGCTCGGGCAAGACCGGTCTCGCCCTCACCATGATGGAGGAGGCGGCGATCGACGGCGTGCCGGCGATCCTGATCGACCCCAAGGGCGACCTCACCAACATCCTCCTGCAGTTCCCCGAGCTCTCGCCCGACGACTTCAGGCCCTGGGTCGATCCCGCCGAGGCGCGGCGCGCCAACCTCACCGTTGACGCCTTCGCCGAGAAGACCGCGAAGCAGTGGCGCGAGGGCCTCGCCAAGTGGGGCCAGGACGGCGCGCGCATCCGCCGCCTCGCCGCCTCGGCCGATTTCGCGGTGTACACCCCCGGCGACACCACGGGCCGCCCGCTCCAGATTCTCCGCTCCTTCGACGCCCCCGCCGGCGCCGACGAGATCACGCTGCGCGACTCGATCATCAACGGCGTCTCCAGCCTGCTCGGCCTCATCGGCATCCAGGCCGACCCCGTGCAGTCGCGCGAGCACATCCTCCTCTCCGCCATCTTCTACTCCCAGTGGAAGCAGAACCAGGGCCTCACGCTCGAGCAAGTCATCAACTTCGTCGCGACGCCCCCGTTCGCCAAGATCGGCGTCTTCGACGTCGAGAGCTTCTACCCGTCCAAGGACCGCATGAAGCTCGCCATGCAGCTGAACAGCCTCCTTGCCTCGCCCGGCTTCGCCGCGTGGCGCGAGGGCGAGCCGCTCGACATCGGCCGCCTCCTCCACACCGAGGACGGGCGCCCGCGCATCTCGGTCCTCTCCATCGCCCACCTCTCGGACGCGGAGCGCATGTTCTTCGTAACCGCCGTCCTCAACGCCACGGTCGCCTGGATGCGCCGCCAGACCGGCACGAGCAGCCTCCGCGCGCTCCTCTACATGGACGAGATCTTCGGCTACTTCCCGCCCACGGCGAACCCGCCCTCCAAGCCGCCGATGCTCACGCTCCTCAAGCAGGCGCGCGCCTTCGGCCTCGGCATCGTCCTCTCCACGCAGAACCC
>JAEEGL015290655.1_pt1 | contig 11128 bp, 13 predicted proteins | sample 9134231 | NCBI WGS metagenome assembly JAEEGL01 (sample SAMN16246548, study PRJNA631951) | gut metagenome | biome: gut microbiome; feature: rumen; material: fiber-attached | host: Bos | place: Iran: Karaj | collected 2018-10
ACATACAGAATTGTAATCAAGACCCAACGTCCGTTCTTTTCTTTGCTTGGAACAAAAAGAAAGTATTTGGTTTCAAAGAATATGAACTTATTGAAGATGAACTAGAATTGCAATTATATAGATATATAAATGGCAGTATGGGTGAAGTAGTTATTGGAAATGACATATTAGGTTTTAAAGACAAGATTGAACGTGAGGCAAGCAAAATACCGTCAACGTTCAAATCTAAAGTTGACTGGATTACATATTACAAAGCAAAATTAGCTTTACTATATCTTGATAATGAAGAATTATTTATAAAATTCTGCATGAAATATACAAATGTTGATATAACTCCAAAAGAAGAAAAAGCAGATATAAATTCATGGACTTTAGGTCTTTTCAAAGAATGTTATGCGTATAGGCAGGAGTTTTCTGCATTTAATGATTTGAATTATGAACAGCTAAAGTTACTTTTTGAACATTCTGCAAATATCGATTCTGAGTATAAGAAGATATTGAATCAACTTAAAAAAGATGGATTAAATAAGATGCAAATAGAGTATTACAGTAATTGGCTTTGTAATACTGGCGAGATGAAGAAACAGAAGAGACGTTTTAAGAAAATCAATCGAGAGGACGACTGTTTCAGATGGTATATAAGTAGATACGAACCCCATGAGGAAAAATACTCTTTTTCTCACTATACTTTATTTAAGATATGGAGAAACGATATAGAATCTGAAAGAAAATGGCAAAAAGAAAGAGAATTACAAATTATAAAAGAGCAAGAGGAACAGAAACGAATTGAAGAAGCAAAAAAACGTAGAGAAGAAGACAGACGAAGAAGATATAACACAATACACAGACATAGCCGTGATGGTTTTATATCCTTTGACGAAACAAACCATACTTATATAGTAGGTGGTAAGTCCCTGCAATCAGTAACCAATATTGTAGAGAATTGTTTCCCGAAATTTGATGCTCAACTTCATGCAAAAACGACTGCCGCAAAAATGGGAATGACGGAAGAAGAAGTAATAGCTATGTGGGAACGGAAAGGTAAAGAGAGCAGGGAACTTGGTACGGTTATGCACCAAAAAATAGAAAGCTATTATCAAGGTCAGGACTCTGGCGAGGATGATGCTTTCCGTCTTTTTAAGGTGTTCGCTGAAAAAGTGAAGTTGGAACCATATCGTACTGAATGGGCGGTATATGATACGGACTATAACATAGCCGGTACAATAGATTTTGTGGACTGTCAGGATGGTATTTTTACTATCTATGACTGGAAACGAAGCGATAAGATTATTGCTAATGGTATGCCTGTAAAGGTGAGCAAATACCAAGAAAAGGGGCTTTATCCATTGGAACACTTGGAAAACTGTGCCTATTATCATTATGCCTTGCAGTTGAGCCTATATAAGTTTATATTAGAAAAGAACTATGATATAAAGGTAAGTGATCTGAGGTTAGGCATATTCCATCCGTCTTACGATAAGCCATATGTATTGAAAATGCCATATCTCGAAAACGAGGTGAAAACGTTGATGGAATTACGGTCAGAAGTCTTATTATAATGAAACATATATGAAACAAAAAACAATAACATCAATCGCCCTACTCTTAGGCTTAGTGAGCTGCAATCTCCAAGACAACAACACCAAAGAGATTGCAGAGATGCTCCAAACCAAAATGACCGAGATAAACGCTTATGCAGGTCAAGTAATAGTGATGGATGCTGAAACTGGTGAGGTCAAGGCTATGGTAGGTGATGAGCTTGCCATATTAGAATCAACTACCCTTATACGTCCTGTGTCTGTGATGGCGGCATTGGAAAGCGGAAAAGTCCAGTTATCAGATTCAGTTGATGTAGGCGATGGTCTCTATATCGTAGAAGGTGATACAATCATGCGTGACCACAACTGGAGTAGAGGCGGCTATGGTAAAATCACTGTTGGTCGAGTACTGGATGCTGGCACCAATATCGGAACATATCTAACAACCAAGAAAGCCTTTGCCGAAAATGAACAGGCTTATTATGACCTCTTAGATAAGTGTGGAGTCTCTGTAGAAAAGAGAGATGTCCTTTGGAACTGCATAGGCTATGACCTCTCTGTTTCCCCTGTTCAGTTGTTACACATATTCAATGCTATTGCCGTTAAAGAAGGTTCTATGCCCGATGGTAGCAAGATAGCAAGTGCCACTACTATAGAGAAGATGAAGCAAGTGTTAAGAAGCGTGGTGACAGACGGATTGGGCAAGCCTGCAAGTTTTGACAAGTTTGCAGTCTCAGGCATGTTTGCAGATACTTATTTAGGTGATGGCAAGTATTGTTTGCAGTTCTGTGGCTACTTCCCCTCAGAGAGTCCGCAATATACTATATTAGTGACTTTAAATAAAGAAGGATTACCTGCAAGTGGTGGGCAGATGGCTGGCTCTTTATTTAAAGATGTTGCAGAGCATTTGATGAAATGAGGGAATGGCATAATTATTGTGGTTTTTTTGTAAACTATGATATTTTTATATTAAATCAAAACATCTCAGGTTTAGTTAATGAGGTAATTAATTAATTAATAGAGAAATGAATCAGGATAATTCTATTTTTAGATTGGGTAACTACCGTAAGACTCTAAAAGAACTATCAGACAAATCTGTAACAACAATGACCATTCCAAAGAGTGTGACAGAAATAGGAGAAGGAGTCTTCAGCTTTTGCTATGAACTTAAATCTGTAGTCTTACCAGACAACCTACAGATTATTGGCAAGTGGTCATTCTCAAATTGCAAATACTTAACCTCATTAAAAATCCCAGACAGTGTAATAGATATTCGATGTGGGGCGTTTAATGGATGTGAAAGCTTAACCTCGTTAACTCTACCTAAGAGTCTTAAAAGTATAGGGTATAGTGCTTTTGCAGGAACAGGAATAACATCAATTAGCATTCCAAGTGGAGTTACTAGTATTGAACAATATGCATTCTGCGCATGTTCTAGCCTAACCTCAATAACACTCCCAAGTCGAATGAAAGTTATTGAAGATTCTTTATTAGCTGGTTGTTCAGGATTAACTTCATTCAAATTCCCTAAAGGAGTGAAGATTATTAGGAGGTATGCATTCAGAGATTGTTCAGGATTAACCTCATTAAAAATTCCAGAGGGCGTTGAAATTATTGGTGAAAGCGCATTCGAAGGTTGTTCTGCTCTAACCTCGTTGATTCTGCCCAAAAGCCTTAAAAGCATAGGAGATAGGGCTTTCAAAGGATGTACTAATCTAACAACTATAAGATTCCCAGAAGGAATAACATCAATACCAGATGGATGTTTCCAGGAGTGTAGTAGTTTAACGAACTTTATTATTCCTGAAAGTGTGACTAGTATTGGAAGAACTGCATTTGGGAATTGTAAATCATTAGGAAATATAACTATTCCAGAGAATGTGGCAAATATCGATAGTAATGCCTTCCTTGAATGCAGTAGTCTTATAAACATAGTTTTTGGGAAAGGGATTAAGAAAGTAGGAGAGGAAGCTTTTTCAGGTTGTTCTAATTTAGAAAAAGTCGTATTTCCAGATATTTCTGCTTGGTGTAGTATTACATTTGATGACATTAAAAGTAATCCTACTTATTATTCTCACCATATATACAATATTGATGGCGAGGAGATTAAAAATCTTATTATTCCTTCTGACGTAGTTTCAATAGGGAGATATGCCTTCATCGGATGTACAAACTTATCATCTTTGACCATATCTGAGGGGGTTAAAAGCATTGAAGCTCTTGCTTTCAACAATTGCGCTTTTTCCTCTGCTAATATTCCAAATACAGTAATAGAAATAGAAGACGGTGCCTTTTCTGGTTGTAGTAACCTTACCTCAGTCAAGATACCAGATGGTGTTAAGCAGATTAAGAGTCATCTGTTTTTAAATTGTTTAAGATTACAATCTATAGTGATTCCAAATACTGTTACTATGATTGGACAAAACGCTTTTCATAATTGTAGTGCTTTGTTATTTATGAGCCTTCCGAATAATTTGAAAAAAGTTGGGGTACGGGCTTTTTACAATTGTAAATCACTACTGACAATTAATTTTTCAAGCATTGTTACTGAAATTCAAACTGATGCATTTAAAGGCTGCAATTCTCTTAAAAAAGTAACACTACCTAAAGAAATGAAAAAAATGGTTATGGCTTTCGAAGAATGCGACTCAGACATCAAATTCATCTTTATCAATGAATAAGGAGTGATGAAGTGTAGAAGTATTGTTTTACAACAAATAGGAACATAATACAGCTAATAATAAATATGAGATTTACTAAAGAAGAATATGATGATGCAATTGAGCGTCTTATATATAGTCCTGTATCTGACATTGTTAGAGATGATTATAGTAATAGGCAAAGACAAGCTTGGCAGGATGATAAAGAAAATGCCGAGAAACGTCTTGCTGTTATGGAAGAACGATACGGAAAAGATAGCGACGAATGGCAAGAAGTCAAAGAAGAAGTAGATTTCTGGAATCGTTTTGCCGAAGAATTTGATAAGAAATACAGGCGCAAACCAGGCTATTATCTAAAGCGTTTCTTAAATGCCCAAGATTCTGGCTTAGTTGACGAGGGGACTGAAACCTATGCAACAGCTCTTGAAGAAATAAAGGCAGGTCATAAGAGGACTCATTGGATATGGTATGTCTTTCCTCAAATGAAAGGTTTGGGTCACTCTTACCTTTCCGAATTTTATGGCATCAATGGACGAGAAGAAGCAGAGGCATATATCAATCACCCCATTCTACGTGAGAGACTAATTGAGGCAACGCAAGCTGTCTTAGATAACAAAGAGAAATCAGCTTACGAGATTTTTGGCAACGATGTAATTAAGTTCCGCTCTTCTATGCTTCTTTTCGCTTCTGTAACAGAAATGCCGATATTTAAACAAGTATTGGCTAAATATAGGTGGAATTGATTTTGATATACATAAAAGATGACGATTAAATCAAAAAAAGAATTTATTGAGTGGGCAGAAAAGATTGCTGGCCCTTTTGCTATTGGTTCTAATGATGAATCGGATGAAAGATGGAAAATAACCTTTCATGCTATATATAAAGGCCTTCAACGCTTTATTGATGCTCAAGACAGAGGGAATACTTATCAAAAGGCACTTGAAGAAATCCGAAACGGTAAGAAAGAGACGCATTGGATATGGTTTATTTTCCCGCAATTAAGTGGTTTAGGTAAGTCTGAGACTGCTTATTTTTACGGAATCGCAGGACGAGAAGAAGCAGAGGCATATATCGAGCATCCTGTATTACGTGAGAGACTGATAGAAGTAACAGAAGCCGTTTATAATAGCGAGAAATCTGTATATGAAATCTTCGGCAATGATGCCATTAAGGTTAGGTCGTGCATGTTGCTTTTTGCTTCAGTTTCTGACGAGCCGATATTTAAGAAGGTGATTGCTAAATATGGGTGGAATTAACAATACATAAAGATGACAAATGAATTAATCTCTAATCCGAGTTCAAAGACAGATGATATTTGTAACTATATTATCTGGTTATCCAATGAATTTGCTAAATCTATTGGACTATCTTATAGTGAGTTGTGGATTATCATCATGCTCTTGGTTTGTGGCATAATAGTGTTTTATATTGTGCTTACAGGTTTGGCTCTGTATCTTAAACGTACTACTATAATTAAGTGGTTGTTTTGGATAAGTACTTTTATTCTCTTTGCTGCCGCTTTCATAATCGGAGGAGCATTAATGAGATTTGTTGATACACTATAAATACGGATTCTTAAATCTATAATCAAGGAAAGAAACAAGTGTCATAATAGAAGAGGTAAACAATACAATGAAGCTATAAATATGAGTGAGTTTATTTTAATTATAAGCAAGATGGTAAACATCGTACTTTTTGGTGGCTTAGATGTTCGCTACGGTGGGCTTCCTTTAAGTACCGCTATTACCAACGTGTTTTGGGGCTATTTGCCATATTTCATCATTCTCTGTTTGTTGACAGCAGGAGTATATTACATGAATAAAAGATTAAAGAAGAAATGACTAAGATTATTTTCACCTTACTCTGCGGACTGTTGTATCTGATAGGACTGTGTTTTGGTTGGAGTTATCAAGACACAAGCGTTTACATCTGCATCTACCTCTGGCCAGTACTTTGTATTCTCACCACTTTACCCATCACTTTTGGGCTGATACACAGAATTGTAGTCAATAAAGGAAGGTGGCTGAGCGTTCTGGCACTACCCTTTGCTTGGCTATATACGGCTTGTTACATCACGTTCACCATTCTCATTTGGGCTTATTACACCGATACTATCTACAATAGTACCCCTTTTGATATGTGTATGAACGATTTGAAACGAATTGCCGCAGAACTCAATACGACATACGAGCATGTAAATCTGGTTATATATGTCTATCTATTTATACTAATAGTATTAGTGAATGGATTGTTAGCCTATATAGCAAAGCCTTATCATAAAAGATGGGATAGATTCGTTGATTGGATATGCAGAAGAAAGAAATAATAAGAATTGAGATCTGCATCGTTGCGGCAATCAAGACTATCTAAATACATTGACCAGTCGAAGAATCCAATGTTGTTGTGGGCTTATTACGATAGCGTATCTTCTAAACTAAATCAAAGAGAGAAGGTGACAATTTAACAAAATTCTGTTCTTATATACCCCTTACAGAAAAATCCGATTTTGTCACCTCCTTTCCAAAAAGACACCCAAATGCTTCATGGTATCAAAAATAATTCCTATCTTTGCCGTGAAATTATAACCTTAAAAAGTAAAAGATATGCCAGAAGTGTTTAGATTCTTTGGTTTTTCGTTCTTCTTCTACAGTAAGGAACATGAGCCTTTGCATATCCATGTAGAGGGAAATGGCGGAATGGCGAAATTTGAGTGGAACGGCTCTGAGTTTGTGCTGACCGAAAAGCAGAACATCAAGGCTGGTGACTTTAAGAAGATTAAGGCTGTTATTGATGAGAATGCAGATATTATCATAAAGCGTTGGAACGAGCATTTTAATAACTAAAAAAGATGGAGGATGAAGCTATGATAAAGAAGATTACTAAGATATGGTTCGACAACGAGCATATATTTGGCTGTGACGAAGATGGAAAAGTTTACAGCCAGTCATTGCTTTGGTACCCTAAGTTGAGAGCCGCCTCCGATGAAGAACGCCTACAATACACTTTCGGCTTTGATGGCATCCATTGGCGCAATCTTGACGAGGATATAAGTTTTGAGAGTTTTGCCTATGAAGATGCAGAGCCAACCCCATTGCAGCGTTTCTTCTTAACCCACAAAGAAATCAATGTGGCTGAATTTGCCCGTTCTCTTGGTATGAATGCCTCTTTGTTGCGGAACTATATCAATGGTTTCAAAAAGCCATCGCCAGAAAAAGAGAAAACCATACTTGACCATATTCATAAGTTAGGTAAAGAAATGGTAGCTGCTTGCTTTTAAGTAAGTAAGAGAGATTGGGGTGACTTTTTTCGGGTAATTTTGCTTTTATACACCCCTCTCTAAAAAAGTCACCTCTCTCATTCTTGCAGACTATCTAATTAAATAAAAGAAGCCAACATACTTACTCATTCACCTGATTCGGAATTGAGTAGTAGTAGGTTGGCTCTTTCTTTCTCTGTTTTTTGTTTCTTAGTTACTTTTTAGTGGTTCTCTTAACTAAATGAGGCTTCTCTTGCTGCATTTGAATAGTGTTACTGGTAGGCACTCCTTTCAAACCTATCAGATTTCCGAAATAGTTTTTTAAATCCAAGTTGTTTGTCATAGCTATGACTAAATATTTAAAGGTTAAGTACTTAATTAATCTATTATATGATTGTGAATTATATTGGAAGGCATTTTGTTTCTCTTGTCTATACATACAACTATATTCTTTATTTAAGAGAGTGCCAAATAAAAATAGCAGCCATCCCCTGTTTCGGACTTTATGAAGCGATTCCGTGTATAGCAAGAGATTAACATTTTTTGACTTGGATTCCGAAATCAGAGCAAATATTATTGGATAGATAAGATTGACAATTAATCTTTTCCCCTCTTATCTTTTCCGAACTCCTTATATAAGTAAGCAAGGAAAACCAATTTACGGTTACTATATATATTGAAGAAGAGAGAGAGAAGCACCTTTCCATATAGTAAGAAACAGAGAGGTGCTTTTTCTTTGACTTCTGGTGTAACCGTTTCTTGCAGATTATCTCCTTTATATAAGAAAATGGAAAATGGTTACAAGCTCATTTTAGATACACCCTATTTTTCAGATTCACTCCTAACAAATATATGGTAACGTAATATGAAAAAACTACCGATTACATCTACAGACGGTTTCCTTCACTTATAGGATTTACCTCACAACTGCATTTATAACAAGGTCGTAACAGGATGTGGTGCTACTACCATTGCCTTACACAACAGAGAAGATTACGTGATTGCAGTTCCCACTACGGAGCTGATTATTAACAAAACGAATCGCACAGATGCAGGCACTTCTTTGCTTACTTTCAACGGCAACAGTCAAGAGGTGTATGGACTATTCGGGAAATTTGACCCCTTAGTTAAAGATAGTCTCTCAGATTATCTAAGCAAAGATGGAATCAAGAAGATTATCTGTACCTATGATAAAGTGCCGAAACTCTTAGATTACATAGAGCCAAAAAACTATAGGCTATTGATAGACGAATATCATTGCTTGCTCAAAGCTTATTCCTACAGACAGAAAGCTATAGATGGTGTCTTAGACAATTTTAGGCTGTTCAAGTCATTCTGCTTTATGTCAGCCACCCCAATTCTCCCCTCTTTTAAGCCCTCTTGTTTAGAAGATGTAGAAGAGATAGAAGCGGAATGGGATGTAAAATATGTAGATACATTGAAGGTGGAACTACAGCAGACAAACAAGCCTTATGCTTTAGCAGCCAATATCATCAATGCCTACAAAAGAGATGGCTTCATAACTTCCAAAGAGGGAATAAAGAGTTATGAAGCCTTTTTCTTCATCAACAGTGTAACCGATATTGTCAATATATTGAAGCACTGCCATCTTAGCAATGAAGAAGTAAGAATCATTTGTGCTGACACTCCCGAAAACCAAGAGAAGCTAACAGGATATAGAATCAGTAACAGCCGTAATCCTAACAAGATGTTCAACTTCATAACATCTAAGTCTTTTGAGGGCGCAGACTTCTTTAGTGATACTGGTCTTTGCTTTGTCGTGAGCAGTGCATCCAATCCTCATACACTGGCAAGCATAGATACTGACATACCTTAGATAGCGGGGCGTATTCGTACTAAGACCAACCCATTTCGGAATTTCTTAGTACATGTCTTCCAGAGCAACCACAAAAAGAAACTAAATCTCGATATGACCTTTGAGCAGATGAAGGCTAAGACCAGCGCAGCATTAGAGAAAGCCCAAAAGACTGTAGATTTCTTCAATAGTGCAACAGACAAGGACGTGAAAGACTATCTCAGGGATAACCTAAAGCAGAATCTTAACAAGTGGTACATGACTTATGATAGCATTCACGACCAATTTACATTGAATGATATGCTGCCAAAGTTGGAACTATACAATTTCCAAGTGAATGAACTGATATACAAGAATGGAATTAGTCTCGCTAAAGGCTATGAAGATAATGGGATTAAAACAACCAAAGCTGATTATCTCAAAGTAGATGATAGCATATCTACCAAGAAACTCTCTTTTTAGTAGGCATTCTTGCAATATGCTGATATTATTTCTCACGATAAATTCTCTCCACAACTGTTAGCACTGGAACGTGAACAGCCATTAGTTAAAGAAGCATATCATAAGTTAGGCACAGAGAAAGTAAAGAGTTTGCGGTACGTGAAGAAGTCCATAGAAAACGCCTTGATAAGTCTGGAGAGCGATAAGACAATAGAATAGCGATTAGCCAAGATGATAACAAACAGCATCAACACACCAGATTCTATCTCAGTCGCTAAGGCAAACGCTATAATAGAAGAAGCATATAGAGAATTAGGCATCACCAACCATAAGGGAATGGCAAAAGAACTGCACAGATGGTTTGAATGCTCTGACCCGATTAGCAAGCGAGTAGATGGGAAGGTAATAAAGGTTGTCGAGATATACAGTCCGAAGTTCATCTTTGGGGATGGCGATATAGATAATAAAATTAACTACAAAACTGAAAAGCTATGCTGTATTTCATAAAATCTGGTAATTACTGCAAGATTGGATTTACCAAAAATCTAGGTACTTTATTTAATAGGCTAAGAAACTACCTTACCCATAACCCCTCATTTTAGATACTCGATATTCGCCAAGGTGACGAGATTACAGAAGACCAACTCCACTCTATGATACCGCCAGAACTATATCACTACGGAGAATGGTGTTTATGGAGCAAAGACATTGCAAGGTTATGGCTTAGATATTACAAAGTTAACATTAAAAAAGAGCAGACCTTAGAGGAATACTTCATCAAGAGGAATAAGACCATTAATAAGGCTATTGTAAACTACTACCGAGATACACCATACCTGAACTTTATCAGATATTTCAGCAAGGAATCTAATCTGGACTTGGAAGAGCCAAAAGAAACATAGTAGTGGAGGACGCCTTGATTCAAGTGTAATAGTGGGGTGGTACATCATAAGAGAAATCTCAAATGGTATACCACTTTGCTTTTTCTCAGAATAACAGATTTAGAAAAACAAGCTAAAGAATGGAAAAGGAGATACTGAATTAATCGCTTCCTCTTCCAAACTTTTCGTTCCTTTCCTTTATAAATCACAAAGAAAAACGCTATCTTTGTGCTGTAATTTAAGAAAAAGTTGACCTATAGTTGACCTCTAAATTACAGAGTGATGTTTAACTTGCTGACTTTTAGGTTTCTATATACCTTTGAGAGAGAGACTCATAATCTGGAGGTCCCAGGTTCAAGCCCTGGCTGGTCCACACATATTGAAAGAGGGTGTGTGAAAACACCCTCTTTTTATTTACAAGCCTCCAACAACCCTTGACAACCTTCTAGAACATCTTGCCAAGTAGCTTCGAAATCACCTGTGTACCAAGGGTCAGCCACATCGCCAGGGCGACTGGTATAATCCATCAACATCAC
>JAEEGL015664531.1_pt1 | contig 11128 bp, 3 predicted proteins | sample 9134231 | NCBI WGS metagenome assembly JAEEGL01 (sample SAMN16246548, study PRJNA631951) | gut metagenome | biome: gut microbiome; feature: rumen; material: fiber-attached | host: Bos | place: Iran: Karaj | collected 2018-10
CGCCACCTCGCCCTCGTCATATTTCTTATCCGCGTCGCGGCGTATGAGCGACAGCGCCTTTTCCAGCGTGCTGCCGAAGCGGGAGCAATTCTTTATCACCAGTCCGTAAAGCGCGGCAAGGCTGCGCTCCCACCGGTGCTCAATCCTGTACTTCCCGTCCTCGAGCAGTACGCCTTTCAGGATCGAATCTCCGTATACGGTAATATTCATCTGACTCTCCCCGCCTGTACATCTTGTCTGTCACATTATATTACCCGTTTTATATTCGCGTGTCAATGCTTTTTGAATTATGTCGTTCGACTTTTTCCGCAGAAAATATGCGGCCGCCGCAGAGCAGAAGCTCTGCGGCGACAGCGTCTTTCCGGACGGTGGGCGACCCGGTTCCTGTTAGTTGCGCGATATTTTTCTTTATTTTTTGAACGAACAATATTGCAATATCGTTATCTTTAGTATATATTAAATACCGGAACATAAAAAAAGCGGCAGGACATGACGGGTGGCAGCCCGCCATGCCCCTATGATGAGTGAAACAGCCACTCAACACAACAGACGATCTCCGTCTGCACCGTAGGCTCATTATATCCTTTCGCCCCTGCTTTTGCAACAGCGGGCAGCCCGGGATATCATGAGCGATGTTGTGTTTCGCTCCGATGTCTTTCGGACGGTGTTGAGAACTTTGCTCAGCACCGCTTTTTTATGTTTCCGGATCGTCCGCGCGGGGCGGTTTCGCCCCGCGCGGACGGTCTGAAAACACAATATGGGAGGATAACGAAGGTTGAAAGGTATCGTTAAAAGAAGTACGGCGATTTTGCTGTCGCTGGTGTTCCTGTTTGCGCTGCTGCCCGCTGGGGCCATGGCTACGGAGAGGACCGCCCTCTCTATCACGGCACAGCCCGTTGACTTCACCGGTCAGCTCGGCGACGCCGTTTCCTTCACCGTCGCCGCCTCCGGCGAGGGCCTGAGTTATCAGTGGCAGTATTCAAGCGACGGCGGCGCGACCTGGGGCAATTCCGGCCTGCCCGGAAACAAGTCCGCCACCCTGACGACCACCTTGACCGAAGCCCGTCTGATATACCGCTTCCGCTGCGTCGTCACCGACTGCTCCGGCGAGAGTGTGAATTCAAACATCGTCCGCATGATCAAAAAGGCTGAGCTTGCCATTACCTCTCAGCCCACCGACTTCATCGGCAGGCTCAGTGATGCGGTCAGCTTCACCGTCGGAGCGACCGGTGACGGTCTGAGTTATCAATGGCAGTATTCAAGCGACGGCGGCGCGACCTGGAAAGCCTCCGGTCTGCCGGGCAACAAGACAGCCACGCTGACTACGGAGCTTACGGATGCAAGGCTCATCTACCGTTTCCGCTGCGTCGTTTCCGACAGCTCCGGCGAGAGTGTGAATTCAAACATCGTCCGCATGATCAAAAAGGCTGAGCTTGCCATTACCTCTCAGCCCGTGGACTTCACCGGCAAACTCGGCGACGCAGTCAGCTTCACCGTCGGAGCGGACGGTGACGGACTTACTTATCAGTGGCAGTATTCCAATGACGGCGGCAGGACCTGGGGCAATTCCGGCATGCCGGGCAACAAGACCGCTACTCTCAGCACCACTCTCACAGACGCAAGACTCGTTTACCGCTTCCGCTGCGTCGTTTCCGACAGCTCCGGCAAGAGTGTGAATTCAAATATCGTCCGCATGATCAAAAAGGCTGAGCTTGCCATTACCTCTCAGCCCGTGGACTTCACCGGCAAACTCGGCGACACAGTCAGCTTCACCGTCGGAGCGGACGGTGACGGTCTGAGCTATCAGTGGCAGTACTCGAATGACGGCGGCGCGACCTGGAAAGCCTCCGGCCTGCCGGGCAACAAGACCGCCACGCTGACTACGGAGCTTACGGACGCAAGGCTCATCTACCGTTTCCGCTGCGTCGTCACTGACGCCTACGGCGACACCGAAATCTCAAACGCCGTCCGCATAACAAAAAAGGCTCTCGATCCCGAAATCGACGAGCCTGACAATCCACAGGGATCGGCAATACTGTATTTGTCTGAACACGACGTCACAATCGGACAGGCAGTGTTTTTTAACGCTCAGTCAAACTTGGAAGGTGTGTTGCATTATTGTTTTACAATCTGCCGTGACGGCTATATCGTTCATACCTCCGAACCGCAAGCCCAAGCGGAATACTTCTATGTCCCCGACACTCCCGGAGCCTCATATTCCGCATATGTCACAGTCAGCAATGACACCGGTATCACTGCGACCAGCGCCTCTTTGCCTTTTACCGTAGAAACCACACCGCTTCAAGCAACGGTTCTCTCCCAGTCAGGAGATATTGAACTGGGACAATCAATAGATGTTGAAATATCCGTATCAGGAGGCATGGGAACGATCCATAATACTTATCTTCTAGTACACGACAGTCAAACTACCGTCAATGTGTCGGAAACTGCAGATACCAGTTACTCCTTCACTCCCATATCGGCTGGAGAGTATAGTTTGACCATCCTAAGCGAAGACGCGGTTGGGACGACAACGGTTACCGTCGTAGATCCTATCCGGGTCAGTGCTCCGGAGCCTCGATTCCAGAGCATTATTGTCACACCCGCCGAGTTGTCAATTGGCAGTGCGGTGACCGTATCTGTTGAAGCGGACGATGTCGCAGAAGATGCAGTTTATACATACAGGGTTTGTATAATTGATTCCCAAGGAGAACGGGCATACGATACCGTACTCGGCGGGGCAAGTCTATCCTATACCTTCACGGAGGCCGGTTGTTTCAGATTCAGGGTTGAACTGCCACATAACGGAACTCTTTTTTCTGCGGTTTCTGATACGATATTGGTTGTTGAAACCGAACTCCCACCAGACGCTCTGACGGTTTCAAGTATTTCTTTTTCCGACGACTATATTATGCAAGGTTCTTCTATCCGTATGACCGCCGAATCGAATTGGCCTGCAGATGAACTGTTTTATCAGGTCGGTGTATATTGTAACGGCGTCAAAATCGATACACTAAGCGCAAAGGGAAGTGTACTTTTTACGCCGGAAACAGCAGGAGTCTATTCTTTCTCCTTTGAAATATCAAATTCTGCGGGGAATTCCGATTATCTCTATTTGGATAACGCAGTGACCGTTATTGAAACCTGGGATATCCTCTCGGTAGATGTGTCCTGTCCCACGGCAAAAACAGGCGACAAGATTTCGTTTGCAGCGCGAACTGAAGGAACCGAAGGCAAGGAAATCTGCTACTCATATTCGATCTATCTAAACGGTTTACTGTATCGCACTGAGAAAGATCTGACAACAACTTCTGTTTCTCTCGATACAATCAGAGCAGGAACTTACTCGTGCATCGTGACGGCACAGGACCGGAACGGCATCCAATTCTCCGCCGAAAGTCAAGAGGTGATGGTAACTGACACGGCTATTTCCCCTGATCAATCTGCAACCAGGCCAATTCTCCTGGTTCCCGCTTCAGAAGCATCTATCAGTCTGGAGGACTTGACTCTCCAATGGATGCCTGTAAACGGCGCGACAGAATACAAAATCACCCTGGACTATTCCTGCGGTGCAAATTGGCATCAGCTTTTGGATGTAACCGTCGGTTCGAATACAAATCGTTATTTGATAAGCAAGTCACTGCTGCGAAACGGGTACTGCCATAAAATCAGCGTTCGCACTAAAGTCGGATCTTGGAGAACATATACCGGGTATTTCTATGTTGGCTGCAAAAATGAAGATGATTGCATTGAACTGACTGAGCCGATCATTACAAGCGCATATATGTCGGATGGATACTATCGAGATAAAATACCGACATATCCTTTCTATGAGCCGGTCCCCATTAGTTGGACTAACGTACCCGCAGCAGAATACTATTCTGTTCAATTGACTAAAATTGAGAGGAACGAAGAAGCAGTTACACTAACTTATACAAATATTACGACCAATTATTTTGAAGTTCCTCTTGCGGATCTAACCAGCGGTGCCAGGTATCGGGTCTATGTATATGCGCACCATACGGAGGAATGTGCGGAAAAATCGGACTACATGTATTTCCGCGCTCCTTATCCAGGAAATCTGACCTTAGATCCGACCAGTATTATTTCTCCGGACCTATCAAAAGACGAATCGGATCCTACCGTTATAACTACTCAAAACCTGACTCTGGTTTGGGAACCGGTTTCTGCTGCGGTCAGATATCAAGTCGAGGTTTACGATCCCATTGATGAGGTCACCGACTATGCGATCGACAATCTTACGGCATGCACGGTAACGATCCCCAAGGCCTCATTATGGACAGGGATACCGTACTGCATCTATATCAGCGCATATGATCAACAGGGTCATATGACATATGAGGAATACTATGTTAAATTACAGGCTTCCGCCATGGAAAAGCCGGTATTGCTGTCTCCTTCACTCAGTACAGACAGGGAAAACAGTAGCACCGTTCAGGAAAAAGACCTTTCGATCATTTGGGGCAGCGTCGAAGGGGCAGCACGATATTCTGTAACCCTGTATGACTACTATGATGACGGCTGGGACAAGATCCTCAGTTCCGGAAGCATTGCCGGCACCAGTTATACGCTCCCAAAAAGCGAGCTTTATGCAGGAGGCAGATTTAAGCTCTATATCCGAGCAGAAGACACATATGGCAATATGGAAAAATCAGTCCCGTACTACTTTACAGTCGGTCCTGCAAGTACCATGGAACTGTCCCTTTACGATCAATTTTATAGTGATTCCTCAGGGACAAAATATGTAGGGTTAACTTCTTCTTCGGCCTGGACGGCACAGGCCACGGCTTCCTGGATCACGCTCAGCAAAACAGCGGGAACCGGCTCCGACCGGATCGGGATCTCTGTAGCTGCGAACAGCGGTGACTTTCCACGCAGCGGCACGGTGACCTTCCGAAACGCCGCAGGAGGCTGTGCGGTGTTTTCGGTCACACAGGCAGGAAACGAGCAGTCAAACTCCGGCGCATTGAGGATCACAAGCCCGGGGCAAGGCACTGTGATGGATTATGCGAGGTTCCGTGCTGCATGGATCTACAACTATGACCATGCATACTTCGAGGTTGAGCTCAAAAACCTGACCGCTTCGAGGACCGTATTTACACAGAGCCGCGTGATTACCTATTATGAGGATATACCCGTTTCAGCTCTGGCATACAACAATCTGTATCTACTGACCGTATCAGCATTCAATGCTTCGGGGATTAAGGTATCTGAAGCCTCCGTTGTCTTTCGCACGGAAGTGGCGTCCTCCGGCAGTGGCGAACAGAGCGATCCGGAGGATCCGTACATCGACGACGAGTATACCTATGGGGAGACTGAGGTCCTTTATTATGGCATATTGAGCGGAAGTGTTATCGAACAGCGTGATATTGATCTCGCTTGGAAGCAGGTGCTTAATGCAGGCTATTATTGGCTTGCTCTGCGTGATTCCACCCTTTATCCAGAAAACAATACTGGTACAAGGCTAATAGACAAGAGAATAGAAACCTTGAACGAAAAGATAGCGGCGGGTTTGCTGACGCCGGGGCACAGCTATAATCTGTGGATCGCAGCCCATACGGAGGACGGGGCGCTGATCAACGGAAAGAATATCACCTTTACGGTAAGGACGGAAAGCGGACTTCCGGAGGAGTCCGGGAGCGCAGAGCCCATAGTGGTGAATGTGACCTATCCGAGAAACGGGCAGACGCTCGAGGCTGGAAATCTCACGATCCGCTGGGATCCGTTTGAGGAAGCATCGAGCTTCTTCGTCGCGCTTCGGGATATCACGCTGTATCCGAGCGCGAACGGCGGAGCGGAGAACAGCATTTATCACAACATGGTGAACGGGACCTCTCTCACGATCGCTGCGGCGGACCTTCCTCCCGGACATGATTTCCGGCTTTGGGTCGAAGCCCGAAACGCCGCCGGTTCTTGCATCGCTACGCGGCTGCTCTGCTTCACAGTCGCTGCTGCACAGGGGCCGGAGACGGAATCTGTTCCCTATGTCAACATGGATACATCGGACCTGAACCTTACTCCGGGCACGCCGTATTACTTCAATGGTACGGTCTATTCCGACGGTGGAATCCTGAACAGGATCCATGTCACTGTAGTCGAGGCGGATACCGGCCGTTTCTGCGATTATGCCATCTATGACCGGGCAGCGATCGCAGCATTCGGCAGCGAAAACAGCTTCTCCCTGAGCAATATCAACTGTATCTCGACCGGAGTGGGGGCGGAAATCGGCACCAGCGGCAGCGGCTATGCCGACAGCGACTCCGTGACCCTCCATCCGACGAATGCAGGCAGCACCTACTTGGTCAAAATCCGTGCTTCGAACGTCGGCGGGAGGAGTTGCCTCCTGGCGGAAAAGAGGATTATCCTCTTGGCAGAAGGGGGCAGCACGACTCAGTCGGAAGTCGATCTGAACATTTCGGAAACCGCTTGGACGGCAGAAAGCGGCTCTACCCTGCGAATCGTTGAGGTGGAGGCCAGTGCCGCGTGGAGCGTAGAAAGCTGCCCTGACTGGATCCGACTGGGCGTTGTTCCCGGAGATGCTAGCCTGCAGGACTATCTGCAGATCCTGTCGACAGTCAGCGCTGACCATTTGTCAGGGCTGCGGCAAAGCGGTGTCTGGAGACTTATCCTGATGACCGAAAACAACGTATCGGGTCAGGCTCGAAGCGGTCAGATCAAACTCCGCAGCGGTTCTATGGAGAAGACGATCCGCATTTTTCAGCAGGCCGACGATGACGCTTTTGCCCCGAGGGTAACCATTGTGAATCCGGTTGGCGGTTCAAATGCGATCTACTATCCGGGCGAGCAGCTGGAGATCGAGGTTTCCGCCAGCGGTTTTGAGTCCGGGGAGCTCGTCGTCAGAAACCCTGCCGGAAGCATCACAAGATACCCGATCCCCTCCGGCGTAACGGAAATTCGGTATGAACTCTCCACAATCGGGATCTATACGATAACGGTGGGAGTAAATAGCGGAGCAACGACGGTACAGACCGCCGGAGATTATGATTATTCTCAGACCGTAAGCATCTCCGTCGTTCCGACGCCGAATACCGATGGCGATATGCAAGTATCCCGGGCGCTGATCGATTATCTCGCAAAGCGGGAGGGAAAGCATGATACCGTATACCGCGATGTCGCCGGAAAGGACACGATCGGGATCGGGCATTGCCTCACGGAAAAAGAGAAGGAAGCCGGAACTTATTACAACGTCACGTTGAGCGACGCCCAGATTGAAGCGCTTTTCCGCCAGGATATCGCATACAGCGAGGGGATCGTCAACAGGTTTATGAGGAAATACGATATCCATTATTCTCAGAATCAGTTCGACGCTTTGGTTTCCTTTTCCTTCAATCTCGGAGACCGGTTCGATTCTAAAAAAGCGGACGGAAGCCCCACGCGGTTCAACACCTATATGAAACAGTTCGGAGCCGAGATCGGCGACCAGCTTGTGTCCAACCTGCTGGTAAACTGGCATCATGCGAATAAACTGGATGTGAAGGGACTGTATTTCCGCAGATTTGAAGAGGCCCTGATTTTTACGCGGGGTATTTACGAGGTTCGTTACGATTGGCCGATTCCCTTCTGGCTCAAGGATGGCGCAGTGGGCGAAGACGTTCCCAACGACTGGTATCCGGATCTGGACGGCTTCCTGTCCCTGTCCTCGTACAGCGTATCAGGCACCGCAGCGGGAGGGACAGGTTCCGTCCTGGTTACTTCAAGCGGCCCGTGGCAGGCGGTCACATCGACGCCGTGGATCGAGATCATCAACGGGAATGGCAGCGGTAACGGCACCCTGAGCTTCCGAATGACGGGTAACCTGAACAGCAACGCCAGAAATGCAGACATTACGGTCACTTCACAAGGGATGAGCCGGGTATTGCAGGTAGTTCAGGTCGGCACTGTCCAGGAGAATCTGACCGCCAGCGCAGCTGTCACGAGCCAGGCACAATATGTCGGAGATACGGCAGAGATCACGGTGGAATCGCACGGCGGCAGCGGAGCATATCAGTTCATCCTGCAGAGCTATCGGAACGGTGTGCTGGAGGACACGGTCTCTTCCCGGGGACAAAACGTGCTATCCGCCATTCCGAAAAACGACGGCACGTATTATTTCATTGTGACCGTCACGGACGGGACGGGGAATTCCGTTACGGCGAGAACCGCAAACATTACGGTGAATTCCAGGCCCCTCGTGCTGGTCGATTTCCCCTCTGACGGCGGGATGCTGTCTGCACAGAGTCTTCCAGATATCCAGTGGGAGCCTGCCGTCGGAGCGGTGTCCTATCAGATCCGTGTCCGAAACCTTGCCACAGGCAGGATGGTGATCTCCGATGAGAATGCTGAGAGCGGCCTGATCGTCAATGGGACAACGTTTGCCCTGAGCCGGTATACTCTGCCGGAAGCCTCTCAGTTCCGCCTTTGGATTGGCGCATACGATGCAAACGGGGCAAAGGTCGCACAGACGCAGCGGGTGTTTTCCACCTACACCCTGCCGAGCATCGAATTCACTTCTCCCGCAGGGACGGAGATTGATCCCGCAGGAGACGTTGAGGTCACATGGCAGGCCGCATCCGGGGACGTAATGTATAAGTGGGTAGTTAAAAATCTTACTACAGACATGTATCTCCGGAATGAACTCACGGCTGTCACGGGCGGTATTCTTTACGACGATGAGCTGACCGAAGGGTCAAGCTATCGGATGCACATCTCAGCATATTCAAAGGATGGGGCCCGTGTTGCGGAATGCAGCAGCAGCTATACCTTTACGTATTGTCCTTCCGGAGCCTCATCCGGATCGGAAACATACGGAAATCTTGCAATCAACGGCGTGGATCTGCTCTATGCTCCCGGTGAATACTTCTCTACGACCGGTATGGCCTGTAAGTGCCACAACCGCGGAACCTGCGGTGTAGCCAACGACTGTACCTGTATTTCCTCTTTCATGGACACCAGGGGGTATAAAGCTGATCAGGATAATATAAATCTTGGTTTTGGGCAATGCAAGGGCTTCGCACTCTATTGCCAGGTCATGCTGTACGGAAGCAGGGAACCGTGGACAGACAATAACGTAATCAATGCCGGAACTACATCGGGAGGATATAAAAACTTCGGCAGCTGGGCCAGCGGCAATACTGCGGCACTGAAGGCGCTTATCACTGAAGCCGGAGTAGGCGCACATATCCGGACCTCCGGCATCGCTCATTCCATGATCGTTGCAAGGATCACCAACGAAGGTTTCACGGTGTTCAATGCGAACGGTTCTATGAACAAAGAATACACTTACGATACATCTGATGAGCACACTTCCCGGTGCAGGATTGGGACGTATACCTACACTTGGGAGTCCTACGCTAATTCTACCTATGGTCAAAGAGGCATCAAATACATTTCCAACTATGTGCAGAGCGATTCCGGCTCCTCCGACGGAGGGCAGGAACCTCCCGCAGTCTGCAGACTGACCAGCGATATCGATACGGTATCCTTCAACAGGAAAGCCGGAGAAAGCAAAACCGTCTCCATGGCTTACTGCAGCAACGGATACGGTTTTGCGGACCTGCAATCCCAGAACGGGATCGCAGTCTATGCGGATTGGCTGCGCTTTGACGTGACGGACGCCAACCGCCTGGTGATCACAACGATCTCCGAGAATACCACCGGCCGTGATCGCACTTATGTGCTGAGGCTCGTCTGTTCCTCCCATCCTGATCACATGCTCGAGATCACGATCACGCAGGGAACGGAGGAAAAGACTCCCTGGCATACTCCGGTGGACAATATCATCTGCTCCTGGGGCGACGGAGGGGCTAACAACAGCTGGCTTTGCTGGAGAGGTTATTACAACCCTTCTCCTACCTATGGTAGCGACAAAGTAAACAGCGACTGGCATCTGGGTATCGACGTTCGAAACAGTAGTCCGGAATTCGGCACTAAAGCCGGCGCCCCGATCTATGCAGTCGCCGACGGCGTTGTTACCAATGTCGCAACAACGGATAAGAATGGGAACAACGTCACTCTTTATCATTCAGAAGAAGGCGTCACAACGTTCTATGCGCATTTGCAGTCATATTGCATAAGCATCGGAGATACTGTCTCAAAAGGACAGCAGATCGGTGTGATGGGAAGCAGCGGCACGGATAACGTCCATCTGCACTTTGCTGTCATCAAGGGAAAAGTGATCGGTGATTTTTTAGGTTATGCGTATATCACCGTCGGCGACAAGCCGAACTATGTCATCTCGCACCGGGGAAGCGCCGATTACGTGGAAGCCAATGAATTCACCTTCTCGGGCAAAACGTTCTGCAACCCGTGGACCTATCTCAACCGGTAACGCTGTATTATAACACTGCTTAAGCGTGAGTATTGTAATTTCCGCCCTAAAGTCTGCAGCACAATCTTTGTTGTACTGCAACCTTTTGATCAATGTGTGGCAGTACAAACAGCACCTCCTATAAACGGCCGGCTTGCCACATGGTTCACCGGAGACTATTTCAACGAGGCTGATGATAATACATATCATGTTATCAACGGCATGGCGGCTTGATCAATAACAGAACTTGAGCCGTTTTGACCGGCAGCTTTCCTCCTGCATTTCGTTATAATACTCTGCCATACGCAGATCGTCCTCCCCAATGACTATGCTCCCCCCGTATTGACAGTCTTTTTTCGCTGTCTCATACAGGGGGAGCATATCTGTAATCTGTTTTTTCTGCGGCCTCACAGGCCGCTTTTGTCCGTATTATTTGTACGTCTTGAAATCCTTGTCCTTATAGGCCACGTTGAAGGGCATATGGATATTGTCGGCCCGGCCGAAGGGCATGTCGCCGGGGCCGTTGGGCTCGCTGCCCTCGGGCGGTATGGGCATGTTGAACATCATCGTCGGCATGGCCGGAGCTCCTTCTCCCGAAGGCGGAGGCATGCCCGGACCTCCGGGGCCGCCCGCTCCGGGGCCGCCCGGTCCTCCGCCGGGGCCGCCGCCCATGAAGGCCGGCATGGACTGTGGCGCCTGGGGCAGGTCGAGGGTATTGGCAAGGAAGTTCCAGCAGCCCTCGAACCAGTCGTCAAGGCAGGGGCCGACCGTGCCGTCGGCCGCCTTCAGCCTCGCGGTGCC
>JAEEGL015669144.1_pt1 | contig 11128 bp, 6 predicted proteins | sample 9134231 | NCBI WGS metagenome assembly JAEEGL01 (sample SAMN16246548, study PRJNA631951) | gut metagenome | biome: gut microbiome; feature: rumen; material: fiber-attached | host: Bos | place: Iran: Karaj | collected 2018-10
TAATCTTATCAGTACGTGGATCATTCTTAAATTCTTCGGTTAAACCAAGAATAGGATCTGCAGGAGCTGCAACGATTTTTTCAAAAAACATGTTTATACCCTTATAAATAGGAAATACCTGTGTTATTTCTTCTTTCGACTGAAGTCATACTCTGCTGATTTCGGTCCAAATACCAGTATTTATGCACCGAAACAGAACACGGAACGTCCCGGTCAAAGCTGACACTCAAAATTGGCGATAATTATATCACAACTCATAAAACTGTGGGAGCAATGTCATAATTTCATCAAATTTATTTTAACTGTTCCATTAATCCGAATCGTCAGTCATCAGGCATTCAGTATTCAGGTTGAGAAATAGAAAGGGGCTTAGTGCGTTCCCCAGTATGTATGTTCAACTTACCGGGGAACTGCATAATGCCCCTTCCTTCATCTACAAACTGACCTTCACTGCTCAGTTATTCTGAAACAGTGTGCTGAACAGGTTGTCTCTAATGCTCCGTCAGTTATTTGTTTTAAAGTTCTTTATTCCGTTCAGCATCTCCTTCATTTTACTGTTTTCAGCCTTTTTCTGAGCATCCTTCTTGTTTTTAGCGGACAAAGTCAGACAAACGTCAGAAAAGGTACTGGCTGCGTTTTTACTTCCGCGGCAGTCACATAAGCCTTCAAGGAAAAATTCTCTCACAACCTCGAATGATATGCTCTCACCATTTAGGGACTCAGAAGCCTTATGCAGGAGTTCCTTAAATCCGGCTTTCATTTCCGGAGAAACGGCTGAATTATTCCCCAGATCAACTTCACTGACCTTTTTCATCAGATTCTCGCAAGACTTAATGAAATCCTGTTCTTCAGCATTGTAATTTCTGTTGAATACGGACTCTCTGATTAATTTCTCAAGCTCCTTAGCGGAACAATCCCCGAATCCGGAATCTGGACCCAGTCCCAAAAGCTCTCTGGCAAATTTTGCACGCTCGACGGTTGTCTGATTTTCTTTATCAGAAACGACAAAATCGACTTTATCCTCTCCAATCACCACAAGACCGTCAGCATCTGTAATGGAGCTGAACTCTTTAAGTTCGTTATACACTGAATTGTCGGGATAATCATTGTGTTCTCTGGAAATATCTTTCAGTTGGGTTATCTGCACGGAATCAAGCCATTTGTGCCCGAACTCTGCAGGATATCTGGAATTCATTTCGTCTGTAAAAGACTTAATGTAAGCATCCTTATCCTTATTCCCACTGCTGTATGAAGGGAATGACAGACTGATGTCTTCAAAGTGAATGGAGCCTGCTCCATAAGGAGTAGCATGCCCCAAAGAATGGTGACAGCCTTCTTCACGCATGAAATTAATTGCCCATAATAAAGCTCCAAGCTCCTCCTTTTTCAGATTATGGAAGAGGATTTGGCCCTTAAACACATTATTCTTTTTCAAAAGCTCCACATCGGAGATCTGGGCTTCGTTAATATCCCCTACATTGCTTTCGGCAATATTCTTTTGGATTTTGTATCTCTTCCAACCTGAAATAACTGAGGTATCATTGTGATAAGATCTTTCCTTCTTGTCACGATTCTGGAGATAGGCTGCCTTAAATGAAGTTTTTGGTCCCTGCAGAATGTACTTTCTATGATCAAAATCATTTTCCGAAATCTGCTTTTCTGAAATAAAATCAGAAAAACCAAGACGGCTCTTCAGGCTGAAATTGATTTTTGAATCCTTGAAATTCTTGATGGTTCCAAACAGAAGCTCAGGCAGATCAAACAGATACTCATCCAGGTGACTCTTATTAACCCTCTTAACAAGATCCTTTATCGAATTGTTGCACATTATTCTCGGCATTCGGCAAAGCCCAAGCTGTGATATTTTATTATCCCTTTTTAGAGCCCAGACCGGTATCCCCAGCTCTTTATTCTGGTGTTCAATCAAATAGTTCCATAATTCCGAATCATGACTCTGCGTAAGCTTACCAACAAGCTCATTATCAATCTTCACCACCGGAGTTGCGCTGTTATTACCGTAGAAATAATAGCTGTAATCCTTAAAACGAACCTCAGGATCTTCCCGCCATTGGAGCTTGTTCTTAATTTTCTTTTCATCAACAATTCGATTGTTGCAACAGACCGCATAACCGGATTCGGATCCATCCTTACCGTTAATTGATGCTTTGTAATCGATGGAATTGTTTCCTGAATTATTAGCCTTATGATATTCGACCTCAGCTTTTATCGGAGTGTTGAGCAACTCGAATCCGCATTGGGCTGCCAATTCATATCTCGTTTTTGCCGAACTCACATTGGCGGAACTCGCCTTTTTGCCTCCGAATTCATTTCTGGAATCATTTCTGCCGGTTGATTCAGTCCAGTTGATAATTCCGTCTCCTGGCAGATTGAATTTTTGGTTTATCTCTCTATTGTAGAGTTTTGCAACCTTACATTCCCTGAAAACCCAGCCGTCTTTTTCAAATCTTAACCACCCTGGTACAACGCTGAATGAATTATATTCGGTCATGTAATCGCATTTGGAACGAATCTCCCTGAATGAGTGATTCCTGTCTTCAAATCTGCAGAATTTACCGAAACAGGCAATTTCAACAATATTACGAAGCATCCCTTTGATGGAAGAGCCCGGAATAATGCACCTGCCGTCAGGTGTATGTTCCCATCTTACCTCACCGGATTTGTTCTTCTTACCGGTATTTACCCCGCCATAACCGCCGACACACATAGGGGTATCGTTTTTAAGAGTCAGATCAATCCTGCCGCTCACGGAATCTTCAAACGGGATATCATGTGAAACCTGATAACTCCAGTCAGGAGAGTAAATCCACTTTGACAGTGAAACAAAATCATACGGAACTACAAGCTGTGTCATTCTATTCTACGCTCCTTTACCAAACCCCATAAACTGCTGTACTAATGGTCTCCACTGACCATCATCAGAACGGCACTGCCACAGTCTGTAAACTGCTGTTTTCGCTTTTCCTCTAAGATTTCTCCTAAGCATCAGTTCCTGATCGTAATAAGCACAGCTTTCGTACTTTCTGGCGCCGTCTCCCAGACTTGTCTGAGAATATTCGGCAAGCAGATATTCATTTCCATAAAGATGCCTGATTCTGACGGTTCTGTCTCCGTTATAAAACTCTGCTTCCAGAAAATCCCTGTTCATGTCAACACTGTTTACAAGTTCAACGGAATCAGTGTACATTACCCAACCGCCGCTCCATTCTGAGGACATTTTTTCACTAATTGCTGATTTATCCGTTTTAACTGAAAGAACGTACAGATCGGACTGTTTAAGCTCCGGAAGCATGGTCAGATGATTCTGCAGCTTAATCTCGTTATATAAATCAATACTCACCTTTATTCTCCCATTCCCAGTAATCCGCAATCAAACATACTTTTCCCGTCCTCTTTTAAGGACATGGTTCCGGCCTGTCTTCCATTACCGGTCGATAACGGCAGGAACCCTTCCTTTATGTCAGTTATGGTTCTGTAAAGAGCCTCCAGCACCAGTCTGTCGCTAATCCTCTTATTAAAATCGCCCTTTAACCAAAGCCTTAATGAAAATTCCGGCCTGTAGATTCTCTCTTCTGAAAACAGAGCTCCGGAAAAAACTCCGCGTGAAAAGACGTCGATCCGGTTATGAGTACGTTTTATCGTCTGTCCAGCATTCTCAACGACGGCATCATCAACAACAATAAGTCCGGCCTTTGCTCCGTCATTACCATCAGCAGTTCCGAACAGTTCCTTTAGCGGTGCTGAAATATCACAGTTTCTGAAGTCATTAGGAAGAACGGATTCCGCAGCATAACTCTTGTCAGACTCTCTTTCCATTTTTAGTTTTCTGTAATGATAGTCTGTCCTGTGAGCTATTATTCCCTTAATGGAACTGCCGCATATGACCACTCTTTCCTTAAAATCACATCCTCCGTCTCTCCAGGAGACATATTCTTCGGCATAACTTTTTGACATTTTATCTTTAAATATATTGCCAATACGCCAGGAATCATCGGCTTTAAGATGCAGTTCTGCCAGTTTTTTCCATGATTCCGCATCACCGATGTCAGAAGAAAAAATATCATCCGCCTTTCTAGGAATATTTTCTTCAGAAAGGAATTTTCTCATTTCGCCAGAAAAAGCCGCACAATCGGTTATTGCAGACATGTCACGGTTAAACTCTGCAAGCCCGACAATCTTCATGTCTCCGTGGCCGTTGGTTACACCGGAACCGAGAGAAAACCCTCTTGAGGCCAGACCTCTGAGCATGCCACGGAATTCCTTATACTCCTGATCGCTGTCAATTTCAGTCCTTATATCAAATACGAACCTCATTCCTGAAGGAATAATGGATTCATCAAACTTTCCTTCGTGTTTTGATGCCCCACGGTAATTTATGCGACATCTTTCACGCACAGCAGATTTCTCATTCTGAAACTTTTCATAAATAGCATCAGATTCTCTGGCCTTTAAGGACATGATTCCGTAACTGATCCTGTAGTGCGAATTTAACAGCAACCCGTCAGAAACATGAATTCTGGATGCTTTTCCATTGCCTCTGGCACTGCCGAACCATCTGCTTTCATCGATGTCCAGATTCATGGATTTAAGAACGGAGCGCCATACACCGACAAAAGATGTTGCAGGAATATACGGCAGGCTGTTCCAATCTTTTGCAATCTGCGTGTCGAACCCTAGTTCTCTGCCACCGGAATGGATTGCAAGCGGAGACTGATTCTCAATAACAATTCTCTCAATAACTATTCTGCTCATTCCTGATCTCCGTTATCGCTGTTTCTTCTGTCTCTTTCTCTCTTAAACATCACAAATTCCCTGTAGGTACTTAAATCATGCCTGCACAGTTCTTCGAGCTGGCGAATCAAAACTTCCACGGTCATTTCTTCTCTGACTGATTTCAGGAAGTCAACGTAGAACTGACCGAAGGCACCAAAGGAACATGAGTTTTCAGAATTAAAGGTAAAAGTAGCTCCCCACTGCTTTTTATCTGTTTCCGAGGTTTTATCCCTCTTACTGTCCTTTTTAATGTCTTTACCGAAATTACCACAGCACAGATCTTCGATCTCTGAAAGAAGCGCATCTGAGAGTTTTGATTTACCTGAAATGCTGATTTTTTCCTTTTTAACCAAATTCTTAATGTCGCTCCACTGGCTTGCGGACGGTCCTATGATTTCACTGTGATTGTTGTACGATGAAACACAGGCTCCTCTTAACTGCTCATACAGTTCAACCACAAAATCATTGTGTCTGTGGACGTCATCAACATTAAGCAGTTCATGGATAAACACTTCGTTATCCAGCCATTCGGAAAGATTTGAATTTAATTCCCCGGAAACATCTTCGGAAAGCTGGGCAGAAGGAGAATATTGTTTATCATCTGCAATAAACAGGTTTTCAATATTTCCTATCCTTCTCTCATCTATCCAGGACGGATTGACAATTACCTGTCCGTAACCATACTGTCGGTTAATGCCGATCCCCTTTTTCTGAATTTCTTTCAAATCATCATTGGAAAAATCACCTGATGTTATCTCGAAACAGATAACCGATCCCTTCCGAACCAGAATATTCTCTCCGTCAAGACCGCCACGCTTTCGGTTAAAATGACGAATTGAAGAGTTTCTGATAAAGGATCTGTTGGCTCTGTATTCACCGGAGCAGTTCCTGTCAGCCAGAGTCCACACATTGCTGAAGAGCGGAACGGCGGAAGGCATTGCCGTATCACTAATGAACTCACAGTCACTTATGCACCAGAGATACACGAATTTACCGTTCCCCTTATCTGGCTTGCCGTATGACAGATAATCATCATCCGAACTCATGAACTCAAGCTTTACCCTGCCGAATTCTGAAGAACGGGAGTTACCTACTCTGATTACGGAATTAAGAAACGATCTAATTTCACCATCAAATTTATTCTTCAAAGAATCACAGACATCTATGAAACCAATAAATTCAATTCCCCTAACAATTGATTCCTGGGTATGAAGTGTGTGTTCTTTTGCAGTCTGATTCCCATCATTTATCGCAGTTCTGGTAATCAGATCATGCTTAACTGAAATAAAATCACCACCGGATGTTATTAAACCTTCTCTCAGCTGCTTATACTGCTTTATGGAATCATCCGCACTTGAAACACATTTGTTTTCCAGATTTGCCTTTTCACTGCTTTCATCCTTCACGTAATGCAGAGACATAGGAACAGGAAGTGTCGGTTTGCCGTCCTTAAGTGGAAATACATTGCTGAAGACCGCATCGTTTCCCTGAAATACAGAAAAGAGTTCCTCTCTTGAAAAATTCCTGTTTCTGTATAATCTGCAGGCAAGAGCTCCCATTACCGCACTGCCCGGAATGTAATCCAGACAGCCGGAGGAGTAGGTATTGGCGTGAGACTCGTTGATGGACAGATTATCCAATGCTTTTGCTTTGTAGTAGTATCTCATTATTCAGCCACCTCCATCGTACACTGTCCCATTCCCCTGCGGCGCTTGCCGCCAATCTCACTGACAAGACTGCAGAGCATGTCCAGTTTTTCCCTAAACTTATCTTCCGATTCATATCTGACAGCAATGGATTCCCGGTCATATGAGACAGAACATATCAAATCAAGAGGCACGCAAACCTCCATTGATCGCAGCGTTCCTCCTTCTGCCGTCCCTGTTTTTTCATCAATTTTGGTACTCTGAATAATGCGGTAGAGGAATCTTGACTTATTTTGTCCGTCACTGCCGACTAAAATACTTCTTGACGACTCGGGCAACCGTGCATTTGAAAATGACAGAATTCCCATCGTAGACAGTTCATCAATATCAGCCTTATCAGTATTTCCTGTAATTGACGAGCCTTCCACTCCGAAAAGCGCATCAATTTCATTCTGACTGAATAAGCCGTTACGCATTGCAAGCAGAGCCTTGCTTTTAATAATTCCCTTCACGGTCTTCCCCGGAACATAAGGAAGTCCTTCGGAATCCTTAAGCATCAGAGAGTCGGCATAGGCACCGGCTTCCTGTCCCGAGCCAATGTACCAATACCCCTTAAATCTTAATTTCAAATTCAGTTCACCTGACATATTACTGCCCCTTTAAACTATCAATTTCTTCTCATATCAATACCAAGCCGTAACTTAATCAGGCTGATTCTGAGTATCGCATGCGCCATCGCCCTGATCCATGTAATGAGCCATTACAATCAGATCAGCTATCGGAGATCTGTAGCTTTCACCATTTTCCCCAGTTTCGTAATACCACTTATTCACGGATCCGAAGAAAACACTGATACGTTCCTTTAAATTCTTATTAATGTGCTGTTTTTCCATCAGATTCCTGTATATACGATCAGCTTCATACATACTGCCTTGAGCGATACATGTCAGCATGGCCCTGAATTTTGAAACAACAGAAGTCTGTTTTTCTTTTTGCGAATCCCTTATTGCCTCAAGCAGAGCAATAAATGATTCTACGTCGGTTCTCGTCTTAGACTTATGCTTATCGATGTAATAGCAACCGTCACCTACATTTATCTGTCTGTTTTTCTCTACCGTAAATACACGTCCGCGCTTAAAAATCGTATCAAGCGAATCTGACGATGTGGTTGACAGTCTGAAGAATGCGACGGCAGACGGGCTGGTGTCCTCCGGGTTCTCAGGATGTTTGGTGAGATATTTGGCCTTTTCAGCCAACTGTTCAACTATCTGATGAGTATTTATGGCAGGATGATTAATCTTGTTAAAAAGAATACCTCCGCTGGCAGTAAGCTTTTCCACTCCGATACACACATTGTTGTCTGAAGTGAAGGCCTTAATGGCCTTTTTGGTCTTCTGTTCAAAAAGACCACAGTATTTCTGACAGAATGGTAGTGCATAGCGTGGTTCAATCAGCAGTGTAACATCATCGCCACCAAGTACCAGAGGTCTGAAAATAAAGTCTTTTTCGAAAGCCAAATCCTTGTATATGTACATTAACGCCTCACTCACTGCCTCGGTTGTGGATTTTGTAATCACCTCGGAAAAAGCCTTTAAAATCCCGGCCTGTTGACTGAGTGAATAGTTACTGATGCTGTTACGGAGCCCAATAATAGTTTTACCGACACTGTTTCCATCAAAATGAACGTAGGCAATATCTCTTGATGAATCGTCGGAATTTCCATTATCCAGTTCATTTATGAGCGAATCAAAACGATTCTTAAAGCTATTGGCAAGTGCCTCGTTTTTATCTTCGCCGCCGTTCCCTTTCAGAAATTTAAGATAAAGATTCTTTCTCAGGTAACGCAGAGGATAAGAGGTTCTCAGAGTTGAGAGATCCGTATCGTCTCTTTCTGACTTTGATATGTTTGCATCACCGGAAACAAGAACATCGGCAAGACCTGTTCTAGATGAGGCCTGAACAATGGCTGTTGCGTAAGGTAGTGATACTGAAGGAGCGTTGATTGAGGAATTCAGCTTTATGAAGGCATCTGACAAATCTTTGGAGAGGTTATCCCTTTCATCCCTTACTTCAGTCATACAGTCAGTGTATGTCATTCCCGGTACAAGCTGGCTAAACAGCAAAGTCCACACGGATCTAAACCTAAGAACTTTTTCCCTGTTTGCCGAATAAAGATGAATGGCACCGCCACCACGTCTTATAAATTTAAGCTCCTTATCAGGATCAATTGCAGTAATTACGCTTTCAAGCACAGATGCCTGATTCTCCTCATCAATGATAGAATCAAGCAGGTCACTAAGATTGGTAAGATCTCTCAGTCTTCCCGTTCTGGTGATGTATGCCTGAATGGATTTCATTTCAAACAGATAAACATGATAATTCATTAATTATTCTCACACCAATATATAATTTAAATAAACCCTTTGAATTCTAATCCATTTTACGTAATCATGTATTTGAAGCACCTCAAATATCGGAACTATCGTTTAAATACAGCTTGTTTACCATCAATAAAAAAAAGGATGTTTCCGTCATACGAAAACATCCTTTTTGTCAAAAATATATGAATGTTATATTAAAATATACTAACTAATTATTGTTTTAATCTAAACTAAACAACAGAATGTTTTTTAGTCACTTATGATATAAGACCTAATATTCACACAGGATCGCCAATCCATAAGTCTTTCTCTCATCATTTCCGGTTATTCACCATCCAACCTCTTTGCCGATTTTTTAGCGGCTTTTTTCACAGGCTTCTTACCAGATTTTCCGGAACCGGATTTCTTTTCGGTTCCGCTCTTTGCCTTATGCTTTCCGCTGATTTTGGCATGCGGAGCAGACTTTACCCTGCTGACACTGACAACGGAATCCATCAGGTCATCGTCAAGACCGTCAATGTTATTCCAGATTGCCATTGACTTTCTCACAGCCATGTTGACTGATTCATTATCAATGACGTCACTGCCGGTGTATTCATTTACGGTCTTCTTTGCCTCTTCGTTTATTGAGGCTCTGTTCTTGCCGAAGGTACCGGCAGCAGGAATCATGGTTATCTTCCCGTCATCAATGTTGACATCGGTAATAACAACGGTAATGACATCGCCGAGACCTACGGAAAAACCTGATTTTTCACCCACAAGACGCATTTTGGTTTCATCAAAGGTCATGTAGTTGTTTGCGGAAATCTGCGATACGTGAATCATGCCGTCTATGTTGAATCTGTTGATTTTCACGAACAGACCGAACGGAGTCACGTTCACGACGGTTCCCGGAAGATTCCTGCCGATAAACTTCTCGATGAACTTGGCCTTAAGCGACAGTTCAACCTCACCGCTGACCTTGTCGGCTCGGCGTTCGGTGGTATTGCAGCTGTCTGACAGTGTTGTCAGTTCAGGCAGTTCATACTTTTTGGCACCGATGGAGGTTACAAGACTTGAGGAGTACACTCCTGTTTTTCCCAGAAGATACTTGATTTCCCTGTGAAGCTGTAGATCCGGATATCTTCTGATTGGTGAAGTGAAATGGGCATAATGATCCAGAGCCAGACCGAAGTGACCTTCATTCTCAGGCGTATAGGTGGCAAGAGAAAGAGATCTCAGCATCATCACCTGCAGAATGTCCTTATACGGATTGTTCTCAATCTTTTTCGCAAAAGCGGCATAATCACTGCTTTCAGGTACATCACCGCCGTCAAGACTTAAGCCGTACGGTGTAATGAAGTTTCTGAATGCCGTAACCTTCAGGGCGGCAGGCTTCGGATGAACACGGAACAGGGTAAAGCCCTTATTCTTTTCAACAAAGTCGGCAGCACAGACATTCGCCGCAATCATACATTCCTCAATCAGCATGTGTGCATCGTTACGCACAACCGGAAGAATGTCGGTAATCTGCTGATTCTCATCAAACACGAATCTGACCTCACTGCCCTCAAACTCAATGCCTCCGCGGTTAACCCTGTCAAGCTTGAGCTCCTTATAAAGAGCATAGAGATTCAGCAGATCCTCCTTCAAAGGAACAATCTCAGGATCGGTAACATCCTCCCCGGCAAGAACTGCAGCCACCTCACTGTAGGTGAGACGTGCATGTGAGTTCATTACCGCAGGATAGAATCTGTACTCTCCGATGGATCCGCCCTTTCTGACCTCCATTTCACAGACCATGCAGAGTCTGTCCACGTGAGGATTGAGGGAACAGAGACCGTTGGAGAGCTTTTCCGGAAGCATCGGAACCACGTAATTAGGGAAATAGATTGAGGTTCCGCGGTGCTTGGCTTCATTGTCGAGCGGTGAACCGTTACGTACGTAGAACGATACGTCGGCGATGGCCACGAACAGTCTGAATCCGGTTCCTTCCTTTCGACAGTATACGGCGTCATCGAAGTCCCTGGCGTCGGCACCGTCAATTGTCACGAGAGGCAGCGATCTTAAATCGACACGCTTCTTTGCATCCTTATCCTTTTCCTGAACCTCGTCTGGAATGTTATCAGCCTGCTTTCTCACGGCCTCATTCCATTCATGAGGAATGCCGTTATTCACAAGAGCAATCTGAATACGGCTGTCAAGACGGGCTCCGTCCTTAAGGTCGTGTTCGACCTCCACAATATAGTCACCTGACGGATGTCTCTTTACGATACGGCAGATAACTATGCTGCCCATGCCGATGCCGTCAACATCTGACAGCTTTCTGAA
>JAEEGL015861920.1_pt1 | contig 11128 bp, 9 predicted proteins | sample 9134231 | NCBI WGS metagenome assembly JAEEGL01 (sample SAMN16246548, study PRJNA631951) | gut metagenome | biome: gut microbiome; feature: rumen; material: fiber-attached | host: Bos | place: Iran: Karaj | collected 2018-10
GCCTTTAGCCTGCTTCTAGCCAGCAATCACTCTGCTTCTAGGCTGCTTCTAGCCATACTCAAAGGGTATGGGTAGAGTATGGCTAAAGCGAAGGTGAAGCGAGGGAATGCACTTTGAACTCCTTGAGTAGCGAGAACCATTGAAAGCTCGCTTTCATTTGGCCAAGTCGTAACAAGAGTAGAGTCTAGCTCAATCCCTGAATCCAGGTGCTTTTCTCCGAACATGCTAAGAGTTTGAACCCTTTTACCCAAGTTTCACCCAAGCTCCTGTCGGTGCTTTGAGCTTAGCATATTTAGACCAATAACTTTATAATACCTCAGCAATGATCGACCAAATTATTAACTACAACAAGACTTTCGTGGAACAAAAGGGCTACGAGAAGTACATCACCGACAAGTACCCGGATAAAAAGCTGGCAGTGCTGTCATGTATGGACACCCGATTAACCGAACTGCTCCCTGCGGCACTCGGTCTGAAGAACGGAGACGCGAAGATTATCAAGAACGCTGGTGGCTTGGTGATTTCTGCTTTTGACTCTGCAATGCGTAGCCTGATTGTCGCCATATACGAGTTGGGCGTGGAGGAGATTATGGTTGTAGCTCACTCTCACTGCGGAGCCTGTCACATGAATTACGATCACTTCCACCATGAAATGATCGCAAGGGGCGTGACAGATGAGACACTTGACACGATCCGTAAGTGTGGCATTGACCTTGACCAGTGGCTGGAGGGGTTCAAGGACACACCAACCTCGGTAAAAAAGACAGTCGATACCATCAAGACTCATCCACTTGTTCCCAAGGATATTGTGGTCCGGGGTTTTATCATTGACTCTGTGACAGGCGAACTGGAAGAAATTAGGGCATAGTGAGAGTAGAGCTTTGGCTCGATGGAATTGATATGAGCCTCGCTTCCTTTTTCATACTCACTTTAGTCTGTTGTAAACGGCATCACTTACTGGCTCGCACCACTCATTACTGGCTCCCTCCTGAACGTCCTTATGATAGGTCAGGTGCTGGAACCATGAATCCTTGGCGGCTCCGTGCCAGTGTTTCACCTCGGCAGGAATGGCAATGACGGTGCCGGGTGTCATCTCCTGCGGTTCCTTGCCCCATTCTTGATACCAGCCGCGACCTGCAACGCAAATCAACACTTGCACTTGTTTGTGGTGAATGTGCCAGTTGTTGCGACAGCGAGGCTCGAAGGTCACGTTCATCACGCCGCCACCAACGTCGGCCAAATAACTCTGACCAATGAAGTATTTGCCGTATGGATTAGGCTCGCCCATGGGCCATTTGGTGTTTAGTGTGTAACCTTCGTCGCAGAGCCAGCGGCAGAGTTCATCGACCAACTGCTGCGAGTTGCCCATGTTAACTGCGCCCTTTTTGTGTGCAGCGAGTTGAGGCGCTACACCTTCGAGTCCGCTCAGTGCAGCAACGGTCACAATCTCCCGGTCGGCAGCAGAGAGCTGGTCGCCAGCGAAGATGTCGCCAAAGAGGTGTGACTTTAGGTAGTAGTCGTCCTGCGGGCAGAAGGTGTAGTCGAAGGGCTGTCCTGAGAGCTGCGTCTGGTTCTTGGTGCCCAGTTCGTAGGCCTTCCTGGCATCGTCCCACTCAGCAGGGCGCGTCCAGGGCTTTCCCTCCTGCCAGTTCGGACCTTTCTTTCCGCTCTCCTCGGAGGAGTGAGAACTCTCCAACACCTTACTCAGCACCCCCAGCGCGTTCAGGCTTCGGGGGAATCCCGTGTAGGCATAGAGTTGTGAGAACGCTTCTTTCAGTTCGTTGATTGTTACGCCATTGTCGAGAGCCATACGTACGGCAGGCTCCAAACGTTCCATATCTCCCTGAGCCATAAGGCAGGCACATGCCGCCAATCCCTGCTGACGTTTCGTCAGCATCTGTGCTTCTATCGTTGCCATCGTTATTATTGCGATTAAAAAGGTTACAATTCTTTTCATTTTGTTATTCTCATTTTCTTGAATATATGGCCCATCATCTCATCGTCCAGTGGTTTCATCGTGGGCAGTTTCAGATCTTTCACCATGTGGAGCGTACCCTGTTTGTATTTCTGGAAATGGTCTGTCTTCAGATGCTTCTGATAGGCGTACTCGGATGCATAGATCTCTAGGATGCGAATCTTTGTGGGATCCTCAGCACTCTGCATAGGAAAGAGGCAGATGACGCCTGGCTCGCGTTCCACACTGAGGCGATCTACCTCGTTGGCATAGGCTAAGTATTCCTCTAAATGCTCTGGGGAAACCTCTATTTCAGCAATGCGGACAATCATATTTTCTCCTGCACTCGCTGCCGTTGGTTTTTCTCCCGTTTGGTCAAACAACCACTTGGCATTCTTCCACAGAATCATTTCCTTGAATGCCGCAAGGTCGTATTCGTCGCTTAAATACTGCTTCATCCTCGACAGGCTCTGCGTGAGCACCTGCGGGGCGACATAGGGATAGTCGGAGCCATAGAGTAGGTGGTTGGGCGTGGTGATGGTAAGCAGCATGCGGATGGTCTCTGGGCTATGTGCGCCGGCAAGGTCGTAATACAATGTACGGAGGTTGGCCTCGTAGTCAATCTCGCCAACCATCCTGTTGGCCTGCATCACAGGCGTCAGTGACTTCATACGAGGAATGGCTAGTGGCAGGTAAGCGCCGCAATGAGGCACCACCACTTTTATGTTATTATAACGTGCCAGTACATTGCGGCTGATCATGTTCGACACTGCGCGGGTGGTCTCAGAAAGGTATTCCTGCATGGCGAGCGGTGTCTGTTGCATGACATGACGGTTGACAGGCTCAGGGCGATGGGGATGCAAGATGACCACGGCCCGACGCTCGTTCAAGACGGAGAAGAGCGTATCGAGTTCTGGTGAGCCAAGATACTGTCCACCAACGTTCGTTGCCAGCTTGATGCCATCGGCTTTCAATGTGTCGAGTGCATAAATAGCCTCGCGGATGGCTTTCGAGACATCGGGCAGCGGAAGGGCAGCACAGAACAGGAACCGCCCTGGATAATCGCGCTTGATACGAGCTGCAAGCTCATTGTTTTGCCTCACTACTTCTGCTGACGAAGGCTGTGGTGCCGCTAACGTCAATACCGATGTCTGCACACCAGCCTCGTCCATCCATCTGAGATGGCTCTCTATGTTGTATTTCGGCAAGGGAAATCCCTCGTCCATCAGTCGTCCCTCTCTTTCAAGAGATGACACAAACTCGGGAGTGATGATGTGGCTATGCATATCAATCACACCCTGAGCCATTGTCGCAGTAGCAGTCATCATCGCAAATATTATAGTCCTAATCCTTTTCATTCCGAAATCTATTTAATAACCTCCGTTTAGGGAAGGGCTGGGGTAGGGGTTACTCCATACTATGCTCCCATCCGCCACGTGTATCAATGCCTGTGGCATCAGCGAGTGTTTCGAGCCTGGACATTTCCTCGTTAGTCAGTTGAATCTTTGCAGCCAGGGCGGCCTCAATGACATGACGCTCCTTCGTGGCTCCTATAATGGGCAGGGTACCCTTTGCGATAGCCCAAGCGATGCCGATCTGAGAGCACGAGGCACCATATTTCTGTCCGATGGCGGTCATCTCGTTGGTCAGTGCCTCCAACTGTGGCAGTACGGGATTGTACTTCTTGCCGCGGTCGCTCTCTGCAGGCAGCGGGTTCTCCTTGTTATATTTACCAGACAGGGCTCCCTGCTCCAGCACCATATAAGCCCAGAACTCGATGCCGTTCTCTTTGCAGTAGTTGAGCACACCGCCTTTCTCTGACGAACGGTAGAGCAGCGAGAAGTGGTTCTGCACAGCAGATACCTTGAAGCCTGCCTCGCCTAGAATCTCGTTGGCACGCTGAATCTCCCGGATATTATGGTTCGACACCCCCACGCGCTTCACCTTGCCCGACTTCAGCAGGGGAATCAGTCCAGGTGTCCAGCGTTCCACGTCCATGGGGTTGTGAATCCAGTAGATGTCGATGTAGTCCAGTCCCATGCGCTCCAGCGAGGCCTCGGCCATCTTTTCCACCGAGTTCTCATAGACCTCAGCCAGCTGCGGCGTGAACTTCGTGGAAATCTGTACATCCTCGCGGCGATAGTCCTTTGCCAGCGTGGCGAGAATTTTTTCTGATTCGCCCATACCATAGACGGTGGCGGTGTCCCAGAGGTTTAGTCCGGCCTTCATCGCCGCGTCAAACACGGGTTTCAAGTTCTCAACGTTTGTATTGCTTCCAAACACGGCGTCTCCACCGAATGCTCCTGCGCCCCATGCCCAGGTTCCTAATGCGATTTTGCTCATAATCTTCATTATTTAAATTTCCGAGTGCAAAGGTACAGACATTATTTAATTTGGGTGATACACATATTGGCTGATTATATACCAATTTCGCAGAAAACACTTAAATATTGTAAAAACAATACCAATTTCAGGCTATTCTTGTTTTTTCGTGAGGTTAAACGACAACACCACATGGATCATCTGTAGCTGTTTAAACTCCTCGCTCGTTGTTGTTTTAGGTCCCCAATGAGCGGATGGAGCAGCGAGAGCAGAATAAAGTTACTTCAATTCTGCTAAGTCGCGAAGACGAAGATCAAAGGTCAAATAAAAGAAGTTACCCGTCGGGGCATGCCGCCCGTGGATGGATGTTCGCACTGGTTCTCTCTTCCGTTGCACCTGAAAGGGCAGAAGCACTGGCCGTGAGAGCCAACACCTACGCTATGAACCGCGTGATCTGCGGCCACCACTGGAAGAGCGACATTGACGCCGGCAAGACACTGGCTATGGTGCTGTTCGCTGCCATCACTGGCACCATGGAATATCAGGAACAACTGCTAAGGCCCGAGCCGAGTATGAGAAGATTGCCAATCCAGACGGTACTACATCTGTGCGTCAGAAGTTGAGCGAGCAATCGAAGGCCGTTGGTCGATACTACGACCTACTGGGCCGCCGTCTGGAATCGCTGCCATCTCATTCCCTCTATATCCTCAATGGCCGCAAAATCCTGAAATGATCACATCGACCATATTGGTTACCGCCGTTTCGTAGTTTGCTGAACAGTGAATATAGATTAAGTTTTCGAACGTAAGCGAAAGCGCAAATTCTTGATTATAAGTCAAAATCTGCGTAAACTGTAATCCTTTTCATCTTCTCAGTAATCTTGCGTCCTGAAGTTTTCTGCCAGAGCGTCGTCAGCAGCAAGCAGGGTGATAATCTGGTGGGACTATTTCCTGTTTTTGTTCTTGAAATTTGTTATAAGACCAATATTTTTGCCATTGTGCTCATTTTTTTAGCAAAACCTGATGATTTCTGCTTAAAAATCGTTATCTTTGTACCCGGTAATATTGTATAATGTGTAACATGGAAGGTAAAGACTTAAATCGCCTAAAAGTGGTGCTTGCAGAGAAGAAACGCACCAACAAGTGGTTGGCCGAGCGAATAGGCGTTGACCAAGCCACGGTGTCTAAATGGTGTACCAACAGTGCACAACCTAACCTGGAAAACCTAATGGAAGTTGCCAAATGTTTGGAGATTAACGTCAATGAACTACTGCGCATGTAGCGTAGGCCGAGCGTAGGCGTAGCATAGGCAGAGCATATACCCTCGAAGATGGCTCGTAGATGGTTCGGAGATGAAAGGCGGGAGGAAGACAATAGCAAGACAAAAACATGAAGATAGAAATAAGATAATATTATGTCAACAGAAGACTTACAGAAACGGACTACCGTCAATATACAGGAGAAGGCGAACCTGATATGGGCTATCGCTGATAAGCTGGTAGGAACATACAAGCCGCACGAATATGGCAATGTGATTCTGCCCATGTGCGTTATCAAGCGTTTCTCCGATACGCTGGTACCTACCAAACAGAAGGTGCTTGATGCCAATGCCCTTTGCGAGCAGCGTGGATTGGCGGTGAGGAAGGGTTTCTTGACTACGGCTTCAGGTTATGATTTCTATAATGTGTCACCTTTCACTTTCGAGGGGTTGCTTTCGGATGCCGACAACATCGCTGATAACTTCCGCAGTTATCTGAACCACTTCTCGGAGAATGTTGTGGATATCATCGAGAAGTTCGACTTTGACAAGGAAATCACCAAACTTGACCACAACGGTATTCTCTACAACGTCATTCAGGAGTTCTGTTCGAAGAAAGCCTATATGGGAGCCGATGAGATTAGTGCCGTTGATATGGGATACATCTTCGAAGAACTGGTGCGCAAATTCTCGGAGAGCTACGACGAACAGGCCGGAGCCCACTTTACGGCTCGCGACATCATCTATCTGATGGCAGAACTTCTGGTCGCTCCCCAACGCAAGCAATTGGAGCAGGAAGGTGTGACGGCTACCGTCTATGATATGGCGATGGGTACCAGTCAGATGCTCGACTGCCTTTCTGAGAAACTGTTGGAGATAGACCCCGATGCACAGATTACTGAGTTTGGACAGGAGTTGAACGAGCAGACCTTTGCCATAGCCAAAGCCAATGTGCTGATTAAAGGCGGCGATGCTGAGAATATGCGTCACGGCAATACCCTGAGCGATGACAAGTTCGAAGGTTACACTTTCGACTACATCATCTCTAATCCTCCCTTCGGTATTGAGTGGAAGAACGAAAAGAGCAAGGTGGAAACTGAGCACAAAATGGGCGATGCAGGTCGTTTTGCCCCAGGCTTGCCAGCTATTGGCGATAGTCAACAATTGTTTATGCTCAATGGTATTGCAAAGTTGAAGGATACTGGCCGTATGGCTATCATTCAGAACGGCTCACCACTGTTCAAGGGCGACGCAGGTAGTGGCGAAAGCAATATCCGAGGCTATCTGTTGGATAACGATTGGCTGGAAGCCATCGTGCAGATTCCCAACGATATGTTCTACAATACCGGTATCGCCACCTATATCTGGATAGTCACCAAGGACAAGACGCCTGAGCGTACAGGAAAGGTGCAGTTGATAGATGCCAGCAAGTGCTGCGAGAAGCGTCGCAAGTCGTTGGGTAATAAGCGTAACGAGTTTACCGATAGTTGTATCGACCTTATCAGTAAGGCTTATCTTGCCTTTACGGATGGCGTGTATGAAGATGGCGAACTGGTAGTAGAAAGCAAAGTGAAGGATTGTGACGACTTCAAATATACCAAGGTGGCCATCAAGCTACCAGAGAAGAAGAAAGATACAGAGAATGTACCCTTCAAGGAAAACATCGAAGCCTACATGCAGAAGAATGTCTATCCCTATGCACCTGAGGCCAAGGTAGATATGAAAGCCAGCAAAATAGGCTATGAGATTCCTTTCACTCGTGAGTTCTACAAATATGTAGCCCCTCGCAAGAGTGATGAAATCTTTGCTCACCTACAAGAATTGGAGAAGCAGGAAAGTGCATTAATGGCTAAAATCATGGGACGATGAGCAGAGAGATGAAACATAGCGGTATTGAGTGGATTGGCGAGATTCCGAAGGAGTGGAAGGTCATACGAGGCAAATACCTTTTCAATGTTTTGAATGGATTTGCTTTTGATTCTAGTCTTTTCACTAATGAGAACACGTATACGCCTCTAATAAGAATCCGTGATATATCCAATTATGAAACAGAAGCCTATTATATGGGGGATTATTCATTTGACTATGTAGTTAAGAAAGGAGATGTATTAGTTGGAATGGACGGTGACTTCAATGTGGCTAAATGGAAAGGGAGAGATGCCATTTTGAATCAGCGAGTATGTAAATTACATTCATTTACAGATAACTATCTCCCACAGTATGCTTATTACATTCTTCCAATGCTATTAAAAGGAAAGAATGATGTAACATATGCTACGACCGTCAAACATCTTTCTTCAAATGATATACACAACTTTTCTTATTTAGTTCCTTCTCTCTCCGAGCAGCAAAAGATAGCCAACTATTTGGATAAGGTATGTGGGGAGGTGGATGAGATGATAGCCCTGCAAGAGCAGATGATAGAGGAACTGAAAGCCTATAAGCAATCCGTCATCACCGAGGCTGTCACCAAAGGCTTGAATCCTGATGTTCCCATGAAAGATAGTGGTATTGAATGGATTGGGGAAGTGCCTGAGCATTGGAACCTACATCAATTTAGAAGAATCTTTGAGATTAAGAAAATCATAGCGGGCGCATTGGGATATGATGTTTTATCTGTAACTCAAAATGGTATAAAAGTTAAAGACCTTACAAAGAACGAGGGACAAATAGCTCAAGACTATTCAAAATATCAGTTAGTAGATGTGGATGATTTTGTTATGAATCACATGGACTTGTTAACAGGTTTCGTTGACTGTTCAAAACGAATAGGTGTAACCAGCCCTGATTATCGTGTCTTTAAAGCAATTGACAAGACTCAAATTTCTTTGATGTATTATTTGAGAATATTTCAGACATGTTATAAAGATAAAATATTCTATCATCTTGGACAAGGTGTTTCTGGTATGGGAAGATGGAGACTTCCAGCTGACCAATTGAAGTTGTTTTATTTACCAATGCCCCCTCTCTCCGAGCAGCAATCCATTGCCTCCTATCTTGACACCAAATGCGCAGAAATCGATGCGCTGATAGCTATTAAGCAAGCGAAGATAGAGGAACTGAAGGAGTATAAGAAGTCCGTGATCTACGAATATGTAACTGGTAAAAAAGAAGTGGTATAATTATGGAAACAATTATTGTCTTAGGAAACGGCTTCGATTTGGATTTAGGCTGGGATACTAGCTATAAAGCTTTTTATGAAAAGCATAATGGCTGGAAAATGCATGAAAATGGTGATGACGACCTATTCCAATATGTAATTAAGCAAGTTCCAGGTAACTGGTTTGACTTTGAACGCACTTTGCATGAATATGCTTTGTATAGAGCAAGGAGTCCTTATCCTAACGAAGATAATTATAAAATAGAAAGGGATATTCAAGATTATTATACATTCAAGTCCCAATTGGGGAAATTTATTTCGGAAGCATCCAAAGGACCTGTTAAAGAAGACTCACATGCTTATAGACTATTAAAAGCATATGTCAGTTTTAATAAAAGATTTAATCAACATCAACCTTTTCTCAAACTGTTCTCATATAACTACACTTCATTATCAAATATTCTTCTTCACATAGATTCCAGTGTCAATGGTGAATACACACCAGTGCATGGAACAATTAAAGATGATAACATTATTTTTGGCTTTCTTGATGATCATAATATTCCCAAGGAATATCGCCCACTTCAAAAATCAATGGATGTAAACTATAAATCGAGTGATATTGTAACAGAATCCTTGCAGGCAAAAACTATTATATTTTTTGGTTTATCTTTGGGCTATATTGATGGTGTGTATTTTAAAAACCTGTTTGAGCAAATCTCTAATCTTGCTAATCCTCAAATGATTAACAAGCGTGTCGTATTTATAACAAAAGACACACAATCTGGTAATAATATCAAAAATAATCTCCTTGATGCAGGGATCAATTTACAGCTTTTGTATAATTCAAATCGCGTCGATTTTATATATACTGACAAAGCCCACAAAGATAGGACAGAGAAAATATTTGACGCTCTATTAGAGAGCATTGGCTAATAGATTATATATTTAACAAAAGATTAATATGAGCAATAATCCCCAAATATATCATGGTGAATGGTGGGTGCCTGCACCTCATGACCGCGACTTGTGTTCCACCTTTTTGGAGGAGCCTAAGAAGTTGATGGAGATGGGGCTTGAGCCTAAGTATAAAGGCACTTTGACATATTATGAGGATAAGGAAAGTACATTGGAACTTTATCTCTATCCAAGCAATTTCCACGCTAAACATTATCATCAAAATGATGTAATATGGGGACAAGACGCTAATGGTAATATCTTCACGTTGTTCAATGTGACAATGCAAGAAAAACGCATGGGCGATTTTTCCTGTACTAAGTTCGCGGTTGCATACATTCTTATAGGAGAGCATGTCCTATCAGCATTTGATAAAAAGTTTGGAAGCTGCATCGTTCAATTCCCATATCTTAGGAATTGGGCTTTTCACGATAATATAACACAAAGTAACGCAGGAACAATAGCATCTTTTAAGTCACCTATATATGCTGAGAAATTGCTTGAGACGATGAACGAAGAAGGAGTTTATTGGCGACTTTGGCAAGGTCAAACAATAAGCTGGACTATCTACGACTTAAAGATAACTCAAGCAACAACGCTTGAAATTGAAGCGTTGGATGCAATATCCATACGCTCATGTATGAGACATATTGAGGAGTTTGCACAGTTCTTGTCCATCGCGCTTTATTGTGACCAGAATCCTACAGAGGTAAGGTTTGTCAATAAAGAGAATAAGCGTGAGAGTATTTTCCTCTTTAAGAAGGATGCTTCTGTAGATCCAGGAGTCATGTCACTAATAAAGTTTGGTATCTTAAAGGACAAACTGCCTAAAATGCTGAACACGTGGCATGAGAACTTTGAGAAGATTGCTCCTATCAGTAGCTATCTCATAGGATCTCTCCAGAAGAAGAGCAGATTTGATGTTCCTGATTTCTTGATTATCGCACAGGCATTGGATGGTTACCACAAACGATTTGTGAATAAGAAGAATGGAAAAAATGTACAAAAATACAAAGATCAGATAGAGATTTTGCTGAACCAGTTTAAAGATGTGAAGGCAATTCAAGATTGCAGGATAAAACCAACAGTTCTTACTGATTCTCGAAACTATTATTCCCATCTGTTCCCAGATGAAGAAAAGAAATCGGCAGTAGAAAGTGGGAACCTATATTGGCTAACAGAAAAATGCAAGATTTTGCTTTCTTGCTGTATCCTCAATATGTTAGGTCTGACTAACAATGAAATCAATATGTGTTGTGATGTACGATCGCCCATCAGTCAAATAATAGATTCATTACCACCAGAATTTTAATAATATTAGGAAATCCAGGTGAACCTAGGACAACCTAAGATAACCTGGGAGAATCTGAGACAAGAAAATAATAAAAAAAGAAACTATATGGAATACAATACCAAAGGCAAGGTGCTAAAGAAGGCTGTAGTTTGGAAAGAGCTATACTTTTATCGCAAAAGTGATGCGCTCTACCAGATAACAGTGGAGTTCTGCAAGCGCTTCTTGCCTGCTCATGGCGACAGAA
>JAEEGL016419815.1_pt1 | contig 11128 bp, 14 predicted proteins | sample 9134231 | NCBI WGS metagenome assembly JAEEGL01 (sample SAMN16246548, study PRJNA631951) | gut metagenome | biome: gut microbiome; feature: rumen; material: fiber-attached | host: Bos | place: Iran: Karaj | collected 2018-10
GCCCCTCCTTCTATGTTGATGACGCGAAGGTGAGGAGAGGACACGGAAATTTTATTCTTCCGGCCCGTCTTTGGATTGATGAACTCGCCGACGTTCACCCGCTCGCTATAACAGAGGCATCCGAGTTGTTCGAGTCTCCTATACATATCAATGTTGCGGGCCCAACGGTAGGATTCCTTCAGTCGATCGGCCTCGCTCAATTCGGATTCCGCGTATTTTTTATTTGGAACCATGCTGAACGGGGAGCGGAACACGAACGGGTATTCGCCCTGCCTTCCGACGGCAATGTCCATTTCGCCGCAATGCACCATCGGAAGTCTCCCGGTCCAGTTCATCCCGCATTCTCCGAATCCGAGGCTGAAGGATCTGAACGATACGATATAGAAGTTTCCGACCCACCGAATCCTTGTGCAGACGGTCGATCCAAGATTGTTGAACGACAGTCGGTCATGGATTGCCCGGCAGAGTTTCACGTCGAATGGATTTCTCGACGGCGAATAGTTCAGATGGGAATCGTAGACGGTCTTATACTGCTTGGTCTGCGGGTCGAGTTCGTAGCGGACGAGCAGCATTTTCGATTCGTAGCTCATTTTTATTCTCCTTGTTGTTGGTTGTTTGGGAGTGAGGTCACCAGCTCGCAGCCTGTTGCGATGGCGGTATACAGTATAGCCAGGAAAGCGGGAAATCGTCGATTTTTCGATCTTCCGGGAAGGTTTTGTAAGTTGTTGGAATTGAAGGACTTGCGAAAGCGGGGTTAGACATCTCTAACTTATATACCGTATTGCAGGATCCCAGCCGGACGTCCGTCGACATCTTGGGAAATCTATACGGTATACGAATGCAACAGCGTCGAGCCACAGTCGTCATCCTCGGATGGTATACGGTATACAACCTGTCGCCAATCGAGAACTTCGACATCGCACGACAGATATACGGTATTGCGCGATCTCGTCGTAACCAACCTATCGCCTCTGGGATTTTGATACGGTATATCGTCATGACAACCTGAACTGACATGTGGACTGACATGTGCGATGGATATATACGGTATACATACAACCGAGCGTGGCTGACACAGGTGCATCCCTTTCGGAAAATATATTATTATTTTTCCGCTGGGCGCGCGCCGGTGCCCGGGGATCGGAGGAACGCGGAAGTCGCGAACCCCAAATTCCCGGGCAGGGCGATCGGATGGTCACAATACCGTATATTCGTCATCGGTCGACGAGCACCTCTGTGTAGAAGTAGCCGTTGAGCGAGCGGCGAATCTCCGAGCAATGCATTTTATTTTCCTCCGTTGTGTTGACGCAGACGATTGCTCCTTCAAGGTGGTCCTTGTCAAAGGAGTTGATGGTGTGGATGTTGAAGTTCATGTGGTGGTTGCACTTGAAGTGGCGTGCAATCTTGTCAAGCGTTTCGCTGATGCTCATTTTTGTTTGCCTCATTTAAAGCAACTTAAAAAATACAACACGGCGGTATGCAAAACATCTTTATTCGTATTCTTAAATTTTTTATCAATCATGTCGTTCCACGTGTCAATCATTATGTTTTTGGCTTCATAAACCTGTTGGTCAAATTCTTCTTGTTTCTTTTCGTTTTGTATTTTACGTTTAATGAACCGCTCGATTTCCGCAGTAGAGACATCCTGCCATGTTCCGTAAATCCATTGAAACCGTCCGTCTTTATAAACGACAGACCTGTTGTTCGGGAAGCGGACTTCATAAAGAATATCAGGACAACCGTCTGGAATGATTTCGTTCGCCACCATTTGTGCGGATTTGTTTTGGAACGACTCGTCAATTTCTTTTGAAGAATAACCGGAGTCTCCCCAAATTGTATAGACTTTGATTTTTTTGGTTTTCATTTTTGTTTCCTCGGTTTGGTTGCTGATGTTGTTTCGAACTGCTGTCGTGGAAGGCGGCGTATACCGTATACGTCCTGAACTCGATCGACGAACTCGATCTGATGGAGAAACAATACGGTATATATACGGTGGTTCGACCGACGAGTGTCGCCGACAGGTGTGCCTCCGTGGTATATCGTATACTTCCGAAACAGGTTCGACGAACATGTCGCCCCTCAGAAAATATACGATATACCACGGTTCACCACCATGTGGTCTCGACATCGCCGGGGGACTTATACCGTATAAGTGGGTCTGGATTTTTGGGGGCCGTCACTCCCACGAGCCCTTGTAGTCGGTGACGAATTGGAGAAGAGTCATCTCCTTTCCGTCTCCGCACCACACGTCTCCGCAGAGTTCGCGCCAAGACCACGGGAAGAGTTCGGACACCTTGTCCTCAAACAGATTTGGGACAGTATTGCCGTCCTCGTCCCTCCATTCGCACTCGTTCTCGTCCCATTGGTAGCCGTCCTCCTCCAGCGACTCGTTGATCCCGTCGTGGCTGAAGTTGTCCTCCTCGTATCCGTTGTCGGCAATGTCCTTTCCGGGGAAGAAATAATATTCGGAGAACCCCACTCCGTATTCCACGGAATAGACTTCCATCCGAACATCGTAGTCTTCGGCCAGTTGCTCAAGCGTGCGGCGCGCGGGGCACGTCCCGTCACTCTCCATCATTGAGGAGATGACAGACCAAGCGCATTCATCGTCAAGGTCGGCATACATCATACCGTCCTTCTCGATGATTTTTATTCGAGACGAATCGTAGCCGCATCGTCCGATGTATTCTTCCTCCAGCACGGACACGTTGTGCTTCTCCTCGGTCTTGGGATTGACGTATTCTTCCTCCACCTCAATCGGCGGCCCGTCGCCGTGGATGATGTGGAGAACGTCAATCACGTCCTGCCGCTTTCCGGCGAGACGCATTTCGTAGAGACAGGTGTTTGCCATTTTATTTGCCTTCTTTCTTGGTGAGTTCCTTGAGCGATTCGGCGATGTCGGCGAGGATCTTGGAGATATCCCTCATCGTCTGCGAAAGATTGATGATGCTGTGCATCGTGTTCATCTCAATGATGGTCGGACTTGTGTTTCCCATTTTGGTTTTCCTTTCTCTTGGGAGTGAATGTTGCGGCGAGCTGCGATCGTCGTCGCAAATGTTCTATATCGTATATCACGGTATCGATGTCGAGCTCGGGTCGATCGACAAGTCTGTGTATACCGTATAGATCCTTCCGGCATGCGCTCACATGCATGACCACAGAGTCATACATGTTGAACACGGTGAAGCGTATCGTATACAGTATTGCCAGAAACACCAGCTAGGCACTTCAGGGTATGGCCTTCGCAAAAAAATCACCGTATTTTTTTCTTGCGGGCGGGCGGGTGCCCCCGGTGGGTGTGAGCCCACCGGGGTGCAGAAACCCTAGGACAGCGCCGTGACGATCTGGTCGAACGTCTGTCCGAAGGCGATGTTCCACGCCTTGGCGAACATACCGTAGATGTTCGAGAAGGTGTAGTCACGAGGCATCACCTCGTTCTCCTCCTCGATGCCGGCCTCGTGCTGCTTGTGCGACGGGCTGGGGTCGCGCAGGCACTGGGCGATGGCGAGCTCCTCGGCAGGCGTGGCCAGCTTCCCGTCCACGAGGTAGACCTTACGGTACGTCGTGGCCTTGCACTGGTACGACCGGAGGTAGTAGACGTCCGGCGTCTTGTCGGCGGAGAGGGCGATGCCGTAGAGGGAAGGAACCCACGACTTCCCGAAGGGAGCTTCGGTCTTGAAGTCGGCGGGGTTGCCGCCATCACGGGCGATGCGGGACTTGACGACCCGCTCGTAGTCCCAGCCGAACATTGCGTTCGACACCTCCGAGAGTTTCTTGACCTCGGTCTTCCGCCCGAGGAGGGCGGCGAGGTTCCGCTTCTGGAGCCTGTGCTCGTCGGTGATGGTGACGAGCTGGACTCCGTACTGGCCCTTGTTGGCCATGGCGGCGGAGACGAAGGTGGAGACATCGGAGAGTCCGATGTTGTTCAGGGCGAGGGCAGCGTTGAGCTGCGTGGTGAGTTCGATAGCCATTTGATTACCTCCTTGTGGTTTGGCTATTTGTGTTCTGGGTTGAAAAAGAAACCCCCTCGTTGCCGAGGGGGTTCCGTGTCCTTCCGCCTAGCGGGCTCGGGACTGGCGCTTGACCTGTTCGCAGGTGTCGCCGTCCACGCCCAGCAGGCCGAGGAACCTGGCGAGGTCGTTGTCCGTCGACTGGAAGCCGTCGGTGCGGAACTTCGCCCAGCTGGTCCACTCCTGCGAGCTGACCTTGGAGAGCTTGGTCTTCAGGGCCTTCATGGCGGCGTCGTCGTTCATCAGCTGCCTGACCTCCTCGATGGAAGCCGGAAGGGTGGTGAAGAACTGCTTCACCATCTCCATGGCGTCCTGACAGAGATCGGCATCGCAGATGCCGTAGACGATCGTCGTCATGAAGGGAATGGGCTCACGGATGAACCCCTTCGACTTGCGGACGGCCTCCGTGTACCACAGGAGCACGTGCTGGACTCGGGGGTTGCCCGGATCTCCGTGCGGCAGCTCGCCCGTGGGGAAGCTGTCCTTGCCCGTGGTGAATCCCTCGATGACACGCTTGGCGTGCTCCGCCCTCAGGTTCTTGGAACCCAAGGTGTTGATGCCCTCCGTGTTGACGGGGATGTCGTCGGAGCCGTCCGGCTGGTAGATCACCCGGATCATACGGGCGACCTCCATCGGCTGGAGCGGGTAGTTCATCACACCACCCCAGGTCTTGCCGTTGCAGCAGGCGATGACGAACGGGAGGAAGGGGAGGCCCAGCCTGCGGCACATGGCACCGTTGACCAGCTCCTCCACGATCCGGGCCCTGCCCTTGTGGTCGACCTGCGTGTACTCATCCACGTAAATCGTGGGAGCCTTGCCGGTCTTCTTCCACGTCGGGAGGTATCCCTTGAGGAATTCCTCCAGCTGCTTGTACCGGGTCGTGGCGATCTCCGGCACCCTGTTCACCTTGACCTGCGCGTCGATCATCCTCTGCTTGGTGGCTTCGGAGACCGCTTCGCCCTTCTTGGTGAGGAACTCGTCCACGTCCTTGGACGCCTTGAAGATCTCCTCCATCGTGGGAGGATAGTTCACGACGACCGGGAACGGGGAGCTGTTCTCGCAGAAGAACTCCGCCTCGATGCGGAAGGCGATACCCTTCTTGACCTGCTCTTCGATGTGTGCCGACTTGCCTTCTCCCGGATGGGAGGTCTCGCAGATGTAGAAGGGAACGGGCGGACGGCCGAGCTCGATCATCTGGTCGATCCAGTCGTGGGACGTGATGACCGGGACGGTCATCGATTTCTTGGTGTTGTTAGCCATTTGATTACCTCCTTGTGGTTATGGCTGTTGTTGTTTCGGGGTTAGACTGTTTACTTACAGGAGATCAGATACTTCTTCTCTCCTTGGATTTCGTCGTAGTTCTCGTCGTAGAGATCGAGGAACAACCACGCAACATGGTCGCCGAATGTGGCGGCCACGTCCGAGCTACGGGACCACGGAACATCCGGCCCGTAGAGGGCGGCGTCCGTGATGATGACGGTTACGAGGAACCTCTGGGAGACATCCTCGCCCACCACTTCCTTGATGGCGTTGACGGTCGGAAGAAGTTCCGTGCCACCGCCACCCTGAATGGTGTTGCCGACGATGCGGTGGATCTCCACCATTCCCTGATCCACGAACTCGGAGATGTCCACGATGTTCTTGGCGGGAACCTGAGCCCCCGCCTTCACCACGGACTCCGTGTTCAGGTCCGCCTCGTCGCAGATCTCCCCGTTGTAGAAGAGATACTCCGACGACGGCGACGGCTTGTGGTCCGAGAAGACCAGACACCGGATGATCACCTTGCTCTCCGGCATGGCGGCGACGCACTCCACGCACTTCGCCACGCTCAACTGCCAGTAGTCGCAGGTGGAACCGCTGGTATCCAAGATGCATAGCACCTCTCCTCCCACACGCCAGCCTTCGACACGACCGCTGAGGGTCATGTCCCCGCCGAGCGCCGAGCCGAGGGACTCCGCCATGGAAACCCTGCTGGCGATGCGATGGTCGAACTCCATCTCGTCGGTCAGGATCTTCTCCCGGATGGGCTCGAGGATGTCCGCCCACATCGCAGGATCATCGGAACGATCCACGATGCCGTCCACGCCACGGAGAGAGGAGCCGGAGCTCATCTGCTTGGCGGCGTCCACGCGCTTGATGCGACGTGCGGACTGTGAGTCCTGATCCTCGTTGCCGTTGAGATAGTCGTCAAGCATTTCCTTGGTGAGACCACCTTGGATCTTCTTGCCGTACTTCTCCTGATACACGTCGATCTGATCACCCGCCTCCTTGGCGGCGTCGTCGAGCATGTGTGCCTGCTGTTCCAACAGCTGGGCCTCCTTTGCCTGATCGTCGTGCTCCGTGCTGAAGGTGCCGGTGCCTTGGAGCTTCTTCATCAGCTTGTCCCACTGTTCCTGGGACCAGCCGGTGGAGTCGATCTTGACCTTGACACCCTTGCCACCGCCGCCGCCCTGCTGGTTGCCGAGGTCGTCGGGGAGCTGGTCGGGGTCGGTGATGGTCACCTCGCCGTCGTCTCCCTCGTCGTCCCCCTGGCCGCCACCCTGCCCACCGGGCTGACCGGGCTGACCGGGCTGACCGGGCTGGCCCTTGGTTCCGCCCTTGCCCTTCGGCTTCTTCTGCTGAAGGAGCTTGTAGTACTCCTCCAACGAGAGCCACGGGTCGAACTCCTGGAACGGATCCTCTCCGGGGAAGCAACCGTCATCCAGCTTCGCCAGAAGCGTGGCGTACTGCCACTTCTCCGTGACCTTCGTGGCGATGTCGCACCAGTCCACCAACTTGCAGTTGATGGCGAGGTCGGCGGCGATGTTCGCCATGTCGTGGTCGAGACCGGAGCACCTGCGAAGGTGATCCTGCCTCAGATGCAGAGCCTCGTGCATCAGCACGAAGTTCCTCTGTGGAGGGGTCAGACCCTCCATGAAATCGGGGTTCATCAGTAGCCCCGCCGAGCAGACCGCCGCCGTCGGAATCGTCTTCGTCCAACGAGCGGTCTGGAGAAGTTCCCGGACCACCATGGCGGTGTAGAAGACCGCCGAGTGTTCCATGACGAAGGACTTGACCCGGCAAAGCTTGTTTGCCTCAAGGATCTCATCCATCAATTTGCGGAGACGAACCTGCTCCGCAGTGAGTTGTGCATCCATCGTGTTACCTCCTTGTGGTATTTGGATGTTTGTGTTCGGGGGTAGATGTTGTCGACATCGATGTCGGCATCCTTGTCATCACGGGTGAGGATGACAGGGACAGTTGAGCCGCCCATCAGGCGCTCGGTGTAGACACCGAAGCCTGCGCGCTTGAGGAACTCTTCGGGATCAACGAGCGGCTGGACATAGGTGCGGATGTACCAACCGTGGCTGTCGAGCGCGTCGTCGATTACCTTCATGTCCGCACGGACCGTTGCTTCGAAGGCGGTCACAGCGTTCTTGCCGTCCTCCGTCTCCGGGAAGACCGAGCGGAGCACCGTGTCGATGTCCGCCTCCAGCTGGGACTTGGCCTTCGTGAGCATCGTCCTCTGACGACGATTCGACTGGTGTTCAAGCTCGTCGTACAGATCCTTCTCGTACCTGTTGACGAACTTCGCCGCCGCAACCACCGGCAGAACATCGGTCGGAATGTCACGGGTGACATTGACCTTCTGCCTGATGTCCTCGGGGACGGCACCGCCGAACCAGAAGGCGTCCTCCTCTGGACGGAGAAGGACGTCCACCCAGACCTTTGCGGTCGGCACCTCACGGACACGGGCACCGGCCCCCTTGGCTTCCGCCAGAGCGGACTGATACTCGTCCGACTTGAGGAATGTTGCCAGCGCCGGACCGAAGTCGGCGTTGAGAACCGTCTCGTCCGAGTCCTTGCCTGTGGTATCCCGCAGACGTTCGAGCGTCTTGAGGATCTGCTCCGGCGTCGCCGACGTTGCGCTCATCAGGTCGGTGATCCGAGTACGTGAATTCCTGAAGAGATCGGGAACACCGCACTCTTCCGAGACGATGCGCTGGGCGAGCTCCTTGAGCTTCGCCATGCGGGCCTTGATGGCAGGGTCGTTGACGGAGATCTTGGTCTCCTTCGCCTTCTCCCTCTTGATGGTGGCGCTGAAGCCCGTTGCCACCGTGTTTACACGAATCTTCATGGCGTGTTCCTTTCTCTTGTTGTTCCTCCCCCGTCATGGGGGAGGGCTTGTTGTTCGGGGTTATTAAATCTCATCGGGTTCGAAGTCGGCGATGGCATCGTCGTCCTTGATGTTGTGCGCCAAATACTTCCTGACGTCAACGGCTTCGGAAGCGGGCGCACCGTCGAAGAGTTTCACCTCCTCGAAGACATCAACGATGTCGGTGCAGTTCCCCAACAGCTTGTCGACGAGAGCGTCGATCTGATCGGTCTGTGGGCCGGGGCCAAGAATGGCGCGGAACTTCTCGCGTTCACCGTCAAGGGAGTGCGCCAAGGTGTTGTTCTTTTTCAAGATGTCTTCCTTGGTGACGGTCACCTGCTGTGACGGATCGCGAAGCTTTGCGGCGATGGGACCGTAGGCTTTGCTCATCTTGTCGGCGATGTTCTCGAGGATCTCCACGAGCTTCTCGTCTTGACGAGGGATGAGAACCACGGGAGTCACTTCGGGGAACCAGAGTCCCCGATTTTCCAACTCCGCTTTGATGTCGGCGAAGTTCTGGCCGTTGCGGGTGTCGACCGCAATGGTCACCTCGCACCTGACGCTCGGCGTGCGCTTGGGTCGGCCTGTGATGCCGGGAACCTTGGCGAGCCAATCGTCCCATTCTCCCGAAGAGATGAGGCGGGAGATCTCCGCCTGAATGGCGGCGGCCTCCTTGGCGATGGGAAGAAGACCGACCGGCGTGGGGTTCGGGTTCTTCTTCGTGGCCTTCGGGGTGTGTTCGAAGACGTGCCACAGTGTGGGCATCGTCCCCGCGGGTTCGTCGGCCAGCGTCACCACGCCCCCTTGCGGGTGGTAGAAGCTGCTGTCGAAGAGCTTCTTGATCCCGTTGAGGAGGTTGTTGTGGTCCTGTCCGAGCTTCTTGATGCGGCGGAATAGCTCCGGCGGCACCAACTTGCCATTCTCGTCGTTGACATCGGTGTCGTTGACGAGCTTCTTGAGGCCGCGAATGGCGGCGTAACCACCGACGCGAACGAACGGTGATTTCATGTTGGATGTGTTCATGGGTTTTCTCCTTGGTTTTGGTTATCGATTATAAAGTCGATCAAACGCTTTCTGTTCCTCGGGCGGAGGATCGGAAGAAATGATGTGACAGCGCACATCACGCAGACGACACCACTGATCGAGAGTGGTAGCGTTGTCATACGCCTTTGCAAACCACGTTTCTGGGTTGATCTGATGGAAGAACTTGTTCATCGCAACACCGGCGAAGCGGCACAGCGTCGCAACGTCCGACCAAAGCGCCTCGGCGCTGGATTCGGGGACATAGAACGCATCAAGGGCGATGTCGGCGTATGCGTTGTAATGATTTTGCGCATAACACCGAAACAACCGCGTCATGTCCTGACCGATTAGATCGGCCAGCTTTGGCGCAGGGAAGAATGTCCAGTTCATGGTTGATTCCTTTTGGTTTGGGGTGAAACAACGGGGGACAGTCTATCAAAGGCCGCCCCCGTTGTCAAGGGAAATTTTATTGCAGAGGGATGCTGTCGGAGAAGGCGTCGAAGTGTTCCCTCAGGGTGGCCCGAAGGGCGGTGCGCTTTTTGACGATCTCGCCGTAGCCTTTGATGATGACGTCTTCGCGGGACTTCCACTTGTTGATATCCTGATCGATGCTGGATTCCGCGTGCCACGATATCACCAGACGACTCTCGTAGTCAAGGAGCTTGGAGCGCTTGAACTCCAAGATCAGCTCGCGCTCGCGCTCGTATCCTTCGATCATGTCGGAGCTGATCTTGGAGAGCTTCGCGAGGATCTTCTGCTTGGCGGCGAGATGCTCGTTGAGAACTTTGACCGCTTCGCCGAGGTTGGCAAGCGCGGTGTGGATGACATCCTCGGTTTCCTTGATGGAATCGTTGATGGGCTTGATCTGCGCCGGGGCGGATTCGAAGAATTCCAGCTTCTGCTGGAAGGTCTGGGTCTGGGGAGTGGTGTTCATGGTGTTTCTCCTTGGTTTGTGGTTTACGGAAAGAGAGTCGTGGAATTCGGCACGCGAATGATATCAACGTGGTATCCGCCGCCCGGACGGTGGCAGAACAGGAACGCGCACGGAGCGGGCTTGGCTGGAACCACGGTTCCGTACAACGTGTTCATAAACGTTGACGGAACGACCGGAACGGTCATCGTCCGTTTCCTTCGGAACAAGTCCCGAAGACGGGACAGGATTTTCTTGATGGTTTTCATAGTGTACTCCTTTCGGAAAAAAATTGTTGCTTGTGCTGCTGTCGCGCTCGCCGGTGCCCCCGGTGGGATGGCCACCGGGGGTCTGTGCGCGTATGGCTACAGTCCCCCCTTGAACATCTTTCCTTCCCAAGTGATAGGCTCGACGCCCATCACGATGTACTTGATGTCAAACGAAACGAACCGGTATCCCATGGAGGTCTGGTATTTGTCCACCCAATCCCACATCATCCGCTCGGCGGACTTGTAGAACCGTGATGGTTTCTCCAACACGTGGTCGAAGATCTTCACCGTTCCGTCCTGATGCTCGGCCCGGACGGTGTAGACGTGGCGGTCAATGGTCATTGGGATCCCCCGTTACTTTTGATTCGCCACGGGGGAACGGCGAGACCGGCGTTAGTGGAGCAGGGCACGGATCGCCGCCGCCACCACCGGATTCGCGGCGAGAGCGGCGAGATCGGCGGCTTCGGCACGGGCGTCGTCGCCCTCGCCGAAGGAGATGTCCCTCCAGTCGGCCGGATTCGCAGCCATCTGGTTGAAGCGTTTCTCCTCCTGCTTCGAGAGGAAGCGGAGGTCGGTGCGCGGCGTGTTGAAGTGCCGGTTGCCGACAAACGTCGACGTCCCCATGTCCCTGAGGTAGATGGGTTCGTGCTCTCCCGAGACGATGAGGATCATCCGGGTTCTGGTGGGAACGTGCGTCCCACGGGCGATGGTCATGATGTCCATGGCGTGTGTTTTGGTTGGGGTTGAAGCCCCCGACCACCGGAATGGTGGCCGGGGAAGA
>JAEEGL010097575.1_pt1 | contig 11127 bp, 8 predicted proteins | sample 9134231 | NCBI WGS metagenome assembly JAEEGL01 (sample SAMN16246548, study PRJNA631951) | gut metagenome | biome: gut microbiome; feature: rumen; material: fiber-attached | host: Bos | place: Iran: Karaj | collected 2018-10
GAATTAATAACAACTGAAATTTTTCCTTTAATGAAAAGATTAATAGAAAATGATTTAAAAACAAAAATGAGTTGTTGTTATTTATTTCCTATTGTTTATCCTAAATTAAAGAATGAAGATATTAAAAGAGAAATTGTCCTTGCTTTTTATGAAATATCTCATGATGAATCTCCAAGTGTAAGAAGAGCTTCTGCTGATAATATTAAAAATTTTTGTCAAGTTAAAGAAGAAAGAATAATAGAACAGTTAGTTAATTTATATAATGATTTTATAAAAGATCCAGTTGATATTGTTAAAATATATACAATTAATTCAACTAAAGAACTTTTAATGCATTTACCAAATGAACAAAAAGAAATCTTAATCTTAAATTTAACTCAAATAATGAGCAGTGAAAAAAGTTGGAGAGTTAAATACGCAACTTCAGAATGTATATCAAATATTTGTTCTTATTTTTCTCAAGAATTTAATGAAATGAAATTTGTTCCTATCTTAATGTTATTTTTAAAAGACAATGAACCAGAAGTAAAATGTAGTGTTTTGACAAATTTTCACATTTTTTTCGAAAATTTCTCCTTAGAAACTTTCAAAAAAAATTTCTTATTAATTTTTAATGATTTATCAAATGATATTAATTTACATGTCAGAAGTGTTTTTGCTTCTTCTTTACTTAAATGTATTAAATTTTTTCAATCAGATGAAAAGTTTTTAACTGAATCAATAATTCCTCTGTTAACTAAATTATTAAAAGATGAAGTATATGAAGTTCAATATGCTGCAGTTGAAAACATTGATCAATTAATTTTACTTAGTACTTTAAACAATGATTTAATGGGTAATTATATATTACCTTTAATTCAAGAAGGAATGAAAAACCCAAAATGGAGATTTAGATTATTTATTGCTGAAAATTTATTAAAAGTCTTATCTCAAATTCCTAAAGAAAAAATAAAAAAAGATTTTTTAAGTATTATTATTCTTTTATTCGTAGATCACGCAGAAGAAATTAGAAAAGTTTCTTGGAAAATAATTGAAGAAATAATAAAGAATGTAGATAATACTTTTTTATTAGAACAAATGTGGCCGATTCAAAAAGATAAATTATCTTCAAAGAATTATATTTTAAGAATAGCATCGATGAATTCTATTAATTATTTAAAACAATATTATGATAAAAAGTTTTTAAGAGAAACAGTTTTACCTGAAATTATTTTAACAGGAAAAAATGATAAAGTTCCTAATGTCAAATTTTGTTCTTGTAATTTATATAAAGACATAGCTTTATATTTAAATAATAATGAAGTAATTAATGAATGTTTAAACTATTTAAAAGAATTTGAAAATGATAAAGACCCTGATGTAGTTTTTTTTAGTAAAAAAGCCAGTGATGATTTAAAAAATAATAAATAAAAAAAAAAAGAATATAAAATTAATAAACTATTTTATTTATATTTTTTGATTGATTATAGCAACAAATTCATCAAAAGAAATTTTCCTATCTCCATTTTGATCAACAGCATCTAACATTTCATGTATTTGTTTATCAGTTATGTCAGTATCTTCAAATATTTCTTTAATATCAATTGCTTCAATATAACCTTTATTATCTTTATCATAATAATTAAAAATATTTCTTAAAATTTTTTCATCAAAATCTCCTTTCATCAATGTCATTACTGTTAAAAACTCTGAATATTCAATTATACCATTATTATTAATATCAGCAATTTGAATAAATTTTTTAATTCTTTCCCATTGTTGTTGATTAGTTCCAGGAAAAAATTTTCTGTATTTTAAAAACAATTCCTCACATTCTATTTTACCATCATGATCAACATCCATTGCTTGAAATATTTTTCTTAATTTAGTATCACTTTCATTATATAATTTTTTAGATATTATAAAAGATAAAATACTTCTTCTCATAGTTTCACCAATAGAAAAATTCGACCATGAATCCATTGCTTCAAATAAGTCTTTTTCAACATTATATTTATTTTGCTTTTTTTTATGAGAAGAAACTATCTCTAAACCTTCTGAATATTTCATATCAAATTCATTTACCAATTCATCTTCTCCTACTTGGAAATATTTATCTTTTAATAAAACATCAGCTTCAACTCTGTCGTTTGGATTCATTGATAACATTTTTTGTAAAAAAGCTAATTTTATTTTATTAAGACCTTCAGGATATGTTATTTTATTATGAATAATTTGGAAAATTATTTCATGTTCTTTACCAGTAAAAGGAGGTTTACCAACGAATAATATATAACATATTATTCCCATACTCCAAATATCTACTTTATTATTATATTTTCCGTCTATAAATTCAGGAGCAAGATATAAAGGAGGAATTACAATGTCTTTAGATTTAAATATGTAATTGCCTTTAGTAAACGTCTCAGCGTTTAAAAAGAAACTTGATATTTTAATGTGTAAATCACTTCCTTCAACATTGTAAACTAATATTTTTTTTGGAGTTAAGTTTTTATGAATAATTCCTTTTTGATGTAAGTAACTTAATCCATTGAAAACTTCAGAAAGAATATTTCTTATTGTTTCTTCTGTGAGATTATCTTTATTTTGTGATAAATAAGTTAAAATATCTTTATAAGGACAATAATCGTGAATAATATAAATATTTTTTTCATCTTCTAAAACTTGATAAACCTTAATCACATTAGGATTATCTAATTCCATAAGCATTTTAATTTTTTTATCACTTAAATTAATATTCAAATTTTTTTTTGGAATTAAACGAGCACATCTTAATAAATTATTATTCTTTAAATCTTCTACTAAATAAATTTGATTTGAAATGTGTTCTTTTATTTTATAATTCTCATTAAAATCATCAGACATTTCTTTAATAGCTAATTTCGTTGCTGTGATTAAAATTTCGTTTTCGGCTTTTTTTCCAAAAAATTCACTTTTTTCTCTAATTAAAGACTCAGGATTATCTCCAATTAATTCAAGCATTTTTCTACTTAAGAAGTCAACTGGGTCATTTGGCTTTTGCTCACATAAACATAACAAAGCATCGTTAATAACATTATAAATTTCTTCATCAGTTTCATGTGTTAACATTAAATATGAAAATAAAAAAGAAATAATTTAATAAAAAGTTTTAAATAATTTATAAATATATTTTAATTTCGAATTAATAGTTTTTATTTTTTATTTTATATAAAAAAATAATGGAATTTAATTTTTTAAATTATTTTTTTCTTATGTAATTTTTTAAAAATGGATTTTTAAGGAAAATATAAATTTTAATTCATTTTTATTTTTTCTTTCATTTTCAGATTATTTTTAAAGACAAATATATCAAATCATATACAATGAATTATTAGGACATATTTATCATGGAAATTATGTTAAATACCCTTACAAATATATTATTATCTATATAATTGGAAAAGGAAAAGTTAAATTATATAAAGAATATTCTTATTGTATTTCAAGAATTAATAGAAGTAAAGGGAAATATTCTATTAATTATCAAGAAAAAAATAAGATTGTGTAGATGATGAATGAATGAATCTTATAAACATTTTGAAAAAATAGAAAATTAATATAATAATTTTATTTTTTTTTGACAAATTTTTATTTTCACTTTTTCTTTTATAAATAAAATATTTTTATACATTTTAATAATTATTAATCTATTCTTTGTAAATTTGCTTTTGTTTCTGTTTTTTTTTGTTGATAATTCTTGATTTTTTATTTGAATAATTTCTTCTAATTTTTTTTTCAATGCTATTATTTTACTTTCGAATATTTTATTTAAATGTTTCTTTTTCATTTATTTCTTTTTTAATTAATTCTTCTTTATCATTTAAATTTTATATTAATATTATTTAATTGAATTTTATTTTAATCTTCATGTACTATTAATTTTTCAATATTTTTACATTTAATTTCTAATTCATTAATATATTTTTTTATTTAAATACTTTAAAAAACTATTTTCAATATGATTAAAACCAAAATAAAATCTATAGACATTTTTATTGGAAATAAATTCTAAATATGATTATATGAATTTAATACTTGTTTAATAAATACTACTCCATGATTTATTGTATTTTTCTTTAATAATCTATTAGATTTATCTAATGTAAATATATCAAATTCAAATTGAATTTTTTTTCTTATTAAAGGAATTTTCCAAAAATTTAATTCTGAAAAAATTCTCTTTCTTAGTTTATATTATTAAATATTGGAAGTGTTGAATTTCTTAAATAATGTAACATTAATATAAAACTTTTACCATTTCTATCTATAAAATATTTTCCATTTTTTTTGGAAGTTTTATTATTCTGTTAAAATATAATGATAATATTGAATTCAGATATTTTAATAATGTTCCTTTTGTTGTTATTATTTCTATTGTTCCTCCTATATTTAATTCTATAATATCTGTTTCTTTTAATTTTTCATTTTTTAATTTTAAAATTTTCCTTGTTTCATCAAAAACTAAATTGTTGCAGTTGTATAAGAAAAACATTCATAAGGTCTATACAACAATATTTCATCTTCATTTAATTTTTTTACAAAAGCTCTTTCAATAATTTGTTCTATTTCTTTTATTCTTGTTTTAATTTCATTTGTAAATTCCTCTAAATTTAAAGGATAATGTTTCATATATTTAACATATTTTAATAAAATTTTCTGGAATATTAAATGTATTTAAAAATGTAAGAGGAATATTACTATTATGATTATTTGGACAAGTGTGATTAGTATACGCTATACTTTCTTTTTTTTCATTTTGAATTTCATGGATTAATGATATTTTAGGAATAAAATAACATTTTAGATATCGAAATGTTTAGAACAAATTTTCAGATGTCTCTATGAATGTTGATTCTTCTGTTCTTTTTGTCTGTTTTTCTGATTCCATAAGTATTTTTTTGTTTTAATTCTTTTTTATTTATTATTTTAAATAATTTTAATTGGAGAAAAGTCATTTTTAGAAATTTATAAATAAAAAATCAGTTATTTAAATACTAAATAATAAGAAAATTATTCAATTTTTATATTAAATAAATAAATAATAGAAAATTAAAAAACAATTCCTGAAAAATATGGATGTTAAGATAATTTTAATAAACATTCTTAGAAAGAAAGAATGTATTATATTTAATATTATTAATTTAAAATAATTTAGAATTTTTTGAAGAATTATATTTAGATGAAAATGGAATAAAATGCTTATAGAGAATTATCAATGTTTTAATTTTTTAAATTTCAAAAAAGTTTATTTCACACACTTAAATTTTGAGAAAAAAAGAATTGATTGATTTTTCAAAATTCAACAATAATTCACAAGAAAAAAATATAAATTTTAATATTATTAAATTATATTTTGTTTATCAATTTCATGATTAATGATTATATAATTATTCTAATAATTTCTGAATTATAAAATTTAAAAATTTCGCCAAAAAATCGTTTTTATGTTTTAAAAGCAATTTTTAGATTTTTTGTTATAGCATTCTAAATCTAATAATTCTTACATATTATTTAGATTAATTAAATATCTGTCCTTTAAAAGATTTTTTTTATTATCATTAAATTATTAACTAAACAATTATATATATTCTTTAAATTATGATTAATTGTAAAGCCACATAATTCATATCTACTTTATAAGATAAAGGTAAAATTATAATTTTAATGTCTTTATATGTTGCTCTTGTTTTCTTCTTCTTTTTTTAGAATTTAATTCATTTAAAATTTGTTCTCTGAATATTTGGCAAATTATTAATTGTTTCTTTGGAAGGAAAAATTAATCTATATTAAATAGTTCATAATATTTTTGAAAATGAGAGGAGTTGAGTATTGTTAAAAGTACAAATTTTCAAAAGCTTGATATATAGGAAAAATCTATAAAAATGTAATAATTTTTTTTTGTCTTTTTTTAAATTATTTTTTTAAGGAGTTATTTATTTTCGAATTTATCCCAACAAAAAATATAATCTATTTTTTACTTATATTTTCATTCATAATAAATCAGCATCAATTTTATCTGATAGTCTTTTATAAATAAATTTTTTTTCTTTGAATCTTTAATTTATATCAACTAAGTAATCTTCATACAAATTTTTTTCTGATAAACCTATTCATCATCTAAAGTAAAAAAGAGACAATATGTGATATTATAATTTATTTTTTAATATATAAGATAAAAGAATTTCTTGGAGGAGTTGTAAATAAGAGTGTTTCAATGAAATGGTTTTGAAAGAAAATAATAAAAGAAAAGTGTCTGTGAATTGATTTATAATTTGAAAAATGGTCTTTGTCTATTTTTAATATGATGTTATCATATTCTCTTAATATTCAAAAATGTTTATCTTTGTTTGAATTCAATTTATTTCCTTTTATAAATTAAATTGTAATCTTTGTTTTTTTAAGCATTTCATATTTATAAATAGAAATTTTTTTATTAAATAAAAACAAATTTTTTTAAAATAAAAGAAAAAAATAACAATATTTATTTTAGAAAATGAATAAAATTATATTTAAATAATTAAATAATTCTCTTATTATAAAAAAACAAAAAAATAAATAATAAAAAAAATGTTGAAGAAAAAAGACAAATAAAGTTAAATTTCTTATTAGAAATACTTAAAAAGATTTTAAAAAAATAAAAAAATTTATGTTTTTTATCACAAGTTAAATATTCAATTTTTGAGAAAGAAGGATATGAAAAAATTTAATTTAATGTTATAATATTATTAATTAATCTCTCTTTAATAACAAAAAAGAAAAAAGAAAAATAAAGTTTTTAATAATTTATATTTAAAGAAATAAGAAATAATATACTTTAAAATATATTAAAAAAATGATCTAAATAAATATTTTTAATTATAAATAATATAAATAATATTAATCATTTAATTTTTAATTTATGAGAAAATTTGTCAATTTCATTTTTGTAGAAATTTTTTAAATTTAAATTATTATTTTTCTGTTTTAATTTTGAAAAATCCATTATTTTTTTATTTTTTGTAATATTAATTAAATTTTCAATTTGATTTTGTTTATCATAAAAAAATTCATTTTTATTTAACTTTTTATTCCTTTTCATCCAATCAGATGTTGAATAATTATTTGATTTTAATTGTAAACTTCTAAACAAGTTAGAAAAATCTTTTTGATTAAAATCTGACAATTCTTTACTATGAAAACCTTTATAAAAATTATTAATTTCAGTTTTAGTTTTAATCGGTTTATAACATTTATAATTTTCAATATTTTCTCTTCTTTTTTCAATATCATAACCAATCATTTTTATTTCATCTAATATTTCATCATACTTTTCATTTGATTTATTTAAATTAGGATTAAGAGTTTTTTTATAAGAAAAACTTCTGAAATTAAAATGATGTGATTTTTTTTTATTATTCTTAAAGTTTAAAGGAGAATTTATTAAATCTAATATCTCTTCCATTTTTTCTTTTCTTTTAGTTCTTCTTGGATAAAGTTTATCATATTCTTTAATTTTTTCATTTATTTTATAAATATCAATAAAATTACTGTCTTTTATAATTTCAGAATCATTTAAGATTTCATAATTATTATTTTGTATTTCTTGAGAAGTTTGAACATTATTTGTAATTTCTATTTCTTTTTCTTCCTTTTTTTCTTCTTTATTCTCTTCTTTAATAATTTCCTCTTCATTATCCTTTATTTTATTTTCTTTTTCTATTTTAAAAATATATTCCATTTAAACTTATTAATAAAATTAAAAAGCAAAATATAAAAAAAAATTAATTAACAACATTGTTTATTTTCATTTCCATTATCATTATTTAATGAAAGAACTTTAGTGCTTCCAATGCTTTTATTAGTATTACTTACTCTTCTTCTTTCATTATAAATTTCTTGTAATAAATCTTCAAAAGCATCATTAACTTTAACACTTGTATAAGCACTAGTTTCATAAAATAACATATTATTATTAGTTGCTAACATCTTTCCTTCTTCATAAGAGATTTCTCTTCTTCTTGAGTTTCTATCTAACAAATCAATTTTATTACCAACTAAAGCAATAATACATTCTTTTTCAGCTTTTTGTTTTAAATCACTATACCATTTTAAAACATTATCAAAAGAAGATCTTTTAGTAACATCATATACTATTAAAGCACCAACTGCTCTTCTATAATGATGAGATGTTATTGCTTTATACTTTTCTTGACCTGCTGTGTCCCATATTTGAGCTTTTATATATCCTCCTTCTTTAATTTGAATTATTTTTGTTGCAAATTCTATTGCAATTGTTGGTAAAGGAGATACTGGGACAACTCCTTTAACATATTTAGATAATAATGATGATTTTCCTACTCCCATATCACCTACTAAAATTACTGTTTATTTTTGAGATAATTTTTTTACTTTTATATAAGTGATCATACCTCATTTCTAATTCATTTTCTTCTTTTGTTTCTTCAGTGTTTTCCATTTTTATTATTGAGAATTTTTTTTTATTTTAACTTATTTTTTAAAAATTAAAATATTTATTGTTTGATAATTGTTTATTGGAGTTAGGAGGAAATGTTTATATTGTTGTTTTGGGAATAAATTACTAGAAAGTTTTAAATTAGTATGAAATTAATTTATTATTTTTTTATAAAATTTTGTTTTAAAATTTGACAAATTTTCTTTATTTCTTTAATGTCTAAAATATTAAAATTATGAATTGAACTTTAATAAATATACAATTAATATTATTGTTTAATGTATTATTAGAGGAAATAATAATTTAATTTGAATATATTTATAGAAAATATTATTAATGAATCATTTTCTTTATTAAAATCTGATTTTTTATTTTTCAAATGCAATCTCTACTCTTAATATAATTGAAATATAATTCATAAATACTTTTCATTATTTCAATTATATTAAAACAATAACAAATAATTTCCCCTTATATTATTTAAATAATTAAATATTTCAATTTTAATTTAAATTTTTTGACAAAAATTGAATTTAAATTTTTATTTCTGATTACCCATGAAATAAAATACCTTAAAAACTAAAATTTCGATTTTTTTGTTAATATTTTAAATAAATTTTAAAAAGTAAAGATATAATATTAAAGGGATATTAAGTCTTCAAATTTTTGTTTATTCAATATATTTTAGTCTAAAAAGAAAAAAAGAAACTAAAGAATAAATTTATATGAACAGAATTGTATTATTTTCTGTTTTACACAGCACAGATATTATATAATATATCATCTTCTCAAAAAATATCTACAAAGCAATTATTTATTCAATTTATCATTAATATTATATCCTTCTTTTTTTCCCAAATATTGTAAATTTTATATTAAAAAATTTGTCGGTGATGAGATTCGAACAGATGACATCCACATCTGAAATTTATTTTAAATGAATTTTATAAGTTTTTTTTTTGTCTTATCATTCATTAAGTTTTTTTTGGTTTGTATATCTTTATCTTATTCTACATTCTTCTATATACTTGAAATATATATTATTTTTATTTTTATTTCTTTTTTTCCTGTTTTTGATTGAACTTTATGAATTTTTTGTTTTTTAAACATTTTTTTTTCCTTAATTTATTGTTTATCATTGATATTTGAACATTTAGTTTGATCACAAAACATTTCTATTAATTGAAACATTAATTTTTTTCAATTAAAAATAATGATATTCAATAAATAATCATGAAATAATAATTACAAATAGTATATAAAAAATTTAATTTAAAATATATTTAATAAACTGTAAGAGGGTTTTATTTAAATATATTTATTAAAATAAAATATTATGATTTTGGTTATAATAACTAAAAAATTTTCAAAATTGACTAACAGGTTTATTGTGAAATTTACTTAATTCTTTTTTGTACTCTCATTTGATTATTTTTGTAATTATCTTGTTTTTAACATTAATAATTGAAATTTTGCTTCTTATTCTTCTATTTTTATATTCAACGCTAGCATTATTAATCTTTTTTTAAAAAATAAAATAATTTTTTCATCTATTTTCTTGAATAAGATATTTAATATTATTAATATATGAATTTTTTTTAACTACAAAATATCATATAGTTTATTTATAAATAATATAATAATTTTTTTTATTTTTCAAAATGAATTTAAAAAAAGAAAAAAAATAAAATTTTATTATAAAAAAAGATTAATAAAAACAATAAAATAAATGGGTAATCATATTAACAATCATAAAACACCATCAGAAAATGATTCACAAAATTTTATTTTTTCATGTTGTAATAAAGTATTCATTAATATAATATAATTAAATAGAATAAAATAAAAGAAAACGAGGGAATTTTTCCAATTATTAATTTAGAAAAAGAAAAGAAGAATATCGAAGATATTTTTGAATCATATAATTTTCATAATAATTATTTTTATATAGAACAAAAAGGAATATTAATACAAAGTAAACATTGTTCATATCAATCAAAAAAAACATTTTTTAGAATTTAAAAGATTACACAAAGTTAAAAGTATTTCAATATCAAGTCTCAATTTAATTTCACAAAATTCTATTGATTTTGATGATCACATTGACAACACCGATATTCAAGAAGAGAATTCAAAAATAAAATAAAGAAGTATAAATAATAATGAGGAAAATATTGATAATACGTTATCAAGTGTTTTATCTCAATTTACAAATAATAATATAAATTTAATCCCAGTTGATGAAATGAAAGGTTATTTTTTATTAAAAAAAAAGAAATTTATACATAAAGGGAAAACAAAAGTTATTGAACAATCATTTAACAATATTAATAATAATAATAATGAAAATACTAGTAACAAATCAATAATAAAGCCTACTATTATAAAAGAAGGATTTGGAATAATTATATGGGAGGATAAAAGTGAATTACATTCAATTTTTGTAAATAACAAAACAAATGGAATTTCTAAATATATTGATCCAATCAATAAAATAACATTCGAAGGTGAATATTATCATAATAAACCTCGTGGATTTGGAATATATACAAATTATTATGGAACAATATTAGAAGGAAATTGGAAAAATAATATATTGAATGGAATTGGATTAGAAATAAATAAAGATGGAACATTTTATCAAGGTGAATTTA
>JAEEGL010504710.1_pt1 | contig 11127 bp, 9 predicted proteins | sample 9134231 | NCBI WGS metagenome assembly JAEEGL01 (sample SAMN16246548, study PRJNA631951) | gut metagenome | biome: gut microbiome; feature: rumen; material: fiber-attached | host: Bos | place: Iran: Karaj | collected 2018-10
CCCCACAGTTTTTCCATTAGTCAAATATTCCCCTTCAAGATTATTTTCATCAAGAATATTTAATTTAGCTGTTCCATATTTATCTGGGTTTTTAGAACGATATTCTTTTTTTGTCTCACTTCTATAGGTATATAAAAGAACTTTTGATAGGTCTGACTTTTTTTCAATCGATGATAAAATCGAATAACTATTATTTTCATCTGTACTAATTTCTATTTGAATACTTAACAAATCTTGTGTTATTTTACAAACTCCTTGCTTTATACCACCTTTATAAGCTTCCCCAGAATCATATCTTATTTCCACATTCCAAGTTCCATTTAAGTCAGTATAATGTTTTATTTTTTTTATTAATTTAGTTTTCCATAAAAATTTAACATATATAAAAAATAAAAAATAAATACTCGTTGAAATAAATGAAGTAACTTGTAATGGCTTAATAGCCTTTGGCAATAGTGAAAGAATAGAAATTATTGCAGAACAAACTAAACATGTATATAGAATTAATGACTTATAATATTTCATAGCTTTCATTGTTCCTTTGTTAAATAAATTTTTAACTCACTAATAAATTTTTTATAGATATTTAAATCATTATTAGGGTTATCAAATAATTTTAATAGATCATTAGTTTCTACAAATTTATAAATATTTTCTTTATATCTATTTAAATAATCTACCACCTTAAAAACAATATATTTATAATTATTTGAGTTGTCATCTTTTTTAAAAAAATTATTTGGAATGTTATAAACCATGCATTCAAGCCCATACGATGATACTTTTTTGAATGATTGATAATTATCATCTTCCATATCGTGTTTGATTTTTTTTAAAGTTCTAACTACCTTTTTATACATATAACCGGTATTTTTATTTTTTTCTATACTATTTTTATGACTTTGCTCCGGATAATTAATTATTTCTTTTTTATCATTACATATAATTAGAGTCCCTTTTACATAATTATCTTTGTCACAAGAAATATCGCCTGAAAAATCACGGTATCGTAGTGAAGAAACTATATCAATATCTTTCCTACTACTGTCGTTTCCCTTAAAATCAATACACTTATTATGGTTATTAGCTATATAGTTTTTATAATTGTTATTAATATGATTAACAAGTGATTGTTTAAATTTCAATATATCAAAATTACTCTTTATAAAAACATAATCTTGATAAGTTTTTCCTTTGAGATAATTACCTCTAAAAGTCGACAAAAAAATCATTGCAATATCCACATCGCTTTCTTTACGAACACAAGTTCCATTTCCATAAGAACCTTGAACAAAGATTTTTGCAGTCATATCATCCTTAGTTACACTAAAACCATAATCTAATTCATCATCATTGCTTTCGTATTTTCGATTTGTAATAGAAAAACCAAATGATATGAGTATATTTTCTACTACTTTCAAAGAGTTTTCACATTGAGTCTTTTCACTTTCACTTAAAGATTTGGCATAATTTAACAATTGTTCATTTGTGTACATGTTTCCTCCCATATTGATTAATTTTATTATTACCTATTTTAAAAATTTAATGATCTAATTTAGATAGTACCAAAAAAATGACCAGAGAAATCTGGTCAAATTTTTTATTAATAGTAATCGATATATATATCACTTTGGTGGGCCTTAGAGGATTCGAAATTAACCAGAAAATAATCTTATTAATCTATGCTTTCTCTTTTCATTTGAGATTTTCTTTCATACATTCTCTGATCAGCGATTCTAAGTAAACTATCTATAGAATCTGATTCGTTATAATAACTAACTCCAATAGCAACTGTAAAGTTAGTCTTTTTAACTAAATAGTTTAATCTCTTAACTATTACATCAATATCTTCTTCTTTACGATTATAACAAATGATGATAAATTCATCTCCACCAATTCTATATCCTTTTAAACCTCTAAAGTTTAAAGAAAGAATTATATTAGCAAGATCTAATAAAGCTTTATCACCTTCTAAATGACCATAATTATCATTTATAAGTTTTAAGTTATTCATATCAATTGAAATACAAGCAGTAATATCATTTGTTCTCTTTTGAACATCCTCATAAAATGATCTTCTATTTAAAAGTCCTGTTAATTCATCTCTTTTAGATTTCATAATGATTAAATATAAATAATAAATCATATAAGAAACAGAAACAGAAGGAATTAATAAACTTCTCTTTAAGTCAAGTATTTCAAATAAAACAGCTAATGCAACAACAAACACTAAGAAAAACAAAATAATTGTTTCTGATTTAGTTCTTGATTTAATACATTTAAGTAAGTTATATAATATACATATAACATAAAAAGCACAAAGGACAACATTATAATAGAATAATTTACCTCTAACAAACCAATTCATTTCATTAAATCCATAATACCAATGTACTTTTAAATTAATAAGAAGTAATATTAAGTTAATAAAACTTGGAATTAAAAAGAATATTAAATGCTTTTTATTTCTATCAAGTTGAATAATTAACATTAACGGTAAAATTGGTCTTAATAAATAACCCATTAAACTAGTAAAATATCTCCAATTAATAACAGTCTTTAAATAAGGAAGTGTTGTATCTTCAATTAAAGCAAGCTTTGCATCAGCAAACTCAAATATTGCACATAAAACAATCACACCAATTCCTATTTTAAAAGGAACAATATTTTTTGTTCCTGTTGCTGTTGAGAATATCATAAACATAACAAGAGCAACAAGTACAACTAGTGATATATAATTTTCCATAATGAATTCAAGAATAAATTTCATAAATAACCTCAAAATACAATATATTATATCATATGAATAATAAAATATAAACTATTTAATTACAAATTCACTTTTAGATTCTCTATTGAATAGATTATAAACAGTCTCATTTATATCTTGATTTAGATATATTACATTATATACACTAGATACAATAGGCATATTAACATTATACTTAATACTTAATTCATAAACAGCTTTTAAGCCATTTAATCCTTCAACAACCATTCCAACTTCTTTTTTAGCATCTTCAATTGAATATCCTTTACCAATTAAATATCCAAACTTATTATTTCTACTATGAACAGAAGTTGCTGTAACGATTAAATCACCTAAGCCAGCAAGCCCACTAAAAGTAGCAATATTACATCCCATACTACATCCAAGCTTACCAATCTCATGAATACCTCTTGTGATTAAAGCAGCCTTAGCATTATCGCCATATCCAAGTCCACTACTAATACCACAAGCTATAGCAATAACATTCTTAACAGCTCCACATAACTCAACACCAATAATATCAGTATTAGTATATACTCTTAAATACTTTGTTGAAAAAACACTTTGAATATATTCAGCTAGTTTCAAATCACTAGAAGCTGATACAATTGTTGTAAGCATATCTAGACTTACTTCTTCGGCGTGAGTTGGACCAGACAAACATACAACTTTAGTATCACTACCTAAACAATCCTTAATAACATCACTCATTGTAAATAAAGTATTTTCTTCAATTCCTTTTGTTGCACAAACAATTATTTGATTTTTATTAAAAGATTTTTTCATACTTAAACAAGTAGATCTTAAGAAAATAGAAGGTACAACAACAACAATAATTTCTTTACCAATTATAGCTTCATCAATATCACATGTATAATTAATACCTTCTGGTAAAACCATTTTTGGTAAATTCTTATGTACATTTGTTCTCTTTAATTCATCTATTTCTTCTTTAATAACTGAATAAACAGTTACATCATTATTATCATTTTTCAATAGTCTAGCTAGAGCAATACCCCAAGTTCCCGCACCAATAACAGATATATTTTTCATACTATTCCTCCGTTAATATACATATTATACCATATAATTAAAATAAACAATATAAAAAAATAAACCATTATAAAAATATAATGGTTTATAATAATTATTTATTTAAAACAAGTTCATTCTTTTTAATATATTTAGTCCATTTAATATATCCATAAGTTGTATTAGTAATATAACCTAACTTAAGAACTAATAATACATATTGACCTGATACAATATTAATAATAGCCTCAAGTATAGCTTCAACGTACCATGCTATCCATTGTTCTCTAAATCTAAATAAAATAAATACACCATTACAAATACCAACAGCACTAGCACATGCATCCATATAATCAACGAATACTTTTATCTTTTCATTTCCACCAAATAAATCAGTATGGATATTTATTCCACTTAATAACCATCCAACAAGAATTGTCCATAAAGCAATTCCACAAAGAATTAATACTTCTTGCCAACCTTTAAGTCTTCTTACAATAGTTAATTCTTCTTCTTGTTTATCTTTATGTTTAGTCCAATTAATGAAACTAATAATATCAATAGGTAACCAGAAGAATAAAGTGGTTGCCATTGTTGCAAACCTATACATTAATACAATACAAATTAATATCTCAGTTACTTCAACTAAAACAGATACAATAAAATTCCATCTACTTTGTTTAGATATTAATAATTCACATAATATATTTAAAATAGTATCTAGTAAATATAATAACATAATCCATATTCCAGATACACCATTTGCTGATTCTTCTGGGAAAAGAATTGATATAATAGTAGCTAAAACCATTATAGACATAAACCAAATCTTTTCATATAAAGAAAAACAAGTACCAAAGAATAATACAACACCTAATGATAAAAATAATATAAGTAAACAAGTAGCAACAGAAAATACATTATTAGAGTTATCTAAATAATAGTTTCTTGCTGTTTGTTTAATAAGACTATTTGAAGGATTCAAATCCTTAAAATAGAATTTATCACCTTTAGTATTAGTATATTCATAACAATTAATCTTATCCTCTTCATCTAACTCAACATACTCTTCATAAGAATAACTAACAATTAAACTAACATCACTTTCTTTATTCTCGTATATTACATCACAAACAGTACAAGATTCATCATAATCTTCGTCATCACTATTTCTAACTACTTCATAAGTATTAGTATAAGTAATATCTCCAGGTTTTTGATTAATATAACAAGTTCCACCAATAAATAAACCAATAGTTAACAAACATAAAACACAAAATAATCCTAATTCAATAAAACGAACTATTTTATTCTTTTCCATAAATTTGGTAATTTTCATATATAACTCCTTTTCCTTACATATAGTAATTATTATATCAATATCTATTAAATATTTCAATTAAAATATATATATTATATATACTTTTTATCATAAATTTGATAATATATATATAATAAAAAAGGAGATATATATGATAAAAGATAATATAAGTAAGGAAATATTAGATTTAGCAAATAAAGCTAGTGTTGATCTAAAAGATATATTTGATAATATTGATGATATATGTCAATATAACTCAGAAAAAGTTTTACAAGCATTTATTGATAATAAAGTATCATACTCTGACTTTACAGATATCAATGGATATGGTAATTATGATACCGGAAGAAGAAAACTAGAAAGCGTTTTTGCTTCAATCTTAGGTATGGAAGATAGTCTAGTAAGACCTCAAATCATGAGTGGAACTAATGCTTTATATCTTGCTTTCTCTGCTCTTCTTAAATATGGAGATACAATGATATCAATTACAGGTACACCATATGATTCTTTACAAGAAATGTTAGGTTTAATAGGTTCTTCAAGCCAATCACTTAAAGCATATGGTGTAAAGTATGAACAAATTGATTTAGTTGATAATAACTTTAATACAAAAGCAATTTGTGAAAGACTTAAAAAAGGTGATATAAAACTTGTTGAAATCCAAAGATCAAGAGGATACTCTTCACGTGATTCGCTTACTATAGAAAAAATAGGTAATGTAATAAAAGAAATTAGAAAAGTCGATAAAGATGTAATAATATTTGTTGATAACTGTTATGGTGAACTTGTTGAAAAACAAGAACCAGGAGATGTAGGAGCAGATATTACCGTAGGTTCTTTAATGAAAAACCTAGGAGGAGGAATAGCTTCTACTGGAGGATATATCGCCGGAAAGACTAAATACATAGAAATGATTGCTGATAGACTAACAGCACCTGGAATAGGTAAAGACTTAGGAGCAAACTTTAATCAAAACATAAGTTTCTTTAAAGGAGTCTTTATGGCACCAAATGCTGTAAAGGGAGCTTTAAAAACTCAAGTGTTTGCATCATATATGTTAGAAAAAATGGGATTTAATAATGTCAAACCAAGATATAATGAATATAGAACAGATATAATCCAAACAGTAGAATTAAACTCTAAACAAAATTTAGTAGCATTCGCTCAAGGATTACAAGCATCTAGTCCAGTTGACTCTAATATATATGTTCAAGCAAGTCCTATGCCAGGATATCCATTTGATGAAGTAATGGCAGCAGGATGTTTCACTCAAGGAAGTACAATAGAACTAAGTTGTGATGCTCCAGTTGTAGAGCCATACACCATGTATATGCAAGGTGGCTTAACTTATGAATACGGTAAACTTAGTATAATGCTTGCTTTAACTAAAATAAATGAAAAACTAAAAAAATAACCAGTTTGTTTTTAAACAAACTGGTTTTCTTTTACTTTTCAAACTTTTTAATTATAGCAAGTTTTTTCTTATTATAAGGATGTTCTCTTAAATGTAAGTTAAATCTTGTTTTACCATAAAGAATTGTTGTTGGATGAGTAAACTCCATAAAACCCCATTTACCATGATAAGCACCCATTCCAGAATGACCTGTACCATTAAATGGAGCACCTTTTACCATCATATGGACACACACTTCATTTATACATCCTCCACCAAATTGCATAGTCTTCATGACCTTATTTGCCCATTTAACATTTTTAGTAAAAATATATAAAGCAAGTCCATGTTCTCTTTTTCTAATTACATTAAGTATTTCATTAACATTATCATCATCATATTCAATAATAGGTAGAATAGGATTAAATAATTCATAATTACATATAGCATCATTATAACTCATAGGATATAAAATAGTAGGAGAAAACTTTAAAGTATTAATATTACCAGTACCACCAAATACTATTCTATCCTTATATTTTTCAACGATATCTTTACAATTAATAAAAGCCTTCTCGTTAATTAAACTAGAATACTCTCTATTATTAATAATATTATATCCAAGTTGTCTATTAAACTCTTTAATTAATAAATCAATAAACTCTTTGCTAACTTCCTTACTAACAGCAACTTGATTAATATTAATACAAATTTGACCAGAATTACAAGCCTTAAAGAAAGCAATCTTTCTTGCTGCATCTTTTAAATTAGCATCTTTTCTTATAATACACCAATTACCATTCTCTCCACCTAACTCAAGACTAACAGGAGTTAGATTCTTGCTAGCACATTCTAATACATGTTTACCTACATTTGGACTTCCTGTATAGAATATCTTATCAAACCTTTCATTAAGTAACATATCAGCCACATCATGTCCACCATCAATTAAAGTAATATACTTTTCATCAAAACTTTCTTTTATTATCTTTTGTAAACATAATGTTGTATTTTTAGATTTACTACTAGCTTTAATAATACTAGTGTTACCTCCACTAATACTAGCTGCAAGGACTCCTAAAGAAAGAAGTACTGGGAAGTTAAAAGGACTAATGATAAGACTTACTCCATATGGCATCTTATATACATTAGTTCTAATTGATGGAAAGTTTAATAAACCACTATAAAGTCTATCAGGCTTATTCCATTTCTTTAAACCATGAATCATTTCATTAATCTCTAAGATTACACTGCCAATATCACAAAAATAAGCTTCAGTCTCACATCTTCCTAAATCTTTATTTAATGCTTCAATTAAATCCATTTCATGACTTAATATAGCATTTTTTAAAACCTTTAATTGGTTAATTCTAAAATTAACATCTAAAGTAACATTAGTATTAAAATAATTTCTTTGTCTAACAACAATTTCATTGATTGTTTCTATATTGTATATCATTACTTCTCCTAACAGCTACCGTATTGACCACCATCAATACGAATAATAGTATTATTAATATAATTAGCATCATCACTAACTAAAAACTTAACAAGTTTAGCAACTTCTAAAGGATCACCAAATCTATGAACCATAATCTTATCAAGTTCAACTTTTAAAAAGTCTTCATCATAATCTTTTAATTCATTTTCTGTACCAATAAAACCAGGACAAATACAATTAACATTAATAAAAGGTGCAAACTGTATAGCAAGATTATGCGTAAGAGATATAAGTGCTGCTTTAGAAGCATCATAATCTATACACATAGGGTAATATGAATTAATTCCATTCGTTGAAGAAATATTAATAATTCTACCCCACTTCTTCTCATACATATATTTATAACATCTCTTACTAACAATAAATGCTCCAATTAAATTAACATCAAGAGTTTTCTTAAACTCTTCTACTGTTTTATTTTGAAATAAATTAGGTAAATCAATTCCAGCATTATTAATAACTATATCACATCCACCTAACTTTGATTCAATAATATTAAACATATTATCTACTTCGTTTTCTTTAGAAACATCACACTTAACACAAATACATTTAACATTAAGTTTCTTTACTTCTAAAACTAATTTATTAGCTTCATCACAACTATTATTATAATTTATACAAATATCATATCCACTTTTAGCAAGTTCTAATACAATACTCTTACCTATACCTCTTGCTCCACCTGTAACTAATGCTACTTTTCCCATATGCAAAAAAAGAGCTTATTAAGCTCTTCCTCCGTATTTTCCATCAGATGTAGTAACAATAATCTTGTCACCCTCTTTAACAAATAATGGAACTTTAACTAATAAACCAGTTTCAACAACTGCATCTTTTGTTGCAGTAGATTGAGTATTTCCAGCTACAGCTCCAGTAGTTTCAGTAACTGTTAAAACCATCTTTTCAGGTAAATCAACTGATAAAATTTCAGATTCAAAGAATCTAACAGTAACAGTTGCACCTTCAATTAAGAAGTTTTTATTGAAACCAATTACTTCTTCAGGTAATTCATACATTTCATATGATTCCATATCCATGAAGTAATATGTTCCATCTGCAGCATAAGAAAATTGAGTTTCTTTTTTATCGATTTGAGCTTGATCAAATTTAACTGATGTATTAAATGCTCTTTCGACAATTCCACCAGTTCTTAAGTTCTTTAATTTTGTTTTTAAAATTGCTGCACCTTTACCAGGTTTAACATGTAAGAACTCTAAAACTTGATAGATATTTCCATCTATTAAAAGAGTTAATCCGTTTTTAATATCTCCAGCTTCAATTGGCATAGGTTTTCCTCCTTAAATAATAAACATATAACCTTTTTTTATATATATATTTTACATAATTTCACAAATTATGTCAAGATTATAAATATGTCTATAAACTAAAACTAAGATTATTGTCCTAATAAATATACAGGATAATAATATACTTTATCATTTATAGGTCTAATTTTATCACAAGTATCAATAACAAGCCCTGGTTTTATTTCTAAACCATATTTATTTAACACATTAAAGTTCTTATTTGGCTTACTTGGATTTTCACCTTTTTTAATCTCTATAGGATAAATTGCATTATTTTCAATATATAAAATATTGATTTCTTTTTGATCAATATCTCTATAGTAATACAAATAATTTTTACAATCAATATTATGATTATAAAAACTCTTTATTATTTCTGTAACAACAAAAGTTTCAAAAAATGCTCCACTCATTGCACAATCTTCTAACATCTCAGCATTCGGCCATTTACAAAGATACGCACATAATCCTGTATCCATAAAATATAGTTTTGATGCCTTTATTATTCTATTAGAAATATTTGCCATATAGGGATTTAAAAGTGTAATAATACCAGATGTAATCAATATTGATAACCATCTTTTTATAGTTTGAGTATCAATACCAAGTTCCCTGGCAAATACTTCATAATTTACTTGTTGAGCTGTTCTTAAAGCTAAATAAGAAACAAATCTTCTAAATTGCATTTCATTACTTACAGCAATAAGTTTAAGAACATCTTTTTCAATATACGTATCAAAATAAGATTTATAATACAAGTTTCTATCTGAATTATTTGAAACTATATCAGGCATACCACCTTTAAATATAATATCAAAGATTTCTTTTTTGTTTTTATATGTTATAGTAGATTTACTCTCTTTATTAATCAAATCAGTTATATCAGGATTAAATAATGAACCAGTTAAGCCTTGAATCTCGAATTGATTCATAGATGCCATATTAAAAATACATGCTCTACCAGCAAGAGATTCAGATATACCTTGTTGCAATTCAAACTGATTAGAACCAGTTAAAATATACATTAATTGTCTAGGTTCATTATTCTTCATCCATTTTTTTCTTTGTTCATCAATAACAATTTTTATTTCACTTAAAATATTTGGTGCCTTTTGTACTTCATCAATAATTACGGGCCATGGATGAACTTCTAAGAAACCTTTTGGATTTGATAATGCAAGTTCTCTTTCATTTATATCATCTAAAGTGACGCTTTTAAATCTCTCACCAAATATCATATCAATAGTAGTTGATTTACCAACTTGTCTTGAACCATAAACAACTATAGCTTGAAAAGATTTTTCAGCATTTCTTATTGATTCTTCAATATCTCTTTTTATGTACATAGATATAATCTCCTTAATTAATTTTATTATAATACATAAAACTAATAGAGTCAATATTTTTTCGATTAAATGACGAGTCGACTCGTTATTTAATCGCAATTTTTAATTCTTGTTTATCCTTCTTAATCTAAATGCCTAATAATGTCATGATATGAACTATCATAAATAGTTTAAATTTACTTTTTATCTGTAAACATAAGAAAACGGGATATTAATCCCGTTTGTAAATAAAAACTATTTACCTTTTAACTCATTAATCAAGACAATTATAGGACTTATAAATTCTTATATGTGCAACATAATCTTTAGACATTTGAACTGAGTCCCATAAAGTGGACACACAAAGCATTAAAATAATTAAATAACTAAAGGTAACAAATAAGGATTGGCATGATTTCCAAATTCAACGGGAGTCATGCCTTTTAAATTCGCCTGTAGTCTCTTGTTATTGTAA
>JAEEGL011498054.1_pt1 | contig 11127 bp, 12 predicted proteins | sample 9134231 | NCBI WGS metagenome assembly JAEEGL01 (sample SAMN16246548, study PRJNA631951) | gut metagenome | biome: gut microbiome; feature: rumen; material: fiber-attached | host: Bos | place: Iran: Karaj | collected 2018-10
AAGGGCAAGCGTTCCGAGCTTTCTGTCAACCTTGGAGTTGTACCAGAAGATCGATGAGATAACAGCTGCGAAAACTGTGATAAGAAGCGTCATAAGAGCCCCCTTATGCCTTGGCTTTTGCGGCTGCAGGTGCTTTCTTCTTTGAAATTGCCTGTGCTACCAATACCATAACGACCCAGGCGAGCGTTACAAGGACAGCCATCGCGACTCCGCTTGTAAACATCTCACGGAGCATCTCCTGAGCGTCAGCAACATTGGAAGCTGCAGTAAGGAAAGGGAACCAAGGTGTAACTTCGCCGTGCCAGACGTGCTCAAAAGCTAAGAGAGCGGAGCCGCCCCAGAGCATATTGTTAAGCCAGTCCATCTTCTTTATAAAGATATTATCGGAACCTTTCTTGTCAGCTACTTTCTTGATCACGGTAGTGACGATCGCTTCAGTTGTAGGTACGAGAAAACATGCCATAGGTTTTGCTCCTTTACTAATCGAAATTATGATAAGAGGATTTTAACACACAGAATCAGTGGGTAAACATCACTTGTGCAAATATTATAACTTCTTTTTTGTTGTTTTGGCCTTGCCGAACCTGTCGATATGACTGCAGAGTGCATTGAAAGTCTCATCGCTTATGTCGTGTTCGATCCTGCAGGCATCGTCTTCTGCAACAACAGGATCAACACCTAAGGAAATAAAAAAGTCAGTGAGCTTCTTATGCCGGGTATAGATCTTGTCTGCTATATTCATTCCCTTCTCAGTCACGGTGATAAATCCGGAATGGTCCATCTCGATATAACCTTCCTCACGGAGACGCTTCATCGCATTGCTCACACTGGGCTTAGTTACTCCCAGCAATGAGGCAATATCAACGGAACGGATATATCCGTTCTTCTCTTTAAGGATGATCATTGACTCAAGATAATCCTCAGCTGATTTGCCGATGTCACTGTTACTCCTCATTTCAGATACCCCGTTTCTGAATTTTGCTACATTTGGTATTATATAGAATCTCAAGGTAAAAATGCCACCACAAATGAGGTCTTAATGAATCTTATCGCAAACAGGACAATGGATGAGGAACGTGCTCTTTACGGCAGTTCTGATATTACGGTAAAAGGCTGCCGGTTCGACGGTCCCGCCGATGGCGAGAGCGCACTTAAAGAGAGCCGCAATGTTACTGTCGAAGATTCATATTTCAATCTCAGATATCCTTTCTGGCATGTTCACGGTCTTGAAATCAGTTCATCAGAAATGACGGATAAATGCCGCGCCGCTATATGGTATTCCGACAACATCAGGATAACCGGTTCAAAGCTTCACGGCATCAAGGCATTAAGGGAATGCTTTGATGCAGAAATATGTGATTCTGACATCATCTCTCCTGAATTCGGCTGGTCTGTCAAAAACCTTGTCATAAGAGATTCAAAGGCCGAATCGGAATATTTCCTTATGAGATCTTCCGATATCACCATCGACAGGTTCGAGCTGACCGGCAAGTATTCCTTCCAGTATGTTAAAAACTTGCAGATAACTGCTTCCGTTCTGAATACCAAGGATGCTTTCTGGCATGCCAAGGATGTCACCGTTAAAGACAGCGTGATCAACGGCGAATATTTAGGATGGTATTCCGAAAACCTTACGCTGATAAACTGCACGATAAAGGGCACGCAGCCTCTCTGCTACTGCAGAAATCTGACTCTCATAAACTGCAGGATGGAAGACTGTGATCTGGCCTTCGAAAGATCTGTTATCGAAGCGGTCGTCACAACACCGGTGATCAGCATCAAGAATCCCCTTTCAGGACACATTACCGTTCCTTACGTCGGTGAGATAATAAGAGACATTCCGGAAGCTTTAGGGGAAGTAATAATCAGCGGATAAGATCAGTCCTTGTCCTTCATGACTACATTTACGTAATTGAAAGGTATCTCTATGCCTTCTTCGGCAAAGGCATCGTTGACTTTCTTATTGATGTCGCTCATGCCGAGCGCTATGGAGGTGCTCTGCTTGAAATAGACCGTGGTCTTTAAGACAAGGCTGCTGTCGGCAAATGATGTGAAATAAACATCGCCGTATTCATTGTTCTTCCAGCCGGGCACGGTAAATTCCGATTCGGTAATGACTGTCTTTACTATACCGATAGCCTTTTCGATGTCGGTTCCGTATGCTACATCGAATTTCATCTGAACCGATCTGAGATTAGCATGGCTCGTGTCAGTGATTATCAGGGAATTGACTTTGCTGTTGGGGATGATGATCTCAACGGAATCCATTCCCAGGAGGATCACGTGCCTTGGTGTAATATCTTTAACAACTCCGGTGATACCGTTTTCGAGCTCGATCCTGTCACCGATCTCAAAAGGTTTGTTTAATGTGATAGCGATGCCGCTGAAAAAATCACCCAAAACCGGCTGTGCGGCAAGACCTGCAACAGCACCGATTATTGCCGTTCCCTGGAAAAGGACCTTGCCGATATCCGTAGTTGCAGTCGAACTTACAAGGACCCAGATAACAGCTGCCAGGATGATCGCCGTTCTGATAATGTTCTGGGTAAAACGGACAGTGAGATTCTTCTTGTCCTTGAGCTTCTTTTTTGCGAACTTGCCGTAGATAAGCAGGATTATCGTGGTAACGACCATCGCAATGAGAGCATAGATCACAAGCTCTATGATCTGGCCTAATGTGGTCGTAGTATCGAAAAGAGCTCTTATATCGATTTCAGGGAATGCGCGGTTCAACATGTTCACTCCTCGTAATTAAGCTTTGAATGATGGAAATAATATATCAGAAAACAGCACGGAAAACGCATCTTTGAACAAAAGAGTCAGCCATTTTTCTAAAAGAGTTATCGACTTATGTTGATAATTTGTATCTTTTCGCAAGTGCCAATATTACATGCAAAGCCATATAATTTAGGCGATTTTATATTAGAAAGAAGGAAATCTTATGAAAAATAAGATTATTGCAACAGCACTTACTGCCGTTATGGCTCTCGGAATGATGGCAGGATGCGCAAAGAAGAAGGATGACACAGTCATCAGAGTCGGCTCCCTCAAAGGACCTACAACTATCGGTATCGTAAATCTCATGGACAAAGCATCCAAAGGTGAATCCGAAGGAAAATACGATTTTTACATGTCTGCGGCTCCCGATGAGATCACCGCAAAGGTCGTTTCAGGTGACATCGACATCGCTCTTGTTCCCGCTAACCTTGCATCTGTTCTCTACAACAAAACAGAAGGTAATTTTACGGCTATAGACATCAACACATTAGGCGTTCTTTACTGTGTGACAGGTGATGCTTCTATCACATCGATCAAAGATCTTGCAGGCAAGACCGTCGTCACGACAGGCCAGGGCGCAACACCCGAATATTCATTAAGATACCTTCTCGATCAGAACGGCATCACTGACTGTGAGATTGAATTCAAGTCAGAGTCAACAGAAGTAGCTGCACTCCTTGCTGAAGATCCTTCAAAGATCGCAGTGCTTCCCCAGCCTTTCGTAACCGTAGCCTGCACTCAGAACGAAGCAGTCTCCGTTGCTTTCTCCCTCGAAGACGAGTGGCAGACCGTAACAGGCGGACTTGGAATGGTAACAGGTGTTACGATCGTAAGAAACGACTTCCTCAAAGATCACAAGGAAGCAGTAAACACGTTCATCAAAGAGCATGCAGACAGCGTTAATAAAGCAAACTCCGATCTTGATACGACCGCAGCACTTGTCGTGGCAAGCGAGATCATCGGCAAAGAGCCTCTCGCAAAAACAGCTATCCCTCAGTGCAACATCGTCTGCATAACAGGTGATACACTTAAGAGTAACCTCGAATCTTACCTTGAGGTCCTCTTCAACAGTGACCCCAAGTCTGTAGGCGGAAAACTTCCCGGAGAGGAATTCTATTTCAAAGGCTGATAAATGAAGAACAATAAGTACATCAGGACAGCCGTGATCGTTTTGATCTGGCTCATAATATGGCAGGTCCTTGCTCTTGTTATAAACAACAGCATCCTCCTGTCAGGCCCGGTTGAGACGTTCATGGCCCTGATTACTTTAGGTTCCTCCCCTTCCTTTTATATCTCGGTCGGGATCACTATCTTAAAGATATTGCTGGGTTTTCTCATAGGAGCACTTGCAGGCACAGCCTTTTCTCTGCTCTCTTACAGGTTCACTTTAGTTAAGGATTTTCTCTCGCCGTTCGTGTCGGTGATCAAATCGATCCCTATCGTCAGTTTCATCATCATTGCCCTGATATGGGCCGGAAGCTCAAACGTCACGATAATAGTATCGTCAGTAATATCTTTTCCCATTTTCTATAAGAATGTCCTGGAAGGCCTGTTCGTGACCGATCCGAAAATGCTCGATCTGGCCCGTGTCTATCAGATGAAGACTTCGAAAAAGATCCGCTATATCTATCTTCCCTCTCTCTCATCACATATTAAGAGCGCAGTATCACTCGCCGTCGGAATGGCTTTCAGGGGCGGCATCACCGCCGAGGTGATCGGACAGCCCGTAAGATCTATCGGCAACGGTCTTTACCGCTCCAAGATCAATCTCGCCACTTCCGATATGCTCGCATGGACGCTCACGGCTGTAATCTCAGCATTCCTTGTAGAGAGACTTATCTCACTTGCCGTAAAGAAGGTGCTCAAATGATCGAACTTAAGAATGTGAGTAAATCTTTTGACGGTAAGAAAGTGCTGGATTCCTTCAATGCCGTTTTCGATAAGGGACGCTATCTTCTCAAAGGTCCTTCAGGCATCGGCAAGACCACGTGCATCCTTCTGATGCTGGGTCTTATAAAACCTGATGAAGGTGAGATAATCCGTCCGTCTTCGATGCGTTTTGCAGTATGTTTCCAGGAGGACAGACTGTTCGAGAAGGAGACCGTGCTGACCAACATTCTCGCAGTAAACGATAACATATCCGCAGAAGATGCCGCATCCGCGGTCTTGGAGCTCCTGCCTCCTGATTCGCTGAACAAGAAGGCAGGTGAATTGTCCGGAGGCATGAAGAGACGTCTTGCCGTGATAAGAGCAATGCTTCATGAATCGGACTGCGTAATACTGGATGAGCCTTTCACAGGCCTTGACAATGAAGCGCGAGAGAAAACGATCGCATTTATACGTGAGCGTTTAAACGGCCGCCTTTTGATCGTCACAAGTCATGACGAGCGCGGACTTAGCGATCTTCAGGTGGTTTTAGTCGAATCTTAAGTAAGCTTATTAACGTCTGTCGCGTAGCACCATCTGCCGCCCGTAAGATTTCCGAAAAAATACTTCATGGAAGCAGATTCACTCATTATGAGAAGATCGCCGTCAACAAAGATGATCTCTTCTGCCATAGGCGGAGCGTCAAACGAGGATACCTGTGTCGAACTGTCGAGAACATAGATCGGAATGATCTCATCATCTTTTGCCACACCGGAATAGATATGCCATTTGAAAGACACAGGATCTGTTCCGAAAACATCGTAGCATCTTATCGTGGATTTTGCCGTTCCGTAAGACTGTGAGATCCACATCTTCCCGTCTTTTACCGCCATGCCCTGGACAAGACCGGGCAATGAATAGATCTCAGAAGGTATATTGGATATTCCGAATGTCGAATCCTCACCATCGCTAAAACTGTATGCCCAGGCAACCGCACGGTTCTCCTCGCCTGATGGAGTCTCAAGCCAGTGTGATTCGTCTGTCATATAATTGGGATCTCTGTAGAACTCGCCTGCGATCAGGCGGTCTTCGGTAAAGCACAGGAAAGCGACATTTATCTTATCGTTTCCGTATCTGGTCGAGAACTCTCCTTCCATCCTGATAACAGTGCCATTTTCTGAAGAGAGGACATCGGACAGCTTATATATAAAGATGCTCGCATCTTCGTCACCTGCTACGAAAAGAAGATCATTATGTACGGCAAGACCTCCTGCGTGAGGAGAGATCCCGTTGCCTTGTTCATCACCTAACACGACATAACCTTTAGACTTGCCGCTCTGACGGTCAACTCTGTAAACACGGGAAGGAGAATCGTCCTTCTGGTAACCTCCGATAAGATAAGTATCAGAGGTTGCTTCAAGATCAAAACCCTGCGGCACAAGATTGTCTGTAAGACCCGGAATCACAAAAGCCTTTTGTGAAGCCTTGTAGTAACTGTTTACAGGCGCTCTGAAATATATTCTCGCACCTATAAACACAATGGCAACAAGTGCAATTATCACCAGTAAAACAGTGAGCAATACTTTCTTTGCTTTTGAACCGGATCCTTTTTTAGACATGGGATATAATCTCCTTTTTCCTGTTCAGATTCTGATCAATACCAGTCCTTATGTCTCTTGATGTAGATCACTTTCATGATCTGAGCAAAGATCATGTAAACGATCATGAGGATTACAAGCCAGAGCATATAGCTTAAAGGCATTACGGGAAGGTCGAAAAGTGTTGATACACCCGTAAAACCTATTATCAGCGTAACCGCAATGACTGCAAGTGTCGAGAGCGTCAGCTGGACGGATGCCCTGTCATTAATGAACGGGAGCTTAGGCGTTCTGATCGTATGGATTACCATTGTCTGTGAGATAACGCCGAACATGAACCATCCGCACTGGAAATAACCTGCCATATCCGGATTGTTGTAACCGAATACGAACCACAGTACAAGGAAGCACAAAACGTCGAGCACCGTACTTAACAGACCGAAGGAGACCATAAAGCCTTTGATTCCTCCGAGATCCCACTTCTTGGGCTTCTCGATATACTTCGATTCAACGTGGTCGAAAGGCATACCGAGCTGGGCAAAGTCATTTAACAGGTTCTGCACGAGGATATGTACCGGAAGCATCGGAAGGAACGGCAGGAAGATGCTCGCAATAAGAACCGAGAACATATTTCCGAAGTTGCCGCTTACCGACATCTTCAGGTACTTGGACATATTTGCAAATGTGCTTCTTCCTTCAACAACGCCTTCGTCGAGCACCATCAGATCCTTTTCAAGAAGGATGATGTCCGCAACTTCCTTCGCGATATCAACAGCGTTATCAACGGAAATACCGATATCCGCCTGCTTTAACGGCAAGCTGTCGTTGATGCCGTCACCCATGTAACCTACGATGTGGCCGTTAGCCTGGAACATCTTGACGACACGCTGCTTCTGATAAGGTGAGAGCTTGGAGAAAATGTCGCACTTCTCACATGCCTCTTTTAATTCGTCGTCAGTCATTGCCTCGATCTTGGCACCGGTAAGTGACATCTACGTAGAGAAACCGAGTCTGCCGCAGATATTGATCGCAACGCCTTCGGAGTCACCCGTAAGAACTATCGTACGTACACCGTTCTTTCTCAAAGCGTTGATAGCTTCGCCTGCAGATTCCTTCGGCGGATCTAAGAATCCGACAAATCCGATGAGTACCATGTCGCTCTCGTCTTCAACGCCGAAAACATCGACACCATGAACGTTATTCTTCTGTGCAACCGCGATAACACGGATACCTTCAAGGTTATTCTCCTCGGCGATCTTTTTCGCATTGGCGATAAGATCATCCGTGATATCCTTAACCTCGCCGTCTATCTCGATATATGAACAGATGGATAAGATCTCTTCGACCGCACCCTTCGTAATCAGCTGGCGCTTGCCGTTCTTGTCCTTTAACACGACGCTCATGCGGCGGCGCGAAAAATCGAACGGGATCTCGTCTTCTCTTACGTAAGCTTCCTTAAGGTAGCCAAGGTCTTCCTTGTCTGCTCGGTTGATGATAGCAACGTCCATCAGGTTCTTAAGGCCCGTCTGGAAATAGCTGTTAAGGAATGCGTGTCTTAAGATACGCTTGTCTTCCCTTCCCAATACGTCCATGTATTTTTCAAGGATGATCTCGTCCTGGGTGAGCGTACCTGTCTTATCTGTGCAGAAGACATCCATCTCACCGAATGTCTGGATGGCGCCCAGTCGCTTAACGATAGTCTTCTTGCGGCTCATGTTGATAGCGCCTCTTGCAAGAGAGGAGTTCATGATGACAGGAAGCATCTCGGGCATGATGCCGACTGCGATCGTAATACCGAACATAAGGGACTGAAGCCAGCTTCCCTTGGTAATGAAGTTGGCGATAAAGATGACCGGCACCGTTATCAGCATGAAGCGGATAAGGAGCTTGCTGACAGAATCAAGATTCTTTTCGAACGCGCTCTTCTCCTCAAAGGAGTTAAGGCTCTTGGCCATGCTTCCGAAATAAGTGTCTCCGCCTGTTGTAAGGATGATCGCCTTTGCGCTTCCCGATACGATGTTGGAACCCATGAAACCGATATTCGCGAGGTCCGTGACACCGACATCCTTCTCGCTTGTCGTGAATTTCTCGACGGGATTGCTCTCACCTGTGAGCTGGGACTGGTCGATAAATAAGTCTTTTGTCTCAATGAATCTTACGTCGCCCGGGATCATGTCTCCTGATGCAAGCTTAACGATATCACCGGGGACCAGCTCCTCGATATCCACCTCGATCTCGACATCGTTACGGATGACATCGAGCTTGGTGGTGATCATGCCCTGCAGCTTTTTGGCCGCGCTGTTGGACTTCTCTTCCTGAATAAATGAAATAGTCGCGGAAATGATGATTACCGCAACGAGCATGATAAACGTTGCAAATGACGGTTCATCGGCAAGCACAACATCGGTCGCGAACGTGATCATCGCAACAACAAGAAGAACGATATTGAAAGGATTGATTATCGCGTCTTTAATACGTACAGCAAGACTCTTTTCTTTGCCGAAATCAATGATATTCCTTCCGTATTCCTCAAGACGGTCTGCCGCCTGAACCGGATCCAAGCCGTATTCATCAGTCTGATATTTCTTGAAAAGCTCCTTCAGGTCAAGTCCGCTTAACTCAAGCAGGATCTTCTCAACTTCACCGCGGCGCTCATTATTCTCTTTCTTCTTCATTTCCCTCTCCAAAACAACATAAAAATCGACTTCACTATTATACTTAATTACCAATACTCATGCTATGTGACCAACTGACAAACCTTATGATAATATAAGTGTCAACAGTTTATGGATATCAAGGAGGCGCCAAATGCGTATATTTGAAGGATTTCAAAAAGGTGTAAATCTCGGCGGCTGGTTATCACAGTTTGACACTTACAGTAAGGAACACTTCGATACGTTTACGGTTGAAGATGATATAAGAAAGATCGCCGGATACGGCTTCGACCACGTGCGCGTCCCGGTAGACTATATAGTCCTCGAAGATGAGGACGGCAATCCCAAAGAAGAAGGTTTTCAGTATCTCGAAAACTGCAGGGAGTGGTGCTGCAAGTATGGTCTTAATATGATCATCGATCTTCACGAATGCTTCGGTTATTCATTCGATCCGCTTAAAAAGGACGATAAGGCAAAGTTCTTTTACGATGAGGATCTCCAGGAAAGATTTTTAAGACTCTGGGATAAGATCGCCGCAAGATTTAAAGACTATACGGATATGGTTGCCTTTGAACCTTTGAATGAGGTCGTGCTCTTCGAGGTTGCCGATGCCTGGAACGCTCTTCTTAAGAAATATATCGAACGTATGAGAAAGATCGTTCCCGATGCATATCTCATCATAGGCGGTGTCTGCTACAACAGTGTCGGAACCGTACATCTCATTAATATCCCGTTAGACGATCACATTGTCTATAATTTCCACTGCTACGAACCCTTGATCTTCACTCATCAGGGCGCATACTGGGTCGACAATATGGACCTTAACTTCCGCATCGGTTATCCGAGAACTCTGAAGGAGTATCAGGAAGCCAGCAAGGATCTTTCAAAAGATCTCGCAGGCGCGATCTTCAATGAAGGCATCAGCGAGATCGGTCCGAAATTCTTTGAAGATATTTTCGCTCCCGCCATCGCAAAATCAACGGAAGATAATATCCCCCTTTATTGCGGTGAACACGGTGTCATCGACCTTGCAGACCGCAAGGATGCATTAAGATGGCTTTATGACATCCACTCCGCATTCCACAAGTACGGAATCGGTTCGGCTTTATGGAACTACCGTGAGAAGGACTTCGGCTTTGCCGATGACGGTAATACCGAGCTTAATGAAGGATTGCTTAAGGCGTTGTAAATCCGCAGTATGGGAAAAACAGATCAACAAAAGACAGGCCCTTTGGGCAGTGTCCTTATAATCATTGCAGGCCTTTTCTGGGGCAGCATGGGTATCTTCGTGCGCCACTTGAATTCTCTCGGATTCTCGTCTGTTCAGGTCGCATGCTTAAGACTTGTCATGGCAGGGATTCTTTTTGCATTGATACTCCTGATAAAAGATCCTAAAGGATTTAAGATCAATGTGCGTGATATTCCTTTATTTCTTGCACTCGGTCTTGTAAGCATACTGTTTTTTACCTGCTGCTACTTTACGGCGATCCGCCTCATGACCATGTCAACTGCCGCGATCCTTCTTTATACTTCACCGATCTGGGTCATGATACTCGCGGTGATCTTTCTTAAAGAAAAGATAAACACACAGAAGATAATAGCTCTCATCCTGGCTTTTGCAGGCTGTGTGCTGGTATCCGGATTCGGAGGCAAAGTAACTGTAGCAGGTGTGCTCGCAGGCCTCGGATCAGGATTGGGCTACGGGCTTTACAGCATATTCGGTACTTTCGCACTTAAGAAATACACACCTTTTACCGTCACATGCTACACATTTCTTATTGCAGGTGCAGGCTCGATCTTTGTGGCTAATCCGAAAGATCTTCTGGAGAAGATATCTGCCGTTGATAATAAGCTTTCACTTATAGGCTTCGTCCTGCTTACATCCGTTGTCACGGCCGTAATCCCTTTTCTGCTCTATACTTTGGGGCTCAACAGGACCACAGCGGGAAAGGCCGCTGTACTTGCAACAGTCGAACCGGCGGCAGCAACGCTTTTCGGATTCTTCGTGATGAAAGAAACCTTAGGACCCGTCGCAATCTGCGGCATCGCATTGGTTTTCGCTGCGATAATCATATTGAGTGTACCTAAAAAGAAAGTATGAAGTTCTCTTTTGATAAAAAAGACAGGGGCCGTCTCATTTTTGAGATAACCCCCGTTAGTTTGATTTTTATCTTTTGTGTTTTCAGATCAGCTTAAGGATTTGTGCAGACTCCGTTTGAATTGAAGTTATA
>JAEEGL012272415.1_pt1 | contig 11127 bp, 7 predicted proteins | sample 9134231 | NCBI WGS metagenome assembly JAEEGL01 (sample SAMN16246548, study PRJNA631951) | gut metagenome | biome: gut microbiome; feature: rumen; material: fiber-attached | host: Bos | place: Iran: Karaj | collected 2018-10
CCCAGGGAGCGATGTGCCACTGTTCGATGCTCAATCACCTTTTCGTGATGTGGTGCCCCACCCTTTCCACGAATACGTCTTCCAATGTCGTCGCACGCAGCGCCGCATCGTCGGGGAGCTCCCGCAACCGTTCGATGGCCGCTTCGCGTGTGGGGAAATAGCTGCTGACCAGCTTCCCATCTTCCATATTGTCGATAGCGAACGGACCCAGTTGTTCGATGAGCGCGAGCGGCGCGTCCACGACGTCGAGCTTGCCGCCGTCGCTGAACGCCACGCGGTTGCACAAAGCCTGAGCTTCATCGATGAAGTGGGTCGTCAGCAGAATAGTGAGATTGCGGTCCTTCAAGCTGCGCAACAAGTCCCACATCTGTCGGCGCGCCAACGCGTCCATGCCGGCCGTCGGTTCGTCGAGCAGCAGGATTTCGGGCTCGACCATGAGCGCACGGCAAATCATGAGCTTGCGCTTCATACCGCCCGACAGATGGCGTACGGTGCGGTGCCCGAAATCGGAAAGCCCTGCGAACTCGAACAGCTCGGCGGTTTTGGCGCGGATCTCCTTCTTGCGCATGTAATACAGACGGCCTTGGTATTCCATGACCTCGTTCATGGTCATGTCCTGGCGCATCGAGTACTCCTGCGTCACGACCGAGAGCTTGCGCTTGACCGCAGCAGCTTTGCGGTTGAGCTGCTGGCCGTCGACGAGAATCTCGCCTTCGGTCGGCAACAGCACCGTCGACATCATCGAGATGGTCGTGGTCTTGCCCGCGCCATTAGGGCCGAGCAAGCCCATGAACTCGTTCGTCTCGATGGTCAAGTCGAGATGGTCGACGGCTTTGAAATCGCCGAACTTCTTTGTGAGGTTTCGGATCTCGATCATGGCTTCCCAGATTCCGTAAAAGGAGACTGTTTCCTTTTATGAAACGTTTTTCACGATAACGACCGAGAAGTAGTCGCCATCGTCGTCTATATCGGCAAGATGCTCAAACACCTTCTCATCGGGCAAGCCGCAATTCGCGACCATGCTCGCATTGTCGAGCTCGCCGCGCTCGGCCAGTTTGTCGCGCAGCTCCTGCACGGCCTTACCCGACTTCATGAACACCTTGTTGGCGGGAACGTCGAGAATCTCGTCGACGTCACCGGACATCACCGGTGAGATGAGCAGGCGCTCAGAGCCCTCGCAGAGCACTATGCCCAGCCGGGCTGCACTGGCAGAAAAGGACGTGACACCCGGAATGATCTCCACCTCGTAGCCAGCAGCGCGCACCTGCTCGTTCACGGGCGCAAAGCTGGCGTACACGCCAATGTCACCCAAGCACAGATAAGCGACGTTGCGTCCGGCGGCCAGGTGCTCGCAAATCACCCGCGCATTTTCGGCATAAGCAGCATGGCGAACCTGCGCATCGCGTGTCATGGGCGTCGAACAATCGATTTGAGGCTTGCCTTCGATATAGTCCGCAGCGATGGTGAGCGCCGTCTGGCGTTTGTGCCCGATGTTGGGCACTGCCAAGACGTCGGCCTCTTGAATAGCGCGCACCGCCTTGAGCGTCATGAGCTCCGGATCGCCGGGACCCACGCTCACGCCGTACAACTTGCCTTGCTTCATCTTCGCCCCTATCGCTTTGCCGACCAACGACTATTCATCGCGCATTTCTTTAAAGCGCACGTCAATCGAATTGTACTGTCGTGAAAAACCGAGATGGCGTGTGACACAGACGCCATGCCGCTGCTGCGTGGCAAACGGCAAAGCATGCTGTAGAGCGCACGACCGGGGTTCACGGTTTGCCACTCCAAGAGACAGGCTGGGTACTCTGGCTTCGCATATGCGTTACAGTAATGGCCCTTGTCCGGGATTTTCACCCGATTCCCCCAGCATGCCCAAACCAAACGATTCGGGTGCTGTCTCATGCAGTTCGATGCCCCATAATTATAGGCATTAGCTGCGGCGATACCATGCGCAGCGCTTCTTTACTCTAAATTGAGCAAATTGCACAACTACGTAACACAAACAGCGCGCAATTCACCTCAAGGAAACAGCCTTCTGCGACTGGTTTCCCCGCGGGAAATCGGTTTCCTCCGGGGAAATTGATTGTACGAATCGATTACCCAAAAGTTAGCCCCTTGATTCGTCCCCGCGGGAAATCGGTTCCCCCGCGGGGAAACCGATTTCCCGCGGGGAGCGTGTCTCATGGATTTCGACTGCATTTCGAGGCGATTAAACTTTTCAGACAGAAAACCGAGAAGCAGCGCACGTCTTATAATCAAGAGGCGTTTGGAGGGCATTCCGAGTATGCCCGCCAGGCGCTTTTTTCATGCTACGAGGACGGGAGGCCACATGGCAAAGCACATCTTCGTAACGGGCGGCGTCGTATCGTCGCTTGGCAAGGGAATCACCGCCGCTTCGCTCGGACACCTGCTCAAAGCCCGTGGCTACAAGGTGACCATGCAGAAGATGGACCCTTATCTCAACGTCGATCCGGGAACGATGTCGCCATTCCAGCACGGCGAGGTCTTCGTGACCGACGACGGCCACGAGGGCGATCTCGACCTCGGCCACTACGAGCGGTTCATTGACGAAAGCCTCTCACGCGAGTCGAACTTCACGCAAGGCTCGATTTACCAGTCGCTCGTCGCCCGCGAGAGAAGAGGCGACTTCCTGGGCGGCACTGTTCAAGTCATTCCGCATGTCACCGATGCCATCAAAGAACGCATATTGCGTGCAGCAACGCAGACTGGAGCCCACATCGTAATCTCGGAGATCGGCGGTACGATCGGCGACATCGAGGGCCAGCCTTTCATCGAGGCGGTCCGTCAGCTGCGCCACGAGCTGGGAGTCGACAACGTCGTGTTCGTCCATGTGAGCCTTGTGCCTTACATCGCCGCTGCCCACGAGGTCAAGACGAAACCCACGCAGCACTCCGTGAAGGAGATGCGCTCGATGGGCGTTCAGCCCGATTTCATCGTATGCCGGTCCGACCACGAGGTGAACGATGCCGTCCGCGCGAAAATCGCCCATTTCTGCGACGTCGACGTCGACTCGGTCCTGTCCTGCGTCGATGCGCCGAGCATCTACGAGGTGCCCATCGACCTTTTCGAGCAGGAATTCGACGTGAAGGTGTTGCGCAGGTTGAAACTGCCCGAAGGCGAGCTGCACCAAGCACCGTTGCAAGATTACGTGGCAGCTGCCGCCCAATGCAATGGCGAGGTCGATATCGCCGTCGTCGGGAAATACACAAGCTTGCCGGACGCCTACCTGTCGGTCGTCGAGGCGCTGCACCACGCAGGCGTGGCCAACGGCGTTGACGTGAACATCCACTTGATAAACGGCGAAGAGCTGTCCGAATCAAACGTCGCCGAGGTGTTGGAAGGCATGAACGGAATCCTCGTTCCCGGTGGATTCGGGCAGCGAGCATTCGAGGGCAAGATAGCTGCGGTGCGCTACGCCCGTGAGAACAACATCCCCTTCTTGGGAATCTGCCTGGGACTGCAAGCCGCCGTGTGCGAATTCGCACGGAACGTCATCGGCCTCGAAGGCGCAACGTCAGCCGAGTTCGCCGACGAAGGCACGCTGGCCTTGGATGAAGCATCCACGCCTTTCGTCGTTGACCTCATGCCCGAGCAGGAGGACGTCGAGAACAAGGGCGGCACCATGCGTTTGGGAGCCTACCCCTGCAAGGTAGCGCCCGGGACACGCGCCTATGAGGCTTACGGCTCGGAACTTATCTACGAGCGTCACCGCCACCGCTACGAGGTGAGCAACGCATATCGTGACCAGCTCGTCGAACATGGGATGGCGATTTCGGGGCTTTCCCCTGACGGGCGCCTCACCGAAATGATTGAGCTACCGAACCACCCCTGGTTCGTGGGCACGCAAGCTCATCCCGAGTTCAAGAGCCGCCCCGGAAAACCGCATCCGCTGTTCCGCGACTTCATCGCTGCAGCAAAGCAACTGTAAACGCGAGCGCGGCCCCGACGGGGCCGCGCTCTAATGCATGTCACGTAGGAGCGTTCAGCCCCTTGCGCTCTTAGTACTTGCCGTAATCCTTGATGACTTCGAACAGCGCCTCGACGTTCTCGCGCTTCGCATCGTACACGCCACCGTCGAAGTCGAACACGTAGCCACCGCCCGGGGCGAACACGTCCATGATGCGCTTAGCCTCATCTGTCACCTGCTGCGGCGTGCCGGTGACCAGCAGTCTCGCCGGATAGATGCCCGAAATGCAATTCGTTGCTCCCACTTCGCGCTTGAGCATCTCGATGTCGTTGGTCTCCTCGAAATGCACGATGCACTTACCAGGCGGGAGCTGCTTGAGAAACTCGACACGACCGTCGTAGCATGCCTCGGTGTACACGTAGGGAATTGCGCCGGCGTCGATCCAGGCATTAACGATCTTCATGAGATACGGCCAGTAGAACTCGGCGTAATGCTCGGTCGACAGGAACCCATCCATTCCCTTGTGCATGGGCATGAAGCACATGCGACCTGGAATCGGCGGCATGGCGGCAATGCGGTCGATGATGATCTGCACGTGATGGTCCATGAAGGCTTTCAGATACTCGGGATTCTCGTAAAGGTCCTGCGAGGTGCTCATCGTGCCGCGCAGGTAATCGCTGTAGAAGTCGTACGAGCAGAACGTCGGCGCGCCCGTCATAACCGGGAAGCCCATCCCCTCGACCTCACCGATAAATGCGAAGAGCTCGGCATTGAAGGCCTCCTGGAGCTCCTGTGCTTTCTGCAGCGTTTCGATCATCTGCTTGACTTCGGGATTGGAAAACGCCGACATGAGGCCTGCGACCGGCGAAGACCCCATGGTCATGTTCATCGTGTCGTCGAGGTTGAAATGCTTCATCGGTTCCATGCACTTAAACGCACGTGGAAGTACCTTGGTCAAGAAGCAGCCGTTGAAATTGTCTGCAAGCTCGTGTAATTCGTCGTCTTCCAAAAGCTCGAACTCGATGAACTGATGCACGCCATTCGGATCCATGTCGCGGCCGGCCATACCCGCCCACAACAGCGTCGTCGGCTGGAGCAAGTCGAGAATCTGGCCCTGGCCTTCGAATGCGGTGCCCAACACACAACCCGCATCGGGTTCGTAGCGTGTCAGAAACTTGCGAATGGCGTCCTTCGCCTTATCGTAATCGTAAATACACTCGGCTACGGTGTAGCCGGCATCCATTGCGAAAAACGTCTGCGTCCCCCATCCGATGATGGGAACGCGATCAGGCTCCTTCAGCTCTACGGCGTCATGGATGCGCTTGATCCTTGCTGCATGCAGCTCTTCGTTCGTTGCCATAAATTCCTTCCTTCCACTAGTTCTTTTCAATGACAAAGATGTCGTCGAAAACGACATCCCCATTCCTGCAGTCAGCTACGAGCTCAATCGACTCGTAGCCTTCGACGACGATGCGCACTTGATAGCGTGCCTGGTCGCACTCGTAGTAGCGGAAATCGCCGCACCAGTCGGTCTGAACTCTCGCAACCTCGTTTCCCTGTTCGTCAGATATGGTCACATCTGCGCCGATGATGACTTCGTTGATGCTTCTATCAACGATTGTCCCGGCTATCCAACGCTTGGGAACGTTCAGGTAGTACACATGGGAGCCAGGTGCGTGCGAGGCGCGTGCGATTTCGTCGGCATCCCCGTCCTCGTCGATGAAGCGCAATGCCCCCGTCGAACAGGCGTCGACGCACCGCGGCTCGTTCCATCCGTTTCGCAACAGATGGGCGCAACCTGTACACTTCTGGGAAATGGCCAGATCATCGTTCCAGAACACGAAACCATGCGGGCACAAATCTGCGAGATCCGAACGACCGCGAGCAGCATCGGGGTCGATAACGACAAACCCGTACTCGTTGCGGCTCACACATTCGGGTGCCGCCTCGAGCAAGGGGCACTCGTCGCAGTTGCCGCAGAACGACGGCGTGTACGCCACACGCACCACGGGCACCCTGCCGCGCTCCTCTTCGTCGACGCGACACCAGAACTGTCCGATCATGGGCTGGGGTTTCGCAATGGGGCTCCAATCGTTGCCGCAGTGCTCGTCTTTGCATGCGAGCTGACAGCAGTAACATCCGTTGCAGCGGTCTAAATCGATGAGAAAGGCTTTCATTGCTCTCCCCCTTCCTCGGCCTGAAGCGATGTGTGACAGGATTTTCCGTCGACCAGGTAATCGCGCACGTCGGCGCCGTAGCTGGGGTCATAGAAACCGCGACGTGCGAACGCATCCGGATAGCGCGCCGCCAACTCGAAGACGTCCACCTTCTCGACGCCCACCAGATATCCGCTTGTCACCTCGCCGTTCGCGTGTTTGGAAGACGTTGCTGTCGGGCAAATGTGGTTGATGGCGCCGCCTCGGTCGAGACCGCCCAAACCGGCAACGATAACATCGCTGTTTGCCCCGTGGTCCATGTACACGACGCCTTGTCGGATACGCTCGGTCACGCGCACGCCGCCGAGCACGGCACCACGTTCGTTGAACACTTTCGCTATGTCCCCGTTTCGGAGCCCCAACGACTCTGCATCGAGGGGATTCACCCAGAGCGGTTCGTATGCATAGCCGTCAGGACCCATGACCTTGCACGTCTCGATCTCACGCAACCAGGGCACGTCGTCCATCTCGGCATGGACGCGCCACCGTGGATGGTTCGAAACGATGAGGAACGGATAGTCCTTCGCTCGGTCGCTGCTCAACCGGTCGTCGTGCCCATCGCCCCGTTCGATCCAATGCGCGACTGGACCGCGCACCTCGTCGTCGGGCCACATTGTGGCAAGCGGAACCGAATAGAACTCGATTTTTCCCGTCGGGGTTTCAAGCGGGTTAGCATCAGGATCATCGGCGAATCCGCTCAAACCCACCGGCTGGCTCTCCCAATCTTCGACCGTAGGTATGAGTTGGTAACCCCGCTTCTTGAACGCTTCGAAATCGCGTTCCTTTTCTGCAATTCCGCAAGCAGCGTAACCTTCTTCGATCTGCTGCTCGGCTGTCTTGCCTCCAGTCAAGCGCATCCACAGATTCTCGTAGACGCCGCCATGCACTTCGAGGGCGCGGGCTATCTCCTGTATGGCCTCCCAATCTGAAAGCGCCTCGCCCACATGGTCGATCACGGCCTTCTCGTACGTCACGGCGCTCCATTGCCCCGAATCGTTGTCGGTACCGAAATCGCTGACTTCGAATTTCGTGCAGATTGGAAGCACGATATCGGCAAATCGGGCGTCATCCTCGAACCAGGGGGCCTCGACGAGGTAGAACTCGAGGTTCTCGCTGCGCAACGCATCTTGGAACTCGTTGCCGCCGTTCAGGCTCGTCGTGAACGAAGGATTGTCGGACCACAGCATCTTGATGCCTGGCTCTCCCTCCGCAGGGAAGCTGAACTGCTCGAATTGGTCGGCACGTCCGTTCGCCGCCGTGCCGCGTCCATGCCAGCTGAACTCCTCGCCGCGCAACGCCTTGTGAACGAGGCATTTCGGCACGAAGCAGTCCATGTCCCCGATGAGCGGGCCGTTATAGCACGCAGCCGTATTCGGAACAACCTTCGAAGGTGGAAGCGGGCTGCATGAAGACATGCCGAACAAAATCCATTCGATGTATTTGATGGAGATGCGACCTGGCTTTCCGACGCCCTGCATAGCGAGCAGGTACACCTCGAGCCGAGCAGGCTCATGGCTGAACGCCGCACGGATATAGGAACCGCCATTGCAGTGCGCGATGGAGACAGCATGGCTCGCCCAATAGCGCGCGAGCGCCTTGATGCGGTACGCTGGAATTCCGCAAAGCGGTTCTGCCCATTCGGGCGTTTTGGGAATACCGTCATCGTTGCCGAGCACGTAGTACTCGAACCAGTCGAATCCGTCGCTATGCGTTTGGATGTATTCCCTATCGTACGTCCCCTCGGTGATCCAGACGTATGCTATGGCCAATTGCAAGGCTGCGTCGGTGTTCGGCAGAACCGGGAACCACTTATCTGCATGGACGGCAGCTGTGTAGTTGCAATCAGGTGCTATTGCGATGTGCTCGATGCCGCACTCGTCGAACCAGTACGCCATGCGGCTCGCCTGCTGACCGCCCCATCCCCACGAATTGGTCTCGAGATCGCAACCCCAATACAGCATTGCGTCGCAGTTTTGGGCGATATCTTGCGCCGTGTTGGTGGAATGCGTGTTCTGGCCGACGGGGTCCATGCCCCATGCATGCTTGGCACCCCAGTACCAACCCTCCCAGCTATCGGGATTGCGAGCTTGCATGACGTAGCCACCACACAGGTCGAGGAGCCGCGTCATGCAGCCATGGGGCGTGTGAATAGCCTTGCTCTCGCCGTGCCCGTCTCCTTGGCACAGGATGGAATGCGGGCCATACGCCTCGTGGACGCGCTTGATCTCTGCTGCGATGATGCGCGTGGCCTCATCCCAGCTGATGCGCTCGTATTTGCTCGTACCGCGCGTTTCTGGATGCCGTTCGCCATCTGGATTCCAATCGATGCGCTTCATCGGGAACGGGATGCGGTTGGGCGAATAGGTACGGCACTTGTACACGAGCGGGAACGGAGGCGTGTACGACTTCATTCCTGGCTCGAACACGGTGCCGTTTCGGCCTGTGAGCTTCCAATAGTTGAGTTCTTCCTTTGTGTAATCCTCGTCGAAATGGACGGGACGGATTCGCGCGACCTTCCCATCGAGCGCGTCAACGGCAACGATGTTCGCACCGCCCCCGAAGGACTCCAGCCCCAAGTTGTGCACAGCCGTGTCATCGGATAATCTCATGGACGCCTCCAATCGCACTGTTGTTGCGCCTCGATTATCCGTTAGTGCGGTTTAAGCAAACCCCAACACTGTCTGAAGGCGGGGCCAACCATAAGTTGCGACTTGAAGCGATACGAGTCAGTAATGATGATTACGTCGAAAACGGACTGTTTTTAGCCGAACCGTCGAGCAGTTCAAAAAGGCCTTCATCTTTATATGGGGAGTAAAAATCGGAAAGACGCACGATGGCATCGGCGAGGATTCCCTCATCGAATGCGCTCGGTCGCGCAGCAAATCCTATTTCGATCGTATAGGGCTCTTGCATGGGGACGGCCACCGTTCCCTCGGGCGCCCCGAAGACGAGCGAGGCTCCAGGCACGAACGTGAGCGCCTCTCCCCTTCTGCACAAGTAGCTCCTATAAGCGCTATCGCCCGACGACACGTAGATGCTTTCCGCTCCGACATGCCGAGAGATGGCACGCTCCATACCGCCGGTAGCCGCAACGGCAAGGTTGCGCGAGCGCATTTCGTCCTGCGTGATCTTCTCCATATGCGCCAAGGTGGAATACTCGGGAACCAAGACGTAGTCGTTCGTCCTCATGAATGGCCGGTATTCGTATCCCGCATCGATCAACCTTTGGACGAAACGCGTGCTTTCGTCGCGAAATAAATCGAAAAACCCGAGACCGCCGACAAAAACCTCGTTTGGTTGAGCGCTGCGGGCGGCTTCGACGAGCAGATCCACGACGTTCGGCGTGCTCCTCTGCAGAAACTGCACCTTCGCGTACATCGCAGTGCCAAGCCCCGAGACGGGGAAGAACAGCGGCGTGTCGAAGAAAATCGGACTGCTGTAACACGTGAAATGCACGTGGCTTTTCTTCAGCTCGGCGCTCTGCAGCTCGATTATCGAATGACGCATGTCGTTTTCGCATTCGAGAAGCTTGCGCGCATCCTTGAGCAGTTGACTGCCGAATCTCGTGAGAACGACTTTGTTGCTATCGCGCTTGAACAGTTCGCAGCCGAGCTCGGCTTCCAAGGCGGATATGGACCGACTGATACCCTGCGGCGTCATATAGTTCTTCTTTGCAGCCGAGCTCATGGATCCGAGTGTTACCACATCGATGAAGTACCGCAGATAATCGGTTTGCATCGCAATCCACCTCAAGACGGGACCGGTACGTGCCATTGCCATGATACCCAATTTCATCATGGCACGACGATTGCGTGCGGCAACGACAGCGAAGCTATCGCTTTCCCACATGAACGTCGAAATCGCTGCTAAAAGGCCAATGACGTAAAAAGGGCCGCGGCATACACCGCAGCCCTTCCCGTCGTATATGCAACCGATCTTTAGTACTTGCCGTACTCCAGCGTGGTCTCGTACCAGGCGGTGAAGTTCTCCTCCTTGAAGTGGTCGCACACGATGGAGCAGTCCATGACGAAGCCGCCACCGGGTGCGCAGGCGTCGAGCATGCGCTTGGTCGCATCGACGACCTTCTCGGGCGTGCTGTAGACCAGCAGCGTCGTGGGCAGGTTGCCGCACACGCAGGTGTGGCCCTCGAGCACCTTGCAGGCCTTCTCGATGTCGACCTGCTCGAACATGCCCAAAATGCCAGCGGGCAGCAAATCGCGGATCATCTCGAGGCGATTGTTGTACTTGCCCTCGAAGAAAATGTATGGGATGAGGCCCAGTTCCAGCTCGCGCTCGATGACCTTGCGGAGGCTCGGCGCGTAGAATTTCTCCCAGTTCTCAGGGCTCAGGAAGTCGTCAGTGCCACCATGCAGGGGCATGAAGCAGTACTTCATGCCAGCTGCCGCGACATTCTCAACGCCTGCAATAGCCCAATCGGTGAGGATATCGAGAGCGGCAAGCACCTTGTCGGGGCATTCCTCGAGATCCATCGGCAGCTCCAGGAAACCGCGCAGGTTGTCGCCGAGCATGTCATACGGAGCATTCTGGCCCAGGATGCAGCCGAGCGGCGTCTGGTACTCGAGCGCCGTTTGGGCCATGAGCCCCTGACCCTCGAGCCACTTGTTGGCCTGATCGCCGGCAGCCATGAGCGTGAGCAGTGATTCGCGGACTTCGGGATCGGCGAACTGCGCCATCGAGGCATAGTGGCCGAACTCGACGAAATTGGAGAAGTCCATCTTGGCCAGACCCGCCATCTTCTTGTGACGGCGCGGATAGACCTTTGTCATGAGGTAGTGCGACGGGTCGCGGATGAAGTCATCGTAGTCTTCCTGCTCGAGATAGCAGTCGTCGACGACCTGGAAGCCCATCATGCGGTCGATGCCCCATGTCGCACCAGGCCAGCGCACGGCCTTCGTGCCGAGCACCTCCATCACGTTGATGGGATAAGCGGCAGGACCCCAGAACAGGTCGACCTCCCAG
>JAEEGL013047983.1_pt1 | contig 11127 bp, 9 predicted proteins | sample 9134231 | NCBI WGS metagenome assembly JAEEGL01 (sample SAMN16246548, study PRJNA631951) | gut metagenome | biome: gut microbiome; feature: rumen; material: fiber-attached | host: Bos | place: Iran: Karaj | collected 2018-10
AGAGCGATCTGGTGCTGCACTGCGGCCCCGAGAGCCCGTTTTTCGGGCGCGGTTCGGTCTCATCCGCCGAGCTCGACGGCCTTCGCTGCATTCAGCTCGAGGACGACTTTTTCTCCGTCGAGGAGCTGCTCGGTGAGAATGAAGCCTTCCGCACCGGCAAACGCGCGATCCAAAAAGTGATCCGCACGAACAGCGACCACCTGATGCTCGGCGTCCTGAAAAGAACCGCGCTCTGCAACATCGGCAGCTACTGGCTGCGCGGCGGCGCGGACTTTTCCTTCTCCGTGATCGAGGGATTTGAAAACAAGGTCTCCTTCGGCTATCTGGAAAACGACAATCTGCCGCCGTCGGCGGAGGCGCAGGCGTTTCTTGCCGCCGTGCGCGAGGCGCTGGCGGCGCGATAAAACGGAGGGCAACGCGATGAAACACACCGTTCTCTACATCCATGGGAAAGGCGGCAGCGCCGATGAGGCGGCGCATTACCGCCCGCTCTTCCCCGGCGCCGACGTGATCGGGCTCGACTACAGAGCCGAAACGCCGTGGGCGGCAGCGCATGAATTCCCCGCCCTCTTTGAGCGCCTCTGCGGCGGCAGCGACGCCGTCACGCTGATCGCGAACAGCATCGGGGCGTATTTCGCGATGCACGCGCTCGCGGGTAAGGCGTTCCGGCGGGCGTTTCTGATTTCGCCGATCGTCGACATGGAGGCGCTGATCCGCGGCATGATGCGCGCCGCAGACGTTTCGGAGGACGCGCTGCGGGAAAAAGGCGAGATCCCGACCGCTTTCGGCGAAACGCTCTCGTGGGAGTATCTTTGCTATGTGCGGGAGCACCCGCTCGCGTGGAACGCCCCGACGGAGATCCTCTACGGGGAGCGTGATGCCATGACGCCTTTTGACGCCGTCGCCGCCTTTGCAAAGCGCACCGGCGCGGGGCTGACGGTCTGCCCCAATGGCGAGCACTGGTTTCACACCGAGGCGCAGATGGCCTTCCTCGACCGGTGGATATCTGAAAAGGAGGCGGCGTTCTCCCCGCAGGGGTAAAACCGCCGAAGAAAACACGAATCGGGCGTGACCAATGCGGTCGCGCCCGATATTTTTGTCTGTTTGACGGATTTTGCAGCTTGCGAAACGCGATATCCCACCATCACGGGCATCCGCTGTTCACCGAAGCCCTTTACAGCGATCTGTCTCTGACTTTCCCGACAACAAAGCTTGTGAGCGGTACGGTCAGCTTCTGGAACAGGAAGGCGGCGAGGATCTGAACGGGGATCGCGGCAAGAAACACAGCCGAAACGGCTGCCGCGGCAGACACACCCGCGTTCGTCATTTTCAGATACTGCGGGCAGGAAACCGACGCCATGACCGGAATGTGAATCAAAATCGCAGAAAACGAATACCGGGCCAACACCTGCAGCGGCTTTGCTTCCAGAAAGCGCCGCGCCGTGCCGCTTCCGGCGATCCCTGCGGCAAGCAGCGCCGCGCCGATCCCGTACAGCGTGATCACGTCCAGCGGCTTTGGCAGCCACAGCGGGGGAACGGCCGCCGACAGCAGCCCAGCGGCGATCAGACCCGCGGACACAGCCGGAGAAGCCGCATATCCTTTTCCGGCTTCGGCTTTTCTTACCGCATCGGCGGCGACGATCCCCAGCAGGAAGCAGAGATACGTCTGATCGTAACAAAACAGATAGACGAACAGCCCGAGATAAAGCGGCGTCCTCTTTTCCGTTTGGCAGAACAGCAGCAGGATCGCGTAGCTCAGAAAGGAGCCGATAAAGATATAGCCCATGACCCAGGAGACGCTGATAAACTGCGATCCGCTGACGTACGCCTTGATGAGGCCCTCATACAGAAGCGACGGGAAAGAGAAATCCACCTTCATGATCTCCTGCAGCCAGACAATGCCGGACTGCTTTCCGGCCTCGACGTGCATCAGAAGCCCCGCGTGATGCAAAAGGAACGTGATACAGCACGCAAGAAACGTGGGGATCATCAGCCTGAAATACCGGGCCCTCGCATGCCTCATGATCCGCGCTTCCGATTTGTCCCCGAAGAACTGATAAGCGGGGATAAACGCGATCAGAAACAGGAAAACGTACAGCGGGAAGCTGCTGTTGACAAAGATCGAAACGGGGAGGTTCTGAATGTAGCGCACAGCGAATTCTTCCTCGGCGTAATTCGTCGCAAAGCCGATGAAGCCTCTGTTGATGAATGCAAGGCTGTAATGAAACAGGATGATCCATACGGTCAGCAGCCCCTTGAGTCCGTCGACCCACAGCATGCGCTCGCTGTTCTGTGCCATCGCGATTCCTCCCTCCCGCGTCTGTTTGTTGTTGATTGAAATGATGTTCGTTCGGTTGACCGAGTGCCCGATCCGCAGCCGTTCCTTTGCTTTACAGGCTGACCTCGCCGACGAGATTGCGCTCAAAAAGCCCGCGGATGCCCGCGCGCCCCTTAGGCTGCCCGAGGCCCCACATCAGCTTTGTCACGACGGCCTCCTGCGTCATGTCGTGCACGGGGATGCCGCCGCAGGCGAGGATGCGCTGTCCCGTCTCGTAGACGCCGAGGTTGCTGCCCTCGTAGCGGCACTGGCTGCCGACGAGGATCGGCAGGCCCGCGTCGTTCGCGCGGCGGATGGCGGCGGTGAAATCGCCCTTGAGAAACGGCACGCCGCCGAGGCCGAAGCCCTCGATATAGATGCCCTCGTAGCCGCGCTCCTGCAGATAGGTGAAGATTTCGGGGCTCATGCCGGGGAAGAGCTTGAGCACGGCGATCCGCTCGCAGTAGGCCGTATTGAGGGAAAACGGCGCGCCGCCCGCCTTCGGGACGTGATGCAGGCGCAGCCCGAAGGCGTTGACCTCGCCGACGTCGGGGCAGTTGATGCTTTCAAAGGCGTTGAAGCTCACCGTGCGCACCTTGGAGGTGCGGCAGCCGAGCATGATGCGCCGGTCGAAAGCGAGGTAGACGCCGCCGTTCCCGCTCGCCGCCATGTAGACGGCGCAGCGCAGATTGTCCGCCGCGTCCGACATCGGCACGCCGAGCGGCATCTGGCTGCCGGTCAGCACGACGGGGATCGCGATATGCTGCAGCATGAAGGAGAGCATCGAGGCGGTGTAGGCCATCGTGTCCGTCCCGTGGACGATGACGGCGCCGTCGATCTGCCCGATACTGCCGCCGATCCGCTCGGCGAGATTGCGCCAGTCCGTCGGGGTGATGTTGGAGCTGTCGAGCGAGCAGTAGTCCTCCATCACCGTTTCGATCTGCTCGGGAAAGCCGCCGACCTGCCGCGCGATCTCCGCGCCGGTGATCTGCGGCTCGAGCCCGTATTTGCCGGGCCGCGCCGAAAAGGTGCCGCCCGTATTGAGAATCAGGATGCGCTTCATAAGCCCCTCCCCTTTACGGAACGATGCAGAGGTAGTCCGTCACCTTGTCGATCAGCTCCTCCTCGAGCTGGGAAAGCGTGTGCTCGCGGTGTCGTATCCACCCGATGACGGAATGCACCGTGCAGTCCTTGATGTGCAGCGTGCGCTGCGGGGTCGCGCTGGCGGTCTCGAACTGCCGCGCGAATTTGCAGCGGGTGTAATCGGAATTGAGGTAGAAGGCGTCCGTATAGGCGATCATCTCATACAGAAACGCGCGGGAATGCGCGATGATCCTGCCGCGGTCAAACTTGATCCCGAGGCGGTCGTAGATATCGGAATACGCGCTTTTGTCGACCTGCTCATACGCGACGGACGGAAACTGCGCCATCATCTCGGGCGCGATCCAGTTTTCCTCGCGGAAGAAATACGGGTTGTTCGGCCCGATCGTCAGCCCGACGTCGAGCGTGACGATCGGATGGAACTCGAGATTGAACGAATCCATCTGGCTCCGGTCGAGATCGTCATAGCATTCCCACAGGCGCACGATGCCGACCGAGGCCTGCTTGTTCGCGACGGTGAGCAGCGCGTCGGTGCCGAAGTCCTCGAGGCAGGAGATCTGCAGATCGTCGGTCTGATGGTTCGTGTAGATATCCGCGCAGATGCGCCCGATGAAGGAAAAGCCGTTGTTCGTGAAGGTCAGCTGCTTTTTGTGCCGGCTTCTGCCGAAGACGAGGAAATTGTCGAGCCGGTCGATCTGCTGCGCGATCGGCTGGATATAGGCGACGAACGTCTCCCCGAAGCGCGTCAGCGCGACGCCGCGGTGCGTGCGCAGGAAAATCTGCTGCCCCACCTCGTTTTCGAGGTTTTTGACCGCGGTGGAGAGCAGCGACTGCGAGACGAACAGCTTGCCCGCCGCCTTGTTGATCGAGCCCTCCTCCACGATTTTCAGCACATACTGGATCTGGTTGAATGTCATGCGGCTTCCCCCCTGACAGAGCCGGCCGGCTCAGCGGTCGGTCATCATGCGGATGATCTCGCGGTCGGTCTCGCGCATGCCCTCGCGGCCGAGCCGCCCGAAGCTCTCGATCGAGGCCTCCACGCCCTTGACGACGAGGCCGTCGCCGCCGTAGAACTGCTGCCCCTTCTGATACATTTCAAAGCCGAAGATGCCCGCGTCCACCGCGACGGCGATCTTCGCTGCGCAGGAGGATTTCGCCCCGTCGCAGACGATGCCGGACGTGATGGCGAGCGCGTTGACGATCGTGTGCTCGATGGCGTCGAGCGAGCCGTCGCAGAGCCAGGCGATGCCGGCGCCCGCGCCCGCGCCCGCGCTGACCGCGCCGCAGTAGGCGGAAAGGCGGCCGATGTTGCTTTTCACGCGCAGCGTGACGAGATTGGAAACGAGCAGCGCGCGGTAGGTTTCCTCCTCCCCCCTGCCGAGCGCCTCGGCGTAGGTGAGCACGGGGATCGAAGCCGTGATGCCCTGGTTCCCGCTGCCGGAATTGATGACGACGGGCTTTTCGCAGCCGTTCATGCGGGCGTCCGAGCCCGCGGCGGCGCGCGCCTTCGCCCGCGTCTTGAGATCGCTGCCGAAGGCGAGGAGCGTTTTGCCGATATTGGCGCCGTAATCGCCGCGCAGGCCTTCCTCCGAGATCGCCGTATTGCAGTCGATCTGGCGGCGCAGGATATCCCGAACGTCCGAAAGGTCGCAGGTCCCCGCGAAATCGTAGATGCCCGCGACGGTCAAAAGGCTGTAGTCCGGCTCGTCCGCCGGCTGTTCGTTTTCGTCGCAGTCCTTCTGGAGCAGCGTTTCCCCGTTTTTTTCGATGAGGATGATATTGGTGTGCTCCCCGGCGATGCGCACGTGCACAGAGTCGCCGCCCGCGTACGCCGTCACGCCGATATCGAGCAGATGCTCGGAATCGGCGGCGCCGACCGCGATCGGTGTCTTTGCGGCATAGTCAGCGAGCGCCTTCTTCTGCTCCTCGGTGACGTTCGCGATCACCTCGAGGCCGGCGTCAGGGTCGCCCGCCAGCGCCCCCGCCGCCGCCGCGACCGCGATGCCGCGGCCGCCGTTCGTATTGGGGACGACGACGCTTTTCACGTTTTTGATGATGTTCCCGCTCGCGGAAACCTCCATGCGCTCCGGCAGCGCGCCGAGGATGCGTCTGGCGTTCGCCGCGCAGTAGGCGACGGCGATCGGCTCGGTGCAGCCCATCGCGGGCACCAGCTCGCGCCGCAGGATCTCCACGTAGGTGCGATAGGTTTCACAGCCGCGCTCCATGCGATCACTCATCCTTTCCGCGCATCCGCCCAGTCGTAGACGAACTGCGAAAGCAGCAGCGCGCCGATGCGGATCGCCTCCTCGTCAAACACGATTTTCGACGTATGCAGCCCGAGCAGGGACTGCGGGTTTTCGTTGGCCGTGCCGAGGAAGAACTGCGCCCCCGGCATATCCTTGAGGAAGCAGGAGAAGTCGTCGGAGCCGGGCGAGGGCTCGCGCCAGACGAGGTTGTCTCCCCCGATGACGGCGTCCATCGTTTTTTCCAGCACGTCGACGACGCGCTCGTCGTTGTAAACGACCGGCACGCCCTCCTCGATCTCGACCTCGACGCCGCAGCGCAGCGCCTCGCCGCCGTGTGCGCAGACGCGGCGGATCGCCTCCCACAGCTGTGCGCGGACCTCGTCGTTGAGCGTGCGCAGCGTGCCCTCGATGACGACCGCGTCGGGGACGATATTCGCCGCGGTGCCGCCGTGGATCGAGCCGAACGTCAGCACGACCGGCTCAAAGGGCGTCGTCTCGCGGGAGACGAGCGTCTGCAGCTCGGCGATCAGATACGCCGCGCAGACGACCGGATCGACGACCTTGTGCGGGTAGGCGCCGTGGCCGCCTTTCCCCTCCACCGTGAGGCGGAGCTTGTCGGAGGAGGCCTCCGCGGGGCCCCTCGTCATCGCCGCCTTTCCGACGGGATAGCGCGGGTCGCAGTGCAGCCCGACGATGACGCTGCCCTTCGGCTCGAGCGTCTCGAAGCTCTCGGCGATCATCTTTTTCGCGCCGAAGACCTCCTCCCCGTACTGAAACAGCAGACGCACGTTGCAGGGCGGCTGCTCGGGCATCTTCGAGATCATCACGCCGGCGAGCAGCAGCGCCGCCGTGTGCATGTCATGGCCGCAGGCGTGCATGACGCCGGGCGTCTCGGAGGAAAAGGGCAGCCCCGTCTCCTCCGTGATCGGCAGCGCGTCGATATCCTCGCGCAGAACGACCGTTTTCGTCTGATCCTTCCCCGCGATCAGCGCCGAAACGCCCGTCGCGGAGGGGATGTTCTCGATCGCGATGCCGTATTTCTCCAGGGTCTCACGAATGCGCTTTGTCGTGTCATACTCCGCGTAGGAGAGCTCCGGATGCCGGTGGATGCAGCGGCGAACCGCCCGCATCTCCTCAAAATACCGGTCCGCCAGAGCCAGCAGTCCGTCTTTCATATCCTGTCATCCTTTCCGTGCAAGCACCTTGCCCGCGGTGCACCCCTGCCAGACGCCGCCGGCGACGGCGCGGCAGCCGTTCACAAACACTTCCGCGATGCCCGCGGGCTGCGCCCACGGCGCATCGAACGTCCCGACTTCGCCGATCGTTTCGGGGTCGAACACCGTCACGTCCGCGGCGTGACCGACGGCGAGGACGCCGCGCCCCGCAAGGTGAAACTGCCCCGCTGCGGCCGACGTGATCTTAGCGACGCCCGCTTCCATCGTAAAGAGCCGCTTTTCCAGCACATACCGGCGCAGAAAGCGCGGGAACGCGCCGTAATTCCTCGGGTGGGGCTTTCCGGCGGCCGTCGGGCCCTCGTAGTTTCGCGCAAAGGCGTCGGTGCCGAGCGAGCAGGCGTCGTCGAGCAGGAAATTCTGCAGGTCCTCCTCGGCGAGCGCGTGGTAAACGATCGTCCCCTGCCCCTTCGACATGCCGAGCAGGCGCGCGATCGTCTCGGGGATTTCCTCCCCCAGCAGATTGGTCAGCTCGCGCAGGCTTTTGCCCTCGTATTCTTCAAAGCCCGGCCCCAGCACCGTGACGAAGATGCCGTCCTCCCCGCAGGAAAGCAGCAGATTGTCCCAGTCGTCGTCCGAAAGGCGCGCGCGCAGGAGAGGCAGTACCTCCGGCGCAAGGAGGGCCTTTTCGTCGCCCTCGATGCCGCGCTCGAGGATCTCGGGCGGCAGCAGCGTGCGCAGGCTGCAGGAGCCCGCCGTATAGGGGTACACGTCGAACGTGACGGGGATGCCCTGCCGGTTCGCCTCGTGGATCAGCGCGAGGCACTGCTCGCTCTTGCCGTGGTTCTGCCTGCCGGAGCACTTGAGATGTGAGATGTGCCCGATGCAGCCGCTGTCCCGCGCGATGGCGATCACCTCGCGCACGGCCTCGAGCACGCCGTTGCTCTCGTTGCGCATATGCGAATTGTAGATGCCGCCGTAGGGCGCGATCACGCGGCAGAGTTCGGTCAGCTCCGCGGTGTCGGAAAACATGCTCGGCGTGTAGGTGAGCCCCGTCGAAAGACCCCAGGCGCCCTCCTCCATCGCCTCGCGCAGCATGGACTTCATCACGTCCGCCTGCGCCGCCGAGGCCCTTTCGTTTCGCCAGCCGACGGCGGCGACGCGCAGATTCGTATTGCCGACGAACATCGCCATGTTGGCGGCGACGCCCGTCCCATTCAGCTCGCGCCGAAATTCTTCGAGCGAGCGCACGCGCGGCTCATCGGAATCCGGCAGCGGATACTCCCAGTGGGAGCGAAACAGCGCCGCGTTTTCTTCTGCGACGGGCGCCATGCTCGTGCCGCAGAGGCCGCTCACATCGGTCGTGACGCCCTGCATCACCTTTGCTCTCGCCCCGGGGACGACGGGCGCGTAGTAGTCGCTGTGGCAGTGCGCGTCGATGAAGCCCGGGCAGACGATCCTGCCCGCGGCGTCGATCGCCGTTTCCCCCTCGGCGGAGACGAGCGACGGCGCGATCTCCGCGATCGTTTCACCGCGAAGGCGCACATCCGCCCGAACCGCCTGTTTGCCGGTGCCGTCGATCACAAGCCCGTTTCGGATGAGAAAGCCGTTTTCCATCGAAAAAGTCTCCTTTTTGCCCCGCGGCAGCCGTTTTCAGAGGCCGAGCGCGGCCTTCAGCCGCTCGCAGAACGCCTCCTGCATCAGGTTTTTCGCGCCGTGATCGCTGTAGCCCTCCCAGAAGGCGGCGTCTTCGCCGGTATCGAGCGCCACGGGCAGATTGTCATGGACATATTTGGCGTCAAGCGCAAGGCCGTCTTCGGCGGCGCGCTTTTTAAAAAGCTCCGCCGTCGCGTCGGCGAAGGCCTCGAGCCCCTCGCGCACCGCGGCGACGCCTTCTTCCCCGAGCTGCTCGTCGGCGCCCTTGAGCAGGTAGTAGAAGAGCTTGATCGTCAGCGACGCAAAGCCCTTTTTCCCGTCGAGCTGCTGCTCGGGGAATTCGGGCTGCACGTACGTGGGGTCATACTCCGCGAAGCAGACGCCCTTGAGCTCGTCCGGCAGGTCCTCCGGGCGCAGCGCGACGTTGAAATCGCAGTAGGTGTTGTCGTCCTGCGTCAGCGTCCGCGAGAGATTGATCTGGCCGTAATCGAAGGCGTAATGGCTGTAGCAGGCGGGGTGGAATTCCTCGCAGTAGATGCGCCCGATCTCCCGCTGGCCGTATTCCTTCCAGAGGTCCGCCATCGGGCAGACGAGCGTATGGCTCACGCGCTCATAGGGGTTGATCTCCTGCAGCTCGCGGCGAAAGCGCGGGTCGGCGGGCAGATCGTGGTAGAGCGTAAAGAGATTGAGCATATTGATCTTCGCGCCGACCTCGATGTGGCGCGCGCGGCTCTTTTCGGCGCGGTCGTAGCCGTAGAGGCGCGAGCCCTGCCGCAGCGCCCGCTCTCCGGCGACGCCGAGGCGGTCTACCAGGCGCCTGCCGATGAAGCCGTACATCAGCGTATAGGTATCCGCCAGATTCATCACACATTTCTGCTCATACGTATACATTTCGTTCACCTTGCCTTTCCCGCCGCTTTCAGCGCAGTCCCAGTCTTGCCCGCAGCGGCGAAGCAAAGACCGTCAGGAACAGCTCCTTCGCCCTGCCGTCGGCGTATTCATTCCAGATGCTGTCGCTGCCGTCGAGCAGGAGCGGCAGATTGTCCGCGGCAAACGCCGCGAGATCAAAGTTCAGCGTCATTTCCGCGTAGTGGCGCAGCATGTGCTCGGTGGGCTCCACCAGCGCGCGCAGCCCCTCGGAAATCGCGCAGAGGCCCTCGGGCCCAAAGTCCTCCTCGGCCCTGTTCGTCAGGTAATACAGCGTCTGCACCGTGCGGCGGCGCACCGTTTCGGCGCAGTCCGGCACGTTTTCGGGCGCTTTGCCGCCCCCGCCGAAAGAGCGCGCGATCTGCTCGTCGTCGACGTTCGCGGCGCGGTAGTAGGCGGAGAAGCAGCAGTGGTTGTCGGGGCGGGTGCCGTTCGTGCGGCGGACGGTCAGCTTCTTCGTCAGATTGAGCTGGCCCTTGCCGTCGGTGAAGCCCCGCACGAGGCCGCGCTGGTTCTCCTCGCAGAAGATCTGCCCGAGCGCCGCGGCGCCCTCGTTGTACCAGAGATCGGCGGCGGGGCAGGTAAACACATCCCAGCAGCGCTTCTGCTCTTCGTCGGAGAGGATATTTCTGCGCATGCGCGGATCGGCAAAGCAGTCGCAGCCGGCGGCGTAGAGCGTCTCCAGATTCGTCTTGACGCCCGCCTTTTCATAGGCCTCGCGCAGCGCGCGGCCGTTGTCCTCGGCCATTTTGCGCATCGCGCGGCGGACGGTTTCGCCGCCGCGGCGCCCGCAGACGTCCCGCAGGCTGCCGGCGAGGCGCGCATACAGCATCGACCAGAAATCCTGGCGGTTCTGCAGGGAAATCTCATTGATCGTATTCATACTCCAAAACACATCCTTCCCATCATTCCTGTTCCGGATTCACCAGAAAGCAGGCGGTGAAATGCCCGGGCGCGACCTCCAGAAGCTGCGGCTCCTCTTTGAAGCAGCGCTCCGTCGCGTTGGGGCAGCGGGCCGCGAAGCGGCAGGCCTTCGGCGGGTTGATCGGCGAGGTCAGCTCGCCCTTCATGATGATCCGCTCGCGGCGGTTGTGCAGCGAGGGGATCGGGATCGCCGAGAGCAGCGCCTGCGTATACGGGTGCAGGGGTTTTGCAAACAGCTCGTCGGAGGGCGCCTTTTCGAGCACCTTGCCGAGATACATGACCATGATATCGTTGGAAAAATGATGCACGACGGAGAGATCGTGCGTGATGAACATATACGTGAGGCCGAGCTGATCCTGCAGATCCTCCATCAGGTTGAGGATCTGCGCCTGGATCGAGACATCGAGCGCCGAGACCGGCTCGTCGCAGACGATGAACTCAGGATTGAGCGCCAGCGCGCGGGCGATGCCGATGCGCTGGCGGCGGCCGCCGTCGAGCTCGTGGGGATAGGTATTGAAGAGGCGCGGCGCAAGGCCGACGGTCTCCATCAGCTCGAGCACGCGGTCGGTGCGCTCCTGCTTGTCGCGGATCACGTTGTGCAGGCGGATCGGCTCCTCGATCGCCTGCGAGACCGTCATGCGGGGATTGAGCGAGGAAAACGGGTCCTGAAAGATGATCTGCATCCGGCGGCGCATCTGCTGCAGCTGCGCCGGGCTCAGCTTCAGAACGTCGGTGCCGTCAAAATCGACGACGCCCTCCGTCGGCTCGATGAGGCGCAGGATCG
>JAEEGL013600924.1_pt1 | contig 11127 bp, 8 predicted proteins | sample 9134231 | NCBI WGS metagenome assembly JAEEGL01 (sample SAMN16246548, study PRJNA631951) | gut metagenome | biome: gut microbiome; feature: rumen; material: fiber-attached | host: Bos | place: Iran: Karaj | collected 2018-10
AAGAGGTCATGTCGGAACTCAAGGCTCGCTATCCGAAGGAGGCCGCGGCACTCGAGGAGGCAGAAAGGGGCGCATCGCAAAAATGAGCGAATACGCAAAGCAGGGCTCTTTCTACGAAGACAGGGTGGAGCGCAGCTACGGCTGGGTTCTCGTGGCGGCCCTTGCTTCGATAGCCATCCACTTCCTTCTCTTCCGCCGCGTCGCCGACATGCGGTTCGATGTCGCCGCGGACATCCCCGAGAAGTATCGCGAGACGCCTGCGCGGAAGGTGGCGAACTTCGAGCATCTCAAGCAGGATCCGATTGAGCCGCTCCCCACGCTGGACGCGGGCGACCCCGAGTCGACGCCCGGTGTCGGCGTCAGCTCCGAGGAGCTTTCGGAAATCGTCTCGGCGCCGGTGATGACCTTCTCGGCGCCGCCCGCCTCGCAGGCGGTGCTCGAGGCCGCGACGGTCAAGGAGCTCCAGGTCTCCGAGATAGCCCCCGAGGATTCCGTCTGGCAGCCGCGCCAGGAGATCGTCAAGGTCGTCGAGCGCATCGTGCGCGACGACGTGGCGCTGCTGCCGCGCCGCGAGATCTTCTCCGTCGAGCGCGTGGCCGACGCCCCCGACTACGCCCCTGCCGTCGATCTGGCGCGCACGGTGACCATCCCCGTGGCCGCCCGCCCGGCGCCACCCGTGAAGCCCCAGGAAATCGCCTCCGCCGGCACGGTCGAGGATGCGCCGAAGAAGCCCGTCGAGTCGATTCCCGAGACGATCACGGCGGAGGCGCTCAAGCCCGAGGTCTCGCTCCAGAAGTTTGCCGAGAAACCTGGCGAGATCACGAAGTCGAAGCCCATCGACACGCGCCTTCGCCATGAGGTCTCCGTCTTCTCGCCGCCGACCCCCGACGGCCGCAAGTACTTCAAGATCGATGTCGACACGAGCGACGCATCCGTCTTGCCGGTCGTGCCGAAGGACATCGTCATCGTCCAGGACGCCTCGAACTCGCTTGCGGAGAAGCGCCTGCAGTTCTGCCGCGTGGGCATTGTGAACGCGCTGAAGTACATCGCGCCCGCCGACCGCTTCAACATCGCCTCGTTCCGGGAGGACACCGTCTTCTGCTTTGAGAAATGGGCAAGCCCGACGCCCGAGAACATCGCCAAGGCGACGGCGTTCGTGCAGGCGATGAAGTCGCAGGGCGACACCGACATCTTCGAGTCGCTGAAGAAGTTGATGGCTCTCCCGCGCGACTCGCGGCGTCCACTCGTCGTCATCGTCATCACCGACGGCAAGGCCACGACCGGACTGACCTCCTCGACCGACATCATCGGCGAGTTCTCCAAGCTCAACGACAACATGTCGCTCTTCGTCGTGGGCACGAAGCCGAGGGCTAACGACTACCTGCTCAACATGCTCTCGTTCTGCAACCGGGGCGAACAGACCATTGTCACACAGGATCGCATCGGCATCGACACGGCGATCCCCAGGGCCATCGAGGAGATGGTCGTCCGCTGCTCGTATCCCGTTCTCGGGCGCATCGGCGTGACGGCCGGCATGGCCGCGGGCGCGGACTTCTATCCCTATCCGCCGCCCAACCTCTACGCCGGCCGGAAACTGACCTTCTACGGCTCCTGCCCGAGCAATGTCAAGGAAATCGTCATGCAGGTGCGCGGCGAGGGCGGCGGCGCCAAGTGCGACTGCCTCTTCACCGTGGATCTCGAGCATGCCGCCAGCGGCGGCGGCGACATCCGCACCACTTGGGCGGACCGCAAGATGCACGACCTGATCGGTCGCTATGCGCGCGAAAGGACGCCCGCCGCGCGCAAGGCCATTTTCGACTTCGCGGCGGCAACGGGCATGCCCGTTCCGTTCCGCGGCTCCTTCTAGCGAACTATGATTGCGATCATCGACTACAAGGCGGGCAACCTGACAAGCGTCAGGCTCGCCCTCGAGGCCATTGGCGCCTCGGGCACCGTCACCTCCGACCCCGGCGTCATCGAGACGGCCGAGCGCGTCATCTTCCCCGGTGTGGGCGCCGCCGCCGCCGCGATGGAGAACCTCTCCCGGCTCGGCCTCGACGCCGCAATCCGCCGCGTCGTCGCGGCCGGCGTGCCGTTCCTGGGCATCTGCCTTGGCACCCAGATACTCTTCGACTTCTCGGAGGAGGACGGCGGCACCGAGATGCTCGGCCTCCTTCCCGGCACGGTGCGGCGCTTCCGGCCCACCTCGCCGCGCGACAAGGTCCCGCACATGGGCTGGAACCAGGTCTCGTTCCCGCGCCGCCATCCCGTCTTCGACGGCGTCGCGGAGGGAAGCGACTTCTATTTCGTCCATAGCTACTACCCGTGTCCGGCCGACGAAGCCGACGCCATCTGCCGCACCACGTTCGCCGGCGTCACCTTCGCCTCCGCCGTCGCCCGCGGCAATCTGGTGGCCACGCAGTTCCACATCGAGAAGTCGGGAAAGACCGGTCTCCGGGTTCTTTCCAACTTCCTCGGATGGGACGGAAAGGAGAGCCGCTGATGCTGACCTTCCGAATCATTCCCTGCCTGGACGTTCGCAACCGCCGCGTGACCAAGGGCGTCAAGTTCCAGAACAACGTGGATCTCGGCGATCCGGTCGAGATGGCGCAGCGCTACTACGAGGACGGCTGCGACGAACTCGTCGTCTACGACATCACCGCGTCCGCCGAGCGGCGTCCGATCGACATCGAGATCGTGCGCGACGTCGCCAAGGTCGTGCGCATCCCGTTCGCCGTCGGCGGCGGCATCTCCTCGCTCGACGACATGCAGCGCGTGCTTCTCGCCGGCGCCGAGAAGGTCTCGGTGAACTCGCTTGCCGTCGCGAATCCGTCGATCATCGAGGAGGGGGCGCGGGCCTTTGGGTCGCAGTGCATCGTCCTTGGCATGGATCCCGTCGCGACGCCCGACCGCGCCAAGTTCCCCTCGGGATACGAGATCACGACGCGCGGCTTCCGCAACCGCACGGGCATGGACGCCGTGGAATGGGCCAAGCGCGCCGCCGGGCTGGGCGCGGGCGAGATTGTCGTCAACTCCGTTGACGCCGACGGAACGCGCGCGGGCTTCGACCTCGAGATCACGCGGCTCATTGCCGACGCCGTCGGCATACCCGTGATTGCGTCGGGCGGTGCGGGCAGGCCCTCGCATCTTGTCGATGCCTACGAGAAGGGCCATGCCGACGCGGCCATCGTCGCGGGCATGATCCACACCGGCGACTACACCATCAGGCAGATCAAGGCCGAGATGCGCGGCGTGCCGCTGCGCATCGCCTGACGGGGATTTGAGCGCCGTTGCCAATTTGCCCCCTGTCGCGTTGTGCTATACTACTCGCATGACCGACTATGAAGAACAGGTTTACGCCGCAGTCCTCGGCAAGGTCATCGGCGTGTACATGGGCCGCCCCTTCGAGGGCTTGAGGAAGAAGGACATCGAGGCCCGCTTCGGCGAAATCGACCGCTATGTCGCCGCCGAATGCGGCGTGCCGCTCGTCGTCGCGGACGACGACATCTCCGGCACCTTCACCTTCATAAAGGCGCTTTCGGACTTCGACGGCGACCCGCGCGACATTCCGCCCTCCTTCTTCGGCGAGACCTGGCGCAACTACCTCTTGGAGAGGCGGACGATTCTCTGGTGGGGCGGCATGTCGATCTCCACCGAGCACACCGCCTTCTTGCGCCTCAAGCAAGGCGTGCCGTCGCCGGAATCCGGTTCCGCGCGGCTCAACGGCAAGGTCGTCTCGGAGCAGATTGGCGCCCAGATCTTCATCGACGCCTTCGGCATGGTCGCCCCCGGTGACCCCGACCTCGCGGAGCGGTTCGCGGACGGCGCCGCGCGCGTCTCCCACGACGGCGAGGCCGTCCTCGCCGCCAAGGTCGTCGCCCGCATGGTCGCGGCGGCCTTCGTCGAGAAGGACATGGAAAAGGTCCTCGACATCGGGGCGGCGACGCTGCCGCCGGACTCCCTCGTCGCGCATGTCCACCGCGACGTCCGCGCCTGGGCGCGGGAGACCGGCGACTGGCGCGCGACCTACGATCGGATCAACGCGAAATACGGCTATGACACGTTCGGCGGAAACTGCCATGTGATCCCCAACCACGCGCTGATGGTGATGGCGTGGAGCCACGCGGGGAACGACTTCTTCGAGGCGCAGCGCATCGTCAACACCGCCGGATGGGACACCGACTGCAACGCCGCCAATGTCGGCACCGTCTCGGCACTCGTCGCCGGACTGGACCACATCTGCGACCGCTACGACTTCCGGACGCCCTTCGCCGACCGCCTCGTCATCCCGACGGCGGACGGCACCGACTCCGTCACCGACTGCCGCCTCGTCGCCCGCGCCGTCGCCGGTCTCGGACGCCGAATCATGGGCTGGCCAGACCAGGACGCCGGCCGCCCCGTCCCTCGCCACTCCTTCGACCTCCCCGGCTCGCTCCAGGGGTGGATGGCGGAGGGAAATGCGCACTGCACAGTGCGAAATGCGCAAGGCGAAGGACGGGCACTTGCCATCCGCTTCAGCGGGGCGGCGCGGTTCTCGACCCCGGTGGACCTGCCGGCGCCACGCGACGGCGGGGGCTATGCCGTGTGCTCCGCGCCCTGGCTCTACCGCGGCATGACGGCAACCGTGCTCGGACGGGCCGCCGCCGGACTTCCCGAGGGCACCGTCCTCCGCGCATTCGCGCGCCATTCCGGCGGGACGCTCTCCGAGAGCACGCCGCTGCCGCTGCGCGCCGGTGAGCCGTTCACCCTGCGCTGGCCCCTAGACGGCGCAGACATTCCCTCGTCCGCCATACTTGACTTCGGACTCGCCGTAGAGGCGCCCGACAGCGCGGAGGGTGAGCTCCTCGTCGAATCAGCCGACTTCGGCGGCGGCATCCGCCTCGACTTGGGCGACGCCTTCAATGCTTCGTCCGGCGTCTCGCCAATCGACGGCTGGATCAACGGGATGGACCATTTGCGCGGGACATTTTCCGACGACGCCGAGCCGCAGCTGCGCATGGGCGGCGACAGCGATCCGTGCGTCTATGTGACGGGCACCCGCGACTGGGGCGACGAAGAACTCTCCTGCCGCTTCAACGTCCATGCTGCCGACCGCGCCGGCGTTGTCCTGCGCTGGCAGGGGATGCGGCGCCACTACGCCTTCCTCTTCGAGAAGGAGCGCGTGCTGCTCGTTCGGCAGCGCTACGGCGAGACCGTCCTCGCGGAACGCCTCTTCGCGCTTCCTGAAAACAGGATGTTCGACCTTGTGGCCCGGGCCGAGGGCAGGCGCCTTTCGCTCTCCCTCGGCGGCGAGACGCTGCTGGAAGCCGACGACGACGCCTTCCCGGCTGGCGGCGTCGGCTTCTTCGCCGAGCGCGGCCTTCTCGGCGTGGCGAAAGTCTCCATCCGCGCGAACTCCGGCCGCTGATTCAGTCGTCGCGTCGCAAGCGCAGGACGAGCACGCGCGCGAAGCCGCCCTCGCCTGCGTCCGCGATGAGTACGAGAAGCCGCGTGCCGTCGGCCAGTTGCGGCCCGAGCGTGATGCCTTCGTACATCGCCAGCCCCTTGGTCTGGAAGAGAAGCCGCTTTTCGGCGAATGCCACGTCGGCTCCCGCCAGCGAGTTGATGCCGCTGACATCGTCGGCCTTGCCGGTCTCGGCGAGATAGAGGCGCGTTCGAAAGCGCGGAATGCCGGAGCCTCGACTCATCTCACGCTCGAGGACGATCACTTTGCCGCCGCCAAGTGCGCAGAGTCCGGAGACGCCGCTCCGCTGCACGCTAAGGAAGTTTCCGCCGCCGACCTTGTCGGTCGAATAGGCGTATTCGGCGACGGCGCGCCATTCCGCGCCAAAGTCGTCGCGGACGAACTTCAAGAGGCGCACTGTCGCCCCGTTTGTCTGCGACGAAAACGAACCGTCGCAGGGCAGGGTGTCCTCGTTGGCCGTCCACATGGCGCGCCCGTTCGGCTCGATGCTGAGCGCCTCGAAGCCCATCAGGTAGCGCGTCTTCGCGAAGCGTTCCGGAATGGCGGTGGCGCGGATTATCGCGCCGGTGGCCGAGTACGAGCAGATGGACTGGTTCCATTCGTCGGACGCCCAGGTCTCGCCCGTCGCGGCGACGAAGGCGACACCCTCGAGGTCCTTCGCGTCCTGGCAGGGAATGCGCGCGCCGAGCGTTGCTGCGAGCGGTTCGCCCGTCTCGGGATCGAGGGCGAGCGTGAGCGGCTGCAGTCCGCCGCGGCTGCCGTCCACGACGGTCACGTAGTTGGAGCCGCCCATGTAGGAGATGCCGCTGATGCCGCCGGGCGATCCCTCGAGGTCAAACGCCCCGACCTTCTCGACGAGGGGCATCGGCTCGGCGGCCGGCAGCGCCAGCGCGGCCGTCGCCGCGAGGCCGGCGGCGCAGAGGAGGGCGGCGCGAAGGGGTGACTTGCGGCGAAGGAAAGGATTTGATAGAATAGTCGCGTCTGATTTGCCGGGGTGGCGAAATGGCAGACGCAGCAGACTCAAAATCTGCCGCCAGCGATGGCGTGAGGGTTCGACTCCCTCTCCCGGCACCATCTTCCTTGCGCGTCCGTCTAGACTGTGCCCCTGCCGCCGCATGGAATGTCTTTCCCCGTTGCTTTCTTTCCCGAAGAATCGTAGGCCGTCGCGCCCGGCAGCGGTTCGGCCGAGAGATTGAGAAGGTGGCATGTGCCCTTGAATCCCCCCGTCGTCTCGTCGGCGCGCCGGGCGTCGACGACGATCGCGATGCGCGTCTTTCCGCGCGTGACCGTGAGCCAGGCGGGCTGCGAACCGGCGAAGCGGACCTCCCAGTGGCCGTGCGCGAAGACCGCCTCGTTCGCGCGGTAGAATGCCAGGTAGTTGGCCACGATCCGCTTGTGCGCGGACGGAAGGGCGGAGAGGTCCATCGAGAGCATCGGGACGCCGGCAAGCGAGGCGATGAGGTGGCGTGCGACCGTGGTGGCGGTTTCGTCGGGCGCCCAGTAGAGCGGGTCGGCGTGGATGGGTACGCCGTCGCCGAGAAGGACGCGTATCGTGGCGAGGCGCGATAGGTTGAGCAGGTAGTCGAAGGGAACGTCGCCGGCGCGGAACTGCGTCGCGTAGTCGAGCATCTGCGGCGTGGCGTAGCGCTGGCGGAACTCGATGAGGGCGTCGGGACCGGCCTCGCGGCGGATTGCCTCGGCGAGGCGCTTGATGAAGTCGAGCGAGTGGCGGCCAAGGGGCTTGTCGGTGTCGGGCGCAATGACGTCGAGGAAATCGACCTTGAGTCCGTCAAGTCCCAGGCTGCGGACGAGCCGCCGCATCCGCCCGAGGACCGAGGCGGCGACGTCCTTCCGCGCGATGTCGAAGACAAAGGTGCCGTGCGCGGAGGAAATGTCGCGGGCCTCCGCGGGGAGCGACTTGTAGAAGCGACTGTCCTTGAAGCAGAAGTAGGGGGCGACCCAGAGCAGGTATTTCAGGCCCAGCGACTGCGCGAGGCGGATGTGTGCGCGGAAGTCGGGCAGCTTTTTCTCCGACAGCTCCCAGTCGCCGATCTCGTCGTACCAGGTGGCGAGCGTCGTGGGGTTGACGCGTTTCATCTCGTCGTAGCACCAGCCGTCGTCGACGATGAAGGTGCCGCAGCCGAGCGACGCGGCGAGCCGCGCGTTCGTGTCGAGGAAGTCATTCGTCAGCCAGGCGTGCGCGGCGTACCAGGTGCAGTAGACGGGTTCCCAGGCGGCCGCGGGGAAACGCGGCAGACCCTGCGGACGCAGGACGCGGAAGATGCGCGTGAAGGCGTGCGGCCAGGGACCGGCGCGTCTGTCGACGCGAAGCGTCATCGCGGGCGTCTTCGGCGTGACGGCGAAGATCCACTCGATGTCGTAGGTGCAGGCGGCCTGGTTCATCTTCGCCGTGCACGTGAAGTCGTCGACGAGGTTGTCGAGGAAGAAGGTGTGGCGGTTTTCGCCGGCCTGGTTGAAGAAGCAGAGGGCGGGGAAGTTGCGGCTCGAGTAGCCGTCGAAGGAGATGATCCAGTCGAGGCGCAGGGCCGGACCGTTCGCCATGGCCGGGCTGAAGAAGCCGGCCATGTCGCGAATGGGCACGGTATGTCGGATCGTGATTTTCCTCCCGGCCTTCCGGAGGGTGGCGGTGTCGATTCGCAGCTCGTCGTCGAACGCGCGCGAGAAAAGCTCGTGGCCGGCTTCGGAGAATACGGTTGCCTTCATGATGTGCTCCGAACAATCGCCTCGATAAAAAAGCGCCGATCTTGCGATCGGCGCCATGGGTCTCATTCTTCGTCCCAGTGATTACGCCTTCTTCGCGGCGGTCTTCTTCGCGGGAGCGGCCTTCTTTGCAGGAGCGGCCTTCTTGGCGGGGGCGGCCTTCTTCGCAGGCGCGGCCTTCTTGGCGGGCGCGGGCTTCGCCGCAGGCGCAGCAGCCTTCTTGGCGGGGGCGGCCTTCTTGGCGGGCGCGGGCTTCGCGGCGGCCTTCTTGGCGGGCGCGGGCTTAGCAGCGGCCTTCTTGGCGGGGGCGGCCTTCGCCGCAGTCTTTTTTACGGTTGGCATCGTATGTCTCCATGCGGGTTGTTAACAGTGCATCGGGGTACCTACCCGAAAAGCATACTAATATAGTCTCTAAATTTCGCGAAAAATGCAAGCACTTTTTTTCCAATGCAAAAAAAAATCCGCGGCGGTCGTCGGCGACCGCCGCGGAATCTGCGCCGAAGACGCGGGCTATGCCTGGATGGCGTCGCGCATCGACTGTGTCTCTGCCTGGTTGATCGCCTGCATCAGCTGGCCGACAGCCTTGATGACATCCTCTGCCTGGGAGAAGAGCTCCTTGGTCTGCTCGAGCTGCTCCTTCGCCTTTTCCTGCTCGGCTCCCGTGCGCGTCGCCTCGGACTGGATCCACCCGGCGGCGCTTTGCACGACGCTCTGCCCGGCGTTGGCCATCGCGGAGATGAGACCCATCTTGGCTTCGCCGCGAGCAAGGGCGGCATGGGCCTTGAGGAACGAGGTGTCGCTCCTGCGGACCTCCGACGCGAGATCGATTTTCCGCGACGTCGAGGCAATGTCGCCTGCACGCTCGACCTCGGTGGTGACGGCGTGGTTGCCGGTGCCGAACTTGGAGGAGAGCTTGTTGTAGGTCAGGGCGCGGGCGTATTGGAGACGCTGGTCGGCAACTCCGATGTCGGCGTCGATCTGAGCGAGTTCCTGCTTCGTTGCGCCCGAGTCGACGGCCACGTTGCGCCGGTTGATGGCGGACTTGTACTCGTTCTCGAAGTGCGCGAGGTCGTTCTTGAGGGCCTGCCTGTACTCGGTGCGGGCGGTCTCAACCTTTGCCTCGTCCTCGGCGACGAGTTTGACGAGATCGTTCGTCCGCGCGGTGCGCGCCTCGTCGATGGCGGTGGCGAGAGCGGTCTGCTTGCTCTGCAGCGCCTCCGGCGAGTGGGACGCCTTCAGCTCGTCCAGGCGCGCGGCCTGCTGCTCGGTGAGGGGCTTCGGCTTGGCCTCGATCTGCTGGATCTCCGTCTCCTCGGCCATGTAGGTGTCGAGCTGGGCCTTCGCGGTCTGGACCTTCTGCGAACCCGGGAAGTCGGCGGCGGTGAACTCGTTGTTGACGTTCTGGAACCGCCGCAGTTCGGCGGTGTGGTTCTCGAACGCGCTCTGCCTGGTGTTGAGGGTCGTCCGTTTGCCGCTGGAATTCTCGAAGCCCATCGAAACATGTTCGCGGATGGTGTGCTCCCCTGTCGAGGGTTTGCCGCCGATCTTGCTGTCGATCTTCGTCAGCTGCGCCTGGGCCTTTTCGGGCGTGGAGGCGGCCTCGAGCATGGCGAGGTCCTTCTGCGCCGACTCGACGCCGGTTGTCCGCAGGGTGTTGAGCTCGGTCTTCATGGCGCTTGCCTGCTTCGACATCGTGTGGAGCGAGAAGCCGAACTGGATGGCCGCGCAGGCGAGGCCGCCGATGAGGCCGACCATCGCCGCCGTGCGTTGCTCGTTGGCCTGGGCCTGGATCGAGTTCTGGAGCTGTTCGCTTTGCGACTTCCGCATCTCGCGGGTCGCGTCGCGCTGCTTCTGCGAGACGTCGATGAGAAGGGCGAGGAGCTTGTAGAGGTCGAACATGACGGAGCTCCGCATCGAGAAGGTGGTTGGGCCTTTGTTGGCGCCCTGCGCGGCGACGAGCGCGGTGAGCGTGTCGGTGAGGGCCTTGTTGATGTCGGCTATCTGTGCCGCCGAGAGATTCAGCGACGGGTCCTTGGCCAGCTTCTGGCAGAAGGACGCGATGTCCCCGGCGTCGACCTTGCCGGGAAGGGCGAGGTCAACGGGCAGCGTGACCTCGACGTTCGAGGTCGTGCCGTCGGTTTGGGTGATGGAGAAGTTGACCTTCTTGTTTGTCTCCGAGACTCCGCCAGCCGCAGAGGCCGAGTTCGTGCCGTTGATGGCATTGAGAAGCGTCTGCCAGTTGATCTGGTTGGCATTGAGGTTGACGTTGGGTGTGCTCATGTTGTCTCCGTGGTTGTTGGGTTGAAAAATGGTGAACGTCTGTTGCCTATTATACACGATGCCGGGAGCGAAGTTACACGGAGTTTTTTCCGTGCCAAAAAGAGCCTTCCCGCCGGTCACCGGAGGCCGGCCTTGGCAAGGCGGTAGCTCATCATGCGCGGCGAGACGCCGAGTTCGCGTCCCGCTGCGGAATGGTTGCCGCCGTGGCGGGCGAGCGTCTCCTCCAGGATGCGCCGCTCCGCGGCGGCGAGCCGTTCGTCGAGGGTCTGGGCCGTCTCGGCGCGGAAGGGGTCGTCCTCGAATTCCGAGGACTGGATCGCGGGCGGCAGGTTGAAGCTGCGGATGCAGTCGTCCGTCGTGGTCAGCACGGCGCGCTCGATGCAGTTCTCCAGTTCGCGCACGTTGCCGGGCCACTTGTAGGCCTGGAGGAGGTTGACGACCGGCGGGGAGAGGCGCGTGACGTGCTTGCCGTACTTCGCGCTCATGGCGGTGAGGAAGTGCTGCGCGAGAAGGATGATGTCGTCCTGCCGCCGCACGAGGTCGGGCAGATGGATCGGGAAGACGGAGAGACGGTAGTAGAGGTCTTCGCGGAAGAGCTTCTTCGCCATCAGCTCCTCGAGGTTGCGGCTCGTGGCCGCGATGAAGCGCACGTCGGAGCGCAG
>JAEEGL013910109.1_pt1 | contig 11127 bp, 8 predicted proteins | sample 9134231 | NCBI WGS metagenome assembly JAEEGL01 (sample SAMN16246548, study PRJNA631951) | gut metagenome | biome: gut microbiome; feature: rumen; material: fiber-attached | host: Bos | place: Iran: Karaj | collected 2018-10
GAAGTGTTCTCATGGGGCCACTGTCGGAAGGCTGAATGAAGAGGAGCAGTTCTATATGCGTTCACGTGGCATCCCGGAGGCCGAAGCGAAGGTCCTCCAGATGATTTCTTTCGCCGCTCCTATCATCCGTAGCGTCCCGGAGCTTGCCTCCGTGATTGAAGAGGCTATCCGGTCACTTTAGGTTTTTTCTGATCTTTCCTTTTGTCTAATGGCTGGCTTTCCCGGCCATTTTTCCGTGAACCTGCCGTCTCCAAATCTGTTTGCCCGGGTCAGGTTGATTCTTTTATATATATTTTTTTTTTATAAAAGTCTTTCTATTTTTGTCGTTGTAGTATAAATCGAATTAGAACCTGCTTATATTTTTCAATAAATCATGAAGAGATTATCATTATTTTTGACTGCCGCCTGCATTATCCTTTCTTCTTGCGGAAAGGATGATCCGGAGGTGGAGGATGTGATTTTCGATAAGGAGGAGGTTGCAAGTATAGAGCAGCTTAACAGATCTGCTTTTAAGTTTTACGATGAGTTTGTCTCAGGCAAAAAAGAATCATATGCCTTTTCTCCTTTGAGCATAGAATTCACTCTTGGGATGGAGGCCAATTCAGTAGAACACCCTGACTTAGTGGAATTTTTGGAGCAGAATTCGCTGGAGTCGGGCAATTCTCTTTTTGAGAAGATCCGGAAGAAACTCAATCAAAAGGGGAAAGGAAATGAGAGTTCTCTGTCCAATGCCTTATTCAACAATACGTTGTTGCCGAAAGATAAAAGTCTGAATTCCGCTGCAAAAGACTTTTTCAAGGCAGAGATCTTCGATGAGGATTTCACAGATTATGAGGCTGTTATGGACAAAATCCATGACTGGCTCATGAAAAACACCAAGGAATTCCTCAATATCCCAAAAGTTGACATCAGACCGGACTACCCGAGGGTATTATGCAATGCAATGTACTTCAGGCACGAATGGGCTAATCCATTCGAGGTAGATAATACTAAGATGGGGGATTTTACCGGCGCAGACGGGAATGTGAGGAAAGTACCGATGATGAACATCAGGAATAGTTTCAACTATTACTCTTCCTCATCTTTGACGGCTCTTGAAATGCCATATGCCAATGATTCTTTTTCCATGACTTTCATACTTAGCGATAGGGATGCTCTGAGTTTTGAAGATCTCCAGGCTGTGCGCAAAGGATTGACAAAAAGCGACGTCAAAGTCTCCATCCCCAGATTCGATACGGAGACAACTCTCTTTTTTGATATGAGTCCTTGGGGATATGATACTCTTTTTGGCCTCCATGTCGCACGAGTAAAGACGAATGAAGAAGGAACGGAAGCAGCAGCAGTCACAGAACTAATCGACACGGCCCCTGGTCCTCCTCCTGAACCTAACGTCATTTTCAAAGCCGATTGTCCGTTCTTCTATGTCATCACTGACAACGAAACCGGTCTGATTCTTTTCATTGGCAGATTCTGCTAAGGGACTGAAGGTCGGCGAGGACCAGGGCCGTCATGGCTTCGACTATGACGGGGGTGCGGAGTGCAAAGCACACGTCATGACGTCCGGGGACCGAGAGGTCAGTCATGGAGCCGTCTGAGATGTCATATGTCCTCTGGGTCTTCCTGATGCTGGAGGTAGGCTTGAATGCGACCCTGAATTTCAGCGGACTGCCGTTGGTGATCCCGCCGTTCACTCCGCCGGACCCGTTCTTTGAAGAACAGACGAAGCCGGGGCCGCCTGCGGCATCCATCCTGACGGTGTCGAGCGGGTCGTTGTGCTCCGAACCTTTCATTGCAGCGGCCGCGAATCCGTCTCCGAATTCAACTCCGCGGACTCCGGGGATGGCGAATATGGCATGGGAGACCAGGGATTCCACGCTGTCGAAGAACGGCTCTCCAAGGCCCGGGAGCAGGCCTTCTGCAGTGCATTCAACTACGCCGCCGAGGGAGTCGCCTTCCTTGATGGCGTTTTCCAGGGCCTCTTCCTGGCGGGCTTTGTCTTTGTAACCGCCTATTTCTGTGATGGTTGCCTCGATCCGGACTTCAGGGAGCATTTTCTTGGCAACTACTCCGGCCGCAACGATGGGGAGAGTGATCCTTCCGGAGAAATGCCCTCCGCCCCTAGGGTCGTTGAATCCGTTGAATTTGAGTGAGGCTGTGTAGTCGGCATGTCCTGGGCGCGGGATACGCTTCAAAAGGTCATAGTCCGCCGACCTGGTGTCTTTGTTCAGGAAGATGAGGGTGAGAGGGGCACCTGTGGTGTGGCCGTCGCAGACTCCGCTGAGGATCTTCACTTGGTCGGCTTCAGCCCTGGCGGTCGTTCCCTTGCTTCCGCTCTTGCGGCGGGCGATGTCCTCTTCGAAATCCTTCTCCTGGAGTTCGATTCCAGGCTCGACTCCGTCGATAATTATACCTATGGCAGGGCCGTGGGATTCCCCGAATATGCTTACCCTGAATTTTCTCCCGAATGAGTTCATATGAGAAGCTGTTTTGAAATAATTCGTCTCGTTTATTATATGGCCTTTCCGGCCATTTTCGTTTATCTCATCGGTCACGTAGCGACTATTGCTACGCTTCCTCTTCTATAACCGAAACTGTCTCGAAAAATCCACATAATCAACTTCGGGAATCATTTCAAAACAGCTTCTGAATAAATCGAAGAATTGCGGACAGGATTTTGCGACGCAGGCGGTGTCGTCGATTTCGATGTCCGAGTCCGCGCCTTGTGCGGCGACGGTAAGGGCCATGACCATCCTGTGGTCGTGGCTGGAAGTGTACTTCCCTCCGCGGAGCAGTTTCCCCTCCAGCAGGCGCTGGCTGAGAGAAAGGCCCTCAATGATCATCTCATCTCCTTCTCGGGAAGAGGTAACTCCCATCTGGTCAAGCATTTCCAGGATTGCGGCACCCCTTTCGCTCTCTTTTCCGGCGAGGCGGCCCATTCCGGCTATGCGGGAAGTGCCCTGGCTGAAAGCCGCCAGTACGGCAACGACGGGGAACAGGTCCGGGGCATTGTTGAGGTCAGTCTCGAAAGCACGCAGAGGGGCTTTCTGGCATATGATCGAGGAAGCTTCGTCGCCTTCGTCTTCCGAGTAGGAAAGGGAGGCGCCGGCATCCGAAAGGATGTCCATTATGCTGAGGTCCGCCTGAAGTGATTTCAGGTCGAGTCCGGAGATTTCGGCCTTGCCGAATACGGCTCCGGCGACCAGGAAACCGGCGGCTGTGCTCCAGTCTCCCTCTATGTTGAAATCCGCTGCATGGAAACGCTGCCCGCCTTTGATCCTGAATGTGATGCCGGTGCAGTAATTCCAGTCCTGTGTCTCGAGGAACTCATCGTCTCCTTCCATCTCGCTACCGGTCTTTATCCCGAATTTCCTCAGGACGTCGAGGGTGATGAAAAGGTAGGGGATGCTCTTGGGTTTCGTGACCAGGAGTTGTGAATTGTCCGGAGCCAGCGGGAGGGCAGTAAGGAGGCCGGAGATCAGCTGCGAGCCGTCTTTTCCGGAGATTTCGGCGCGTCCCGGGACCAGGTTCCCTTTTACGGTGAGAGGAATGGTTATCTGTCCGGCGCTTTGGACGGAAGCCTCTCCGTCAGGGGAGAGAAGTACTCCGAATGAGGCCATTATGTCTCCTGCGCCTTTGAGCGGACGGCTGGGGAGGGTCTTCTCTCCTGTGATCCTGACATTGCCCTTGCATATGACTGAGCAGACCGGAATCATCAGCCTGGCGAGCAGGCCGGATTCCCCGACGTGGAGACTGTCTGTGTCCAGGAATCCCGGCCCGGCTCCTATGCCTTTGATTACCAGGGTGTCGCCGGACCTGTCAACCGTCGCTCCGATTGCCTGCGCGACCTGGATGGCTGATTCGTTGTCACCGCACGGGGCGTAGCCTCCCAGGTGAGAAGTCCCTTCGGACAGTGCTGCTGCGATGATCGCCCTCTGTGCGAAACTCTTGGAGGCCGGGATATGTACCGGTCCGCCTTGGCGGGACAGCCTGACTGTGGGGTTAAGCCCCGGTTTGCTCCGGTAGAGGGCTGCAGCCATTTCTTCAGCGGTCCACTGTCCGGGCGCAGCGGCATCTTCCGGAGTCAGTGCGGCATATGTCCACGGGGCGCCTCTGCGTATGCACTCCAGCCTTGATGATTTGCCATATTCTCCCATGCAGAAGGCTACCAGGCTGCCTGGCAGTGCGTAGTCGTACAGGGTGAACAGGGTATCTACGTCTTTCGGGGAGTTCGCCGTGGTGACTATCTTTATGATGTCGGCACCGAACCTCTGGCATTTGTCGGCTTCATCCATCAGGGAGGGGACGTCTCCAGTGGAATTGAAATCGTGCCAGGAACGTATGACCATTGTCCCTGTTTCCTGTGCCGCCCTGTGGAGGCGTTTGCTCATTGAGGCTGGGGCTTCGGTCTCGATGTCGATATATTTCGCGCCTGCGGTGATGGCCTTCAGTAGCCTTTCTTCTGCTATCTGGGCCGGTGATCTGCCTTCTTCTGCCGAGAGGGCACGGGCCAGGGCCGAACTCCTGTCAGCGATGGCCTTTGCGGTGTCCACCACCCTGCAGGTGGCAATCAGAGGGGTGTCGGTGAAGGAAAAAAGGGTCTGGATTTCCTCCAGGGACAGGGGACAGCGGTCGAGGCGGATTTCGGCCATCTCGACTCTGTCGACTATCTGGAGGATCTCCTGAAGGGATCTGTTCTGTATGCAGGTGCAGATCATAGGATTGCCAGCATTTCATCTACGGAGAGGTCCACTATCCTGACATCTCCTATTTCAAACGGCAGGACGAAATGGATCTTTCCGTCTTCGGCCTTCTTGTCCTTTCGGATAGCTTCGGCCATGTCTTTCAGGGCATATGGACATTTTACCGGAAGTCCGCAGTCCTGGAAGTCCTGCGAGAGCCTTTCGCATATGCTTTTATGGCCTTTCGGAGCCCCTCCGGCGAGCTTTTCGGCCAGTCTGGCCGCGAGTATTATCCCTATTGCGACTGCTTCCCCGTGGGTGATTCCGCTGCCATCGAGCCTGGAATGGTGCTCTATGGCATGGGCGAAGGTGTGGCCGAGGTTGAGGAGCCTTCTTTCCCCGTTCTCGAACTGGTCACGTTCCACTATGCCGGCTTTGACTGTGGCGGCTTCATGGACGAGGTGGCTGATCTGAGGGAAGTAGTCTTCCGGTGTCCAGCCGTCAGCCCTGATCGTGCGGAGCATCCTGACCGCGGCGGAATAGCTGTGGGATGTGTTGTCTATGATGAATGTCTTGAGAAGCTCGGCCGCCCCGTCGAAGAACTCTTCCTCCGGCAGGGTGGTAAGGACGTCAGGACTCATCCAGGTAAACTCGCTCTGGCGTATCGTACCGAGCATATTCTTGTAGGACAGGAGGTTGACTCCGGTCTTCCCTCCGATGGCGGCATCCACCTGCGCAAGGAGGGTAGTGGGGACATATGCAAAGCGGATTCCTCGTTTGTAGATGCTCGCCGCCATTCCGCACATGTCGGTGGTGATGCCTCCGCCCACTGCCAGAAGAAGCGCATTGCGGTCCGCTCCGGACTCAAGAAGCCATATGCAGATCTTCTCGACAGTGGAGAGGGTTTTGGATTCTTCTCCGGTGTCGAGGGCGAGGCTGGCTTTTACGAAACTATCCAGTTTGCGGGCGTGTCCGCCAGCCTTCCTGTCATATACCAGGTAGGTGTGTTTCTCTTTTTCCAGGATGGAGCCCAGTTCTTCAATGCACTTTCCCTCGATTATCCGGGAAAGCACATGACCGTCTGAGCGGATCTGGATCTCAGCGCTCATCAGCTGCTTCTACCGCCTTGAAGTAGCGGTAGGTGTTTACCTTCAGTTCTCCGGTGGCAGGATCGTCAGCCACTATGGTTCCGCAGGGATGCTCCTGCAGACAGGAGAGGGTAACATAGTGGGACAGAGGTCCTTCCACTGCGGCCTGAAGGGCGCGTGCCTTCTTGGGGCCGAAGACCAGGATGAGGACTTCCCTGGCGCTCATGACGGTGGCGACTCCTACTGACATGGCCTGTTTCGGGACGAGGTTGATGTCTCCTCCGAAGAAGCGGGAATTGACGAGGATAGTGTCATCAGTAAGGGTCACGACCCTGGTCCTGGACTGAAGTGAAGAGAAGGGCTCGTTGAAGGCGATATGTCCGTCTTCTCCGACGCCTCCCATGAAGAGGTCGAAACCTCCTGCTTCCACTATGGCTTTCTCATATGCTTCGCATTCTGCTGCGAGGTCGGGGGCGTTGCCGTTGAGGATGTGGATGTTGCCGGCAGGGATGTCGATATGGTCGAAGAAGTTCTTGTACATGAACGAGTGGTAGCTTTCGGGATGGTCCTCAGGAATGCCTACATATTCGTCCATATTGAAGGTGATCACATTCTTGAAAGAGACTTCACCGTCGCGCACCATCCTGATGAGTTCTGCATATGTGCCGAGCGGAGTGGAACCTGTGGGAAGTCCGAGAACGAAGGGCTTGTCCGTCTTCTTGGCTTTTTCATTGATCCGTGCGGCAATGTGCCTTGCAGCCCACACGGAACCTTCCTGTGATGTCTTGCGAATTATCAGCTTCATCTTATTGTAATTTATAGAATACTTCAATTGCCTGGTACTCAGCCATTCCCAACTGGTCGTAGAGGTTGGCTGTGTTGCGGTTGCGGTCTTCGGCGCGCTGCCAGAATTCCCTTGGATCGTCTCCCGGGAAGGGCATTATGTCTTTCTGGGAGAGGTGATGGAAGATTGCATGGCGTTTTTCGACTACCTCGTCCGGGCTGAGCGGGACGGCCATGTCGACCCTGTCGAGCTCCCACTCCATCCATGCGCCCCTGTAAAGCCATATGTTTGCGTCGTCCAGCCAGCTGTTGCCTTCCTCCCTGAGCTGCTCTACGGCCTTCATTGCGGCCTCCGTGCACACCCTGTGCGTCCCGTGCGGGTCCGCGAGGTCACCGGCCATGTAGATCTGGTTCGGCTTGAGTTCCAGGATGAGGGCTTTGATTATGTCCACGTCCACCTGGCTGCTGGGGAATTTGGCGACTCCGCCGGATTCGTAGAAGGGCAGGTTGAGGAAGTGGACATGGCTCATAGGCAGTCCGAAGGAACGGCATGCACCCCTGGCTTCGCTGCGGCGTATGGCCGCCTTGAGGTCGAGGAGTTTCCTGGGTTCGGCTTCTCCGGGGACTTTGGAGGCTATGAGCTTTGAAATGTCCTCCAGGCGGTCACCGAAGCCGAGTTCCCTCGCTGCATCCATATGCTGGATCACCACGTCGTCGAGCACCGCTACGTCTCCTGATGTCTGGTAGGCTACGTGGACGTTGTGGCCCTGGTGGGTGAGGCGTATGAATGTTCCTCCCATCGAGATCACGTCGTCGTCGGGATGGGGGGAGAAAATGAGCACTGTCTTGGGGTTCGGGGTGGAACGCACGGGCCGTGTGCTGTCGTCCGCATTCGGCTTGCCGCCCGGCCATCCGGTGATGGTGTGCTGCAGGTCGTTGAAGAGGTCGATATTTATCTTGTCATATGGACCGTACTTTTCGACAAGTTCTCCGAGGGAGTTGAGCAGGTAGTCCTGGAGTGTGAGCTTCAGGATGGGCTTGCCAACTTTCTGGCAGAGCCATACTACGGCCTTGCGTATGAATTTCGGAGTCCATTCACACGGGCCGATGATCCATGGGGCTACTATCCTGGTGAGCTCGGCTGCGGAGGTCTCGTCTGCGTACAGGGTGATGTCGTCATGCATCTGCAGATAGCTGGCCGGGTAGGTCGGATCTATGTCACATTCAACGACATGCTTTACAGCGTCAGCTTTGCTTTCACCCCATGCCATTAGGATGATCTTCCTGGCGGACATTATGGTGTCTATGCCTATGGTGATGGCTGCTGTCGGGGTGGCCCTGACGTCTCCGTTGAAGTTGGCGGCCTGGCGTTTCCTGGATTGATAGGGGAGGGTGACTTCCCTGGTGCGGCTCTTGGGAGAGGCTCCGGCTTCATTGAAGCCTACCTGTCCGTGTTCGCCTATCCCGCAGACCAGGAGATCCAGACCCCTGGCCTGTTTTTCATAGAAGGCGCAATATTCGGTAATCTTGGAGGGCGGTACTGTGCCGTCGGGGAGGTGTATGTTTTCTTTCGGGATGTCCACCAGGTCGAGGAACTCCTCATGAAGACGGTTGTTCCGGCTCTGTTTCCCGTTTTTTGACAGCGGGTAGTATTCGTCAATCGAATAGATGTCCACGTTCTTGAATGAACATTTTCCTTCTTTGACGTACCTGGTGAGCCATTTGTAAAGAGATACTGGAGATGCTCCGGTAGTCAGGCCGAGTTTGAAGTGCCGCTTCGGATCGTCGTGCGCCTGGATGGCGTTGACTATGATGGCTGCGATTTCCTTGCTGGCTTCGGTGGAATCCAGGCCGATCTTCGTGTTGATTCTCTCTGCGGAGTGGATTAAGTTTTCGGGGAGGTTCTTTTCGATCAATCCTCCGTCTTTGGGTAAGGTAAAATGTTTCAAAATTCAAAACGGCGGTTTATTTCGCCGCATCAACAAATTTAATGATTTTTTCCTTATGGTCGGTGTTTTTTTGAAAAAGCGGAAAAAAGATATAAATTTGCATCTTACAAGCCCCAGTGGCGGAATTGGTAGACGCGCTGGACTCAAAATCCAGTGTCCTTTAAAGACGTGCCGGTTCGAGCCCGGCCCAGGGCACAGAAAAAGCACAGCATTTTTGCTGTGCTTTTTCTGTGCCCCCTTCGGCCGCGTGTCGCGGCCTGGGGCCCTGTAACGTTACCCCATCCCAGACCCTTCCCTCGGGGAAGGGCTTCGGTCGGCCTCCGGCCTCCGACGCTGCAATTTTGCAGTGCCTTTCTCGAGTCCCTGAATGGCCGCGTTGAGCGAATTATTTCTTTTTGTAGGCGTAGATAGTGGTAATTCCGGTAATATTCGATTTCTGTTTGATCACAAGATCGCTTTTACCCAATTCAACTACGTCGAAAGTCCCGCTCAGGGTCATGCTCTTGGTCAGAAGCTCATCAGTAAGTATGATAGTCTTCAAGAAGCTGATCTGATTCAGGTCGGCATTGTAAGTGAAGGTGCCGGCTTTGACATCCACGTCCTCCAGGTCGGCATCGGTGAAACTGCCTTTTTTGGCAATGGCGTGGGGGAACGGGAACTCACTCAGGGCCAGATAGAAATGGTTGTCGGTATAATCCACTTCCTTAGTTACTTCCTTCCCTTCAGAATTCGTAAAGACCTCCGTCTTTGTCGTCAGAGCCCAGATCCCATACAGTTTGCCGGATTTGTCACCGGTGTGAGATACTCCATCTTTTTCGCATGAAACGCAAAAGGCCATGCAGGCAAGTGCTGCCAGATAAAGAAATCTTTTCATAACGATAGAAACATTTGTTTTACTGTCCCTATTCAATTCCCGTTCCAAACCGGATTATCCACATTTCAAAGTTTATTGCTAAATTGACACCCGATTTGCAGATGAAAATGTCTCATATGTCAAAATACCTGAATATCATGAAGAAAGCCCTGTTGATCCTGGCTGCGGCCGCATTTGTGTTTGGCTGCCGCTCCAATGAGCCTAAAGAAGACATCACTTATGTTGAATCCGGCACCACATATGCCCATGATGCGCTGGAGCCATATGTCCAGAGCGGGGAACTTCCCGGTGCCATCAGCATCCTTTACAAGGACGGTGTGCAGGAAACCTGCTGCATCGGATATGCCGATGTCGCGGCGGGACGTCCGATAACTATCGATGACCCGTATATGCAGTGCTCCCAGACGAAGGGTTTCTGCGGGGTCACGGTGGCTAAACTTATCGAGGAGGGCAAGCTTGGGTTGGATGATCCCGTGTCGAAGTACCTGCCGGAGTTCAAGGAACTGTGGGTCCTGAGCGAGCAGAAGGGCGATACCAAGGTGCTCAAGAAAGCTCAGAATGAACTGACTGTGCGCATGTGCCTGAACCACACGGGAGGGTTCCCGTTCGAAATTTCCGCAAAGCGTGCAGACGTTCGCGGCGGAGGATGGTCGGGAGGAGCCCCGCTGAGGCAGACGGCGACAATCGCGGCCAGTTCTCCTCTTTTGTTTGAACCGGGTACGCAGGTGAAATATTCCAACACCGGAATCGACATCGCTGCCGCGGTAGTGGCCGAAGTGACCGGGATGAAATGGGAAGAATATCTCCAGAAAGAGGTCCTTGATCCGCTTGGAATGACTTCCTCTACATTCTGGCCCACGGATGAGCAGCTTTCCCGACAGATTGAAATGTACCAGTATATCGAGGGGAAACCCGCCAGGTACGTCCTTGAAAACGGAAACCAGCAGCGTCCCTACAATGATTCGCATGTTTTCGCATCTGCCGGTGCCGGTCTCTGGACCACTGCAAGGGACCAGGTAAAATTCTACAAGATGCTGATGAACCTGGGTGTGGGAGACAACGGAGTGCGGATCCTCAAGGAGGAAACCGTAAAGAACCTCCTGGCAGTCTCAACCCGTCCGAAGGAAATGGAGGGGTACTCCATGGGGCTCCATTGTCCCGTTGAAGATTCGGAGGACGCGTGGTTCGGCCATGGTGGCGCCTGGGGCACTCAGTGCACCGTCAACTGGCACAAGAAGCAGCTCCGTATGCTGGTAATCCAGTCCAACGGCGGCCCGAAATCCTGGAACAGTGCCTTGGAGAAAGCCCAGCAGGACTTCCTGGAATCCAAATTCGACAATAAAGCCGCTGAAGCCTACACAGGCCGTACGGAATAGCTTCTTACTCTGTGATTTCGAGGATGGTCCTCGCCAGGCTGTGACCGAATTCTTTCAGGGCTGCTGGTGTGACCACTGCCCCGTTGGCATTGGCGAACGCCACTTCGAACGTACGTGCGATTTCCAGTTCAGGGATATTCATCAGTGACCACATAATGTAGGACGTTCCCTGGCTGTAATTGGTGTTCGTATTCCAGCTAACCCCGAAGGGCAAGTCGTCGCTGGCCTTGTACCTGAGGCCGCCTTCCTGGTTCTTTTCAAGGAGGGTTGCGAACAATGCATCCTTCTCAGGATTGTGCACATATTCAGGATTCTTCAGCGGAGAGTAGATGAACTCATTGTTCTCCCCATACAGCCACGGGTCATGGAAATCAAAAC
>JAEEGL014493789.1_pt1 | contig 11127 bp, 12 predicted proteins | sample 9134231 | NCBI WGS metagenome assembly JAEEGL01 (sample SAMN16246548, study PRJNA631951) | gut metagenome | biome: gut microbiome; feature: rumen; material: fiber-attached | host: Bos | place: Iran: Karaj | collected 2018-10
AAGATAATCCACTCCGGAGTAGGTACCATAACCGAGGGCGACGTAATGCTCGCGGGAACGTCCAACGCTGTTATCATAGGTTTCAACGTGCGTCCCAGCTCCGCAGTGTCCGCTCAGGCAGACCAGGAGGGCGTGGAGATACGCACATACCGCGTCATCTACGAAGTGATCGACGACATCGAAGCGGCCATGAAGGGCATGCTCAAGCCCATCTTCAAGGAAGTAGTTCTCGGCAAGATAGAGGTAAGGGATACCTTCAAGGTTCCCAACGTCGGTACCATCGCAGGCGGATACGTGCTCGAAGGCAAGGTCATCAGGGGCGCCAAGCTCCGCCTTGTAAGGGACGGCATAGTCATCCACGAGGGCGAGATCAGCTCCCTGAGAAGATTCAAGGACGACGTAAAGGAAGTCGCTACCGGCTACGAGTGCGGTATCGGCATCGAGAAGTATAACGACATCAAGGAAGGCGACATAATCGAAGCCTACAGGATGGAAGAGGTAAAGAGAGACTGATGGGCAGGAGCCACAGACCCGAAAGGCTCGGGGAAGAGATACGCAAGACAGTCAGCGAGATGCTGGTAAGGGGAGATCTTAAGGATCCCCGCTTTACCGGCATGATAGGGATAAGCGGAGTGGACGTCACAAGGGACGGAAGCTACGCCACCCTGTACATCACCTGTCTGGCGTACTCCGGAAAGAGCCTTACGGAAGAGGAAAAGAAGAACATACTGTCTGCTTTCGAGAGCAGCCAGGGATACATAAGGTCCGCGATAGGCAAGGCCGTAAAGGTGAGATACGTGCCGGCGCTGATATTCAAGTTCGACGAATCCTTCGAATACGGCGCAAAGATGGACAGGATACTGGACGATCTGAAGATAAAAGATGAACAAGTGGGCTGACATTGTAAAACTCATAAAGAGGTCGGACGACATAGTCATACTGACTCACACAAACATGGACGGAGACGCCATCGGATCGGCCTCCGCTCTGTGCCATGCCTTAAGGCACATGGGCAAGAGGAGCGTCATACTTCTTGAGGACGATATCCCCGGGTATCTCAAGTTCATGCACGATCACGGCGCAAAGGAGGGCGGACTGCCTTTCTTCGTAAAGGAGATGCCTTATGAGCCGCACCTTGCCGTTGCTGTGGACTGCGGAGACGCCGGGCGCATAGAGAAGCGCTTCGACGTATTCAGCTCATGCGCCGACAGGATATGCGTGGACCACCACATACAGACGGAGCACTTCGCCGACTATTCCGTTGTGGAGCCTGACGCTTCGGCGACCGGGATACTCATATACCAGCTGATAAACGAGCTGGGCGTTCCCATCGACAAGGAGATAGCCGAAGACCTGTACGTTGCGATAATGACAGACACCGGCTGCTTCAGGTATTCCAACACCACCGCGGAGTGCCACCTGGTGACCGCGGAGCTGTACAAGGCAGGCATAGAGTTCGACAAGCTCGGAACGCTGATCTACGACACTCTGCCGCTGTCCCAGATAAAGCTGGAGGCCATGATAATAGACTGGATGGAGCTCTTTGAGGACGGTAAGGCCGTGATCTCCTACATCACGCAGGAAAAGCTCAGGGAGATAGGCGCCACCTACGACATGACCAACAGCTGTATAGATGTACTCAGGAAGATAGATACCGTCGAGGTATGCGCCTTCCTTAAGGAGCACGAGGACGGCAGCATAAAGCTTTCCATGAGAGCCAAGAGCTATGCGGACGTCAACTGGGTAGCAAGGGAGCTCGGCGGGGGCGGACACGTAAGGGCCGCCGGCGCCACGTTCAACGTTCCCATGGAGGAGGCAATAAGGCTCACAAAGGAGAAGATCTCCGAGGAGCTGTCCCGCTGCTGATGGACGGAGTACTGGTAATAAACAAGCCCGCCGGATATACCTCTCACGACTGCATAGCGGTCTTAAGGGGCATCACCGGCGTCAGAAAGTTAGGACACACCGGAACGCTCGACCCGAACGCCACCGGTGTTCTTCCTGTCTGCATGGGCAAGGCCACCAAGCTTATAGAGTACATGGACTCGGGCTTTAAGAGCTACAGGGCAGGGGTAAAGTTCGGTATGGAGACCGATACCCAGGACATCTGGGGAAAGGAAGTTGAAAGGCCCGAAGACACGGAGAACGCTGCGCTTCCGCAAAGCTTTAAAGAGGTGGAGGATGCCCTGAAGTCCTTCCTTGGGGAGCAGCTCCAGACGCCTCCCGCTTACAGCGCGGTGTTCGTTAACGGAAGAAGGGCCTACGACATAGCAAGGAGCGGCGGAAAGCCCGAGCTTGAGGCCAGAAAGATAACCGTAAGCAGCATAGATCTTTTGTCCTACGACCCCGGAAAGGGTGAGGGGGTCTTCGACATCAGCTGCTCCAGGGGGACCTACGTAAGGACCATTTGCAGTGATCTGGGCAAAAAGCTTGGCTGCGGAGCATGCCTGAGCGCTCTTATCAGGACCTCAGCCTGCGGATTTACGCTTTCCGAGGCTCTGGATCTGGAGGAGGCAAGGAAGATGCCCCGGGAGGAAGTCCTCTCGCGCGTGCTTCCGATAGGACGAGCCGCGTCCGAGATGCAGAGGCTGGACCTTAAGGAGGAGCTCGCCGCTGCATATCTTAACGGGATGACTGTAAAGACAGACCCGGAAGGGTACGTACAGGGAGAGCCTGTAGCCGTGTTCATAAACGGAGAGCTTTCAGGCGTCTCAAGATTTGAAAAGGATTCGCTAAGACCGGTAAAGATATTCTCATGATAACCATAACCACACTTCAGGAAGCAAAGGAATACCTCGGAGACTGCGCCGCGGCGCTGGGAAACTTCGATGGCGTGCACAAAGGACATCAGGCCCTGATATCAAGATGCGTTGAGATCGCAAGGGAGAAGGGGCTTGAGGCCGTTGTATTTACGTTCCTCAACCATCCTGCCAACGAAGTTGCGGGAAGGAACATCATAAAGAACATAATGACGCTCAAGGAGAAGGCCGAGGCCATAGAGGCCCTTGGGGCGGACGCGCTGGTGTCCATACCTTTCGTGGACAGCGTAAGGACCAGCAGCCCGGAGGCTTTCGCAAGGGACATACTCGCCGGCCAGCTGCACGCCAGACACGCCGTATGCGGCTTTAACTACAGCTTCGGCTTCAAGGGCGCCGGAAAGCCGGAAGACCTTAAGGCCTTCGGCGAGAAGTACGGCTTCGACGTTACAGTTATAGAAGAGTTCGACATAGATCATCACGCTGTCTCCAGCACGCTTATAAGGAGCAGGCTGGCCGAGGGAAACGTTTCGGACTACGAAAGGCTTACAGGACGCAGATATGCCATACAGGGAAAGGTCATAGTTGGGCAAAAACTCGGAAGGAAGATGGGCTTTCCTACAGTGAATCTCGCTCTCAACGCTGACATGGCGCTGCCCCTCAACGGTGTTTACATAACAGAAATCTATGTAAATAACGAGAAATACCACTCCGTTACGAACATAGGCAATAAGCCGAGCGTAGGGCACTTCACCAAGAACGCCGAGACCCACATATTCGGCTTCAGCGGAGACCTCTACGGTAAGGACGTCAGGGTGGAGTTCATAGACATGCTCCGTCCGGAGATAAAATTCGCTTCCATAGAGGATCTTTCTGCGCAGATAGAAAAGGACTGCATTGCAGCCAAAAAAGCCCACGGAATAAAGTAGAAAGCCCCAATAAAGTGCTTTACAATGCATTTGCGTTGTGTTAGTATTAGTCGTCAATTAAAGATACCTTCTCCTTCGGCGGTCGAAACTCCAACGCCGTCCGCAGCTGAAGGTGAATGCAGTAAAGGAGTATTTTTTTATGCTTACAACAGAAAAGAAGACAGAGATCATCAAGGAATACGCGACCTGCGAGAACGACACCGGTTCCCCGGAAGTCCAGGTAGCCATCCTCACCTACAGGATCAACGATCTCAACGAGCACCTCAAGGCTCACCCGAACGATAACCACTCCAGAAGAGGACTTCTGAAGATGGTAGGTCACAGAAGAAACCTTCTGGCTTATCTCAGAGAAAAGGACATCGAGCGCTACAGGACACTGATCGCACGTCTCGGACTCAGAAAGTAAGGTAAGACATGAGATTCACAGATTACAGGACTTTCAGAACAGCCCTCGGCGGAAGGCTCCTGCAGCTGGAGATAGGCAAGGTCTGCGAGCAGACCAACGGCCAGGTATGGGTAAGGTACGGAGACACAGTAGTCAACGTCACCGCCTGCATGGCCAAGACAGCCAATCCGGATGCGGACTTCTTCCCGCTCTCCTGCGATTACGAGGAGAAGATGTACGCTGCCGGAAAGATCCCCGGAGGCTTCATCAAGAGGGAAGGCCGTCCTGCTGAGAAGGCCATACTCAAGTGCCGTCTTATGGACAGGCCTTTAAGGCCGCTCTTCCCGAAGGGATTCTTCAACGCGGTAGAGGTCCAGGCAGTCGTCATGAGCGTCGATCTTGACTGCGCTCCGGAGATCTGCGCCATGATAGGCTCCTCCGTAGCCCTGGCCATCTCCGACATTCCCTGGGACGGCCCGACAGGTTCCGTTCAGGTAGGAAGAGTAGACGGACAGTTCGTCATCAACCCGACTCTTGAGCAGAGAGCAGTCTCCGACCTTTCCATGTACGTCGCCGGTACCGAGGAAGCCATCATGATGGTGGAGGCCGGCGCGCAGGAGGTCCCCGAGGACGTATGTCTGGACGCGATAATGTTCGCGCACGAGGAGATCAAGAAGCTCTGCAGATTCATCAAGGAGATAGTCGCTGAGATCGGCAAGGAGAAGATCGTTCCCGAGATCAGAAAGCCCTCCGAGGAGATCGACCAGGCTGTACGCGAGTACGCAGTTCCCAAGATGCGCCAGGCTATCCTTACAAAGGACAAGCAGGAGCGTCTGGACAACATGGACGCCGTTGAGCAGGAGACCAAGGAGCACTTCGCGGAGACTTATCCGGAAGGCGGCAAGGACATAGACGCTGTTCTTTACAACATCGTAAAGGAGCAGGTCCGCGCAATGATACTGGACGACGGCATACGCCCGGACAACAGGGCGCTCAACGAGATCAGGCCCATCTGGTGCGAGACAGGAGTTCTCCCCAGGACCCACGGCACAGGTCTCTTCAAGAGGGGACAGACTCAGGTCCTCTCCGTGGTAACTCTCGGAACGCTCTCCGAGGCTCAGTCCCTGGACGGGCTCGACGAGGAGACCGAGAAGCGCTACATGCATCAGTACGTGTTCCCCGGCTACTGCACAGGCGAAGCCAAGCAGCCCAGATCCCCCGGAAGAAGAGAGATCGGACACGGCGCTCTTGCGGAAAGGGCGCTCCTTCCGGTTCTTCCAAGCAAGGAAGAGTTCCCGTACGCCATCAGAGTAGTCTCTGAGGTGCTTTCCTCCAACGGATCGTCCTCTCAGGCTTCCGTATGCGGTTCCACCCTCGCCCTCATGGACGCAGGCGTTCCCATCAAGGCTCCCGTTGCCGGCATAGCGATGGGTCTTGTGGAAAGAGTGGAAGAGGATGGCAGCTCCACCATGGCTATCCTTTCGGATATCCAGGGCATGGAGGACTTCCTCGGCGACATGGACTTTAAGGTGGCAGGCACCGAGAAGGGCGTTACCGCCATCCAGATGGACATCAAAGTGCACGGACTCTCCAGAGAGATACTCTGGAAGGCTCTGCAGCAGGCGCGCGAAGGCCGCATGTACATCATGGGCCAGATGATGGAAGAGATCTCCGCTCCCAGAGAAGAGCTCTCCAAGTGGGCTCCCCGCATCATCTCCATGCAGGTACCTGTCGAGAAGATCAGACTGGTCATCGGCAAGGGCGGCGAGACGATCAACGGCATCATCGCAAGGACCGGCGCCAAGGTGGACGTCGACGACGACGGCAACGTATTCATCGCATCCCCGAACCTGGAGGCCGCAGAGGCCGCAAGGCAGGAGATCGAGTACATCACCGCGGACGTGGAGGTCGGCAAGACCTACACAGGCAAGGTGGTAAGGATCATGGACTTCGGAGCCTTCGTAGAGGTGCTCCCGGGCAAGGACGGACTCCTGCACGTTTCCAGGATCTCCAACAAGCGCGTTGAGAAGGTGACCGACGTCCTGAACGTAGGCGATACCGTAACAGTAAAGTGCTACGAGATCGACGACAAGGGCAGGGTGAACCTCACCCGCAAGGGACTTGAGGACACGCCGATAATCAAGGCATAAGCTTCATCAAAGGACCGCATCGTTTTGCGAAGCGGTCCTTTTGTGTTATAATGATCTATCAGGATGTTTTTGCGCGGAGGAAGCCTATGCTGCAGTCAGATCGTTATGAGGTGTATAAGGACCTTGACAGGGAGAAGTTCTTTGAGCTCTTCCCAAAAAGGCCTGAGGATGCCAACAAGGGAAGCTTCGGGAAAATACTTCTTATATCCGGGAGCCGTGGGATGGCAGGAGCGGCCTGCCTTAACATTACAGGCGCCAAGGCCCTGGGCGCTCCGTATATCAACGTGGCGCTTCCGGGCGAAATATATCAGATATGCGCAGGCAGGTTCCTCACCCCTGTGTATTACCCCTACAGTGACGGCGGTACGGACAGGATGAACGGTGGCGCCGAGGAAACTGTATCTGCACTGCTTCCCAACATGCGCGCGGTATGCTTCGGCAGCGGAGCGGTCAACATCCTCTCCAAGGCTGTGATCTTCGATACGCTCCTCGATAAGTGCAGGTCACCTCTGGTGCTTGACGCCGAGGCGCTCAAGCTTCTTAAGACGCGCGCAGGCGCGGGGGCTTTCGGCTGTCCGGTGATACTCACTCCGCACCAGGGAGAGTTCTGCGCGCTGGCGGAAATGTCCCTTTCCGACGTTAAGAAGGATCCTGTAAGCTGCGCCGCGGAATACGCGTCAAAAAATAACGTGATAATGGTACTGAAAGGGCCGCGGACAGTTGTGGCTGCGCCGGACGGAAGGTATTATATCAACAGGAGCGGCAACCAGGGGCTCGCCCAAGCGGGCAGCGGAGACGTCCTTGCTGGGATGATCACCGCTATGTGCTGCTTTAAAGAGGATCCCTTCGAGGCTGCCTGCATGGCAGTGCTTGCGCACGGGATGGCGGCGGACGAGCTGGCGAAGGAGCACTCGCTTCAGTGCCTTCCCATAGAGGATATCCCCGCTGTAATGGACAGACTGTTTAAGGAACGTGGATTTTGATGGATAACAGAGTCGCAAAGTTTGAAAAGGTGAGCAAAAAGCAGTTCGCCGAGGATTTCGTAAGCTGCATAGGCGGCAACGCCGCGGCAGCGGAAAAGCTCTACGGGAACATTATGATTCCTGTAAGGGCAACGGCCGGATCTGCGGGATACGACATAATCAGCCCGGTGGACTTCGTACTGGAGCCGGGGCAGGGGATAAAGGTGCCTACGGGCCTCAGGATAAAGATGGAGCCCGGTTGGATGCTCCTCATCCTTCCCAAGTCCGGGCTGGGTTCGCGTTTCAGGCTCCAGCTGGACAACACCATGGGGCTCATAGACTCCGACTACTACGATTCGGAGAATGAGGGGCACATAATGGTGCCGGTCACAAACGATTCCAGAAGCGGCAAAGTGCTCACGCTGCCCGCGGGCAAGGCCTTTGTTCAGGCCGTCCTGGTGCCTTACGGCATAACAGTTGACGACTGCGCCGAAGGAAAGCGCACAGGCGGGTTCGGATCTACAGGAGTTTGAATATGCTGCTCAGAGAACAGATAGAACAGAGAGAGAAAGAGACACTTTCGCGGTTCGCATCGCTGGCCTGCGAAAGCAGGGGAAGGCTCGAACCTGAGGAGCCCTGCGATCTTCGGACCTGCTTCCAGCGGGACAGGGACCGCATAATACACTCCAAGTCCTTAAGGAGGCTGATGCATAAGACCCAGGTCTTCCTGTCACCGGAAGGGGATCACTACAGGACGAGGCTCACTCACACTCTTGAGGTTGCTCAGATAGCGAGGACCATCTCCAGGGCGCTTTGCCTCAATGAGGACCTTACCGAGGCCATCGCCATGGGCCACGACCTCGGCCACACTCCCTTCGGGCACAACGGCGAGGAGTACCTGAACGAGATACATCCCGGGGGATTTTCCCACAACAGGCAGAGCCTGAGAGTGGTGGACGTAATAGAGCGCAATGCTGTGGGAAGGACCATGAACCTCTCCATGGAGGTACGTGACGGCATACTCAACCACTCCGGGCCGGACAAGCCTTTCACCTGCGAAGGACAGGTGGTGAGGCTCTCAGACCGCATCGCTTACATCAATCACGACATCGACGATGCAATAAGGGCTGGGGTGATACGCGAGGAAGACCTGCCCGGGGACTGCATAGATGTCCTCGGAAAGACCCACGGGGAGCGCATAGACTTCCTCGTAAAGGACGCTGTAAAGAACTCTGAGGGAAAGCCGGAGATCACGCAGTCCGATGAGGCTTTCCGTGCCATGGATACGCTCCGTGACTGGATGTTCGAGAACGTCTACAGGAGCCCTGTGGTAAAGCAGGACAGGGAGCTCCTCAGGATAAGGACACTGATAACAGGCCTGTACGGATATTACCACGAAAGGCCGCAGGAGCTTCCGGAAGAGCAGCTGAGGCTCCTGGAGAAGGACGGCATAGACGAGGTAGTCAAGGACTACATAGCCGGAATGACGGACCGCTATGCCGTAAAGCTCTATACGGAACTTTTTGTTCCCGCGGGATGGAGACTGGGCGCTACTCAGTATTGAATAATCATAAAACGAAGTTTATAATTATATTGTTTATATATTTCTGCGGTAGAAAAGAGGCGAACTAATATGCTTATCAAACTTATCATCGAGATCGTTGTAGGCGGTATCTGCGGTTTTGTCGCTAACGGATTAATGAAGGGCGACCAGAGCAGCATACTCAAGAACATCATCACCGGTGTCATCGGCGGATTCGTCGGCGGACTCATCGGCAACCTCCTCGGAGTAGGCGGCGGCTGGATCACCGGTATAATCCTCTCCATCGTAGGCGCCTGCCTCGTGGTCTGGATCGCAAGGAAGCTCTTTAAGTAATTGCGCAACAGAAAAGAAAAACACCCGGGCTCATCGGCCCGGGTGTTTTGATATAGATGACCTTATTTCACGCTGCGGAGGAACTCGGCTACGGCCTTGCCGTTCTCCTTGGGCATCAGCCTGCTTACGGAGAACCAGACCCTCTTGCCCTTGTACTTGTCGTAGTAGCTCTTTACGAACTCAACGCTCTCTTCCGGCGTCGCGCCCGGCTTGTTGGGCACCATTACGCCGAACTTGAACTCCTTCCAGTACTTGTTGACGAGCATCTCCTTGTCGCAGCAGTCCTGTCCCACCCAGCTGTCCGCGCCGGATTCTATGATGTTCGGGATGGTGTCGTGGATGAGTCCGCAGGAGTGCTGCTCGTAGAAGCAGTCCATGCTGTGGATGTGGTCAACGAGCCTCTTTACGTGCGGGAGTATCATCTCTTTCTGAGTCTCGGGGGAGATGAGGGGAGCCCTCTGGGAGCCCCAGTCGTCGTGCACCAGGAAGTATTCCACTCCGAAGTGCTCGTGCATCCTTGTGGCGAAGTCTATGTAGAGGTCCGTGAGCCTTGTGAACAGCTCGTTTACGGTGTCCTCGTAGTCCGGGTCTATCAGGGCAACGGCGGCATCCTCGAACTCCACGAGGGAGATGAGCCTCTCGAACCATCCGGTGTAGATGGTGGTGGCTATCATCTTGTCGGTGTTGAGGTAGTCCTTGTTGCGCTCCTTTATGGCGTCCCAGTCCACGGCGTCCAGATCCGGCCAGACCAGCTTTTCCTTCCACTCGTCGAGGTCGTCCATTATCCTTCCTACGGTTATGGAACCTCTCACCTGGGGAACATACTCCCACTTGAGGCCGAACCAGCCTTCGCCGCCGTAGTTTGCCGGGTCGAAGGGCTCCTGCTGGTTTATCATGCCTCTGGCCTTGAAATCGTGGAGCTCTTCCGGCTCGAATACCAGCTTGTCTCCGCTGTTGGGGAACCATTCATAGTCCCTGTCCTTCAGATAATTGTATAGGTTTTCTCTCGGTGTCATGTGCGCCTCCTGTGCTTATAATTCCTTATATCGTTCCATTATAGAATACTACGAAAAAACGGTTTTGTGAAACAAATAATTTGCCAACAATAATAAATGCACGGGAATAAACAAATTGTTGATTTTCATTGTGAAATGTTGCATAATAAACAAAGGTATTGTTATAGTTTTTTTGAAAGGTGGTTTATGAAGACTTCAAACAAAAAGGATAGGATCCTTGGTCTTTGCAGTGTTCTGTTATCCGCATGGATAATATACATCACTACAAAGCTAAACTTCCCCACCAACAAAGGGGACCCGGGACCAAAGCTGTTCCCGTTCATCGGCGCTTTTATCATCCTGATCTGCGGGATAATCCTGCTCATCAAGCCTGGTAAGGACGGAAAGACCTTCCTTAACAAATCGCAGTGGAAATCCGCCGCCATCATCTTCGGCGTCTATCTGCTTTTCTGCGTGCTGCTGTGGCTCGTAGGGTTCATGATAGCTGTTCCTGTCATGCTCTTCATCCTCACGCTCATGTTCCAGGCTCAGAGCCGTCCCGACGATCCTCTCAAGAAGAGGATAGTAAGGAGCCTGATCTATGCGATCATCGCGGGCGCCCTGATCTATGTCGCGTACGTTATCGGCCTCCAGGCCAAGCTGCCTGTAGGTCTGCTCGGGCTGTCACTGTAAGGAGGTAAAGAAATGGTAGGAGAATTCTTGCTTCAAGCATTCAAAGACGTCTTTACCGTCCAGGGCCTTATCTACGTTATCGCGGGTTCTCTCGCCGGCGTAATACTCGGAGCCATCCCCGGCCTCGGAAGCAGCACACTTCTGGTAGTGCTCCTCCCCATAGCCTACAAGATGGACCCGAAGATGTGCATGGCTCTGTTCATCTCCATAGTAATCGGAGGCATGAGCGGAGGCTGCATAGGCTCGATACTTCTCGGTATTCCGGGAACATCATCCTCGCTGACGACAGTTTGGGACGGATACGAATTTACCAAACAAGGTGATCCGGTGCGTGCCTTGTCGGCCGCGGTAACGGCCAGCTTCCTCGGAACGCTGCCCTCC
>JAEEGL015426153.1_pt1 | contig 11127 bp, 18 predicted proteins | sample 9134231 | NCBI WGS metagenome assembly JAEEGL01 (sample SAMN16246548, study PRJNA631951) | gut metagenome | biome: gut microbiome; feature: rumen; material: fiber-attached | host: Bos | place: Iran: Karaj | collected 2018-10
CGATGATAGAAGCAATAGACGACTTCTGCATCACAGTCTATATGTATGAAGAAAAACTCCAAAAGCAGGTCAACGAAAACCTCCTCATCCTGGCGCTGCCTTACGGCACAAAAATCTAAAAACCATGACAACTCAAATCCAGAAAATCCAACTCGTTACAAGGACGAGCGTCCCTCAACACAAACTCCCGTTTGAAGAAATCTACCTGAAAGGATGCGACCTCCTTTTAAGGGAACCCGAAAGACCCAGGGTTGTCATCACCGGGTCGAGGAATGCTTCGTACTACGGAATCGCATGTACCAACCAGCTCGTCGCGGCCCTCTCGGAAATAAAAGGCCCCAAAGCGCCCATCATCATTACGGGACTTACCTTGGGAACTGAAACGGCGGCCCTGAAAGCCGCACTTCTACACGGGCTCCCGACCGTCGCCGTCATGGATACAGGACTCGATGAAATCTATCCCAGGCAAAACGCGCCGCTTGCCCAAACAATCCTCGACTCGGGGCAGGGCTGCCTGGTTACACCGTTCCCGGAAAAGACCGCCCCGCTCGCCATGAACTTCCTTTTAAGAAGGGACGTCATAGCTGCGCTGGCCGACTACGTCGTCATCACGGAAACCAAGTTGATAAGTGGAACCATAATAACGGCCCGGCTTGCCAAGGACCTCGGGACGCAGGTCTTCGCAATCCCGGGCCGGATTGACGATCCTCGTTCCCAAGGCTGCAACCAACTCATCAGTGAGAAAATAGCAGAAATGCTCCCAAACGTCAAAGACATCGTTAAAATCATCAATCCGTGACCAAGGCGCCGAGGCTGAGGATGCAACCCTCCACATCGACAACGGCCACTGGTGCTACGGCAGCCAAGTGAAAATAGTAATTTCATAACCAATGAAACTTAAATTCGAAAACCCCGACCTGACCAAGACCATCAAAGAGGTAGTCAGGGGCCTCATCAAAAACAACAGGACATCCAACGGAAACGTTTCCATAGAAAACATCCCGCTGGATGAAATTGACTGCTACGAACACTCCCTCCCGCAAAAAAGCCTCAACAACGCAGACGAGGTCTACGCAATCTCCCAGTGCGTCTGCGGCGCCTGGGACCAGCCGCTCGGGATGGTGGTCGTCTCCTATTGAAAACAGACAACAGACAACAAATGGAAGCAAAGAAAATCATCGCCAAATTCCGGCAGAAAAATGCCGAATTCCGGCAAATCGCAGACAACTACAAAGAATTCCTCCGTTCCAGCATCAAGGAGATAATCAAACGGTTTTCCGACGGAAAAAGGCCCCTGGTTATCGACATCGAATCGGTAGCGAATCAGGGGTATTGTGACAGAATCGGCAAGTTCTACTGCCCTGACGACATCACTTCCAATTTCTTCCTCTGCGTCATCCACATCAACGCAAATAACGAGCTCGTCATCGACGCCAAGGATTTCGAATCCCCCGACGATGAATTCATGTTCTGTGAGGATGAACTCGACCTTGCAGACCTTGATGTAATCATGGAAAACCTTTGCGGCCTATGGGAGAAGATGGAGAAAAAAGAAATCTTCATCAATCCTGAAGGAAAGCTCTTTTCCATCGAAGATATCAACGAAATCATCGACGAGAAACTTTCCGACGAGTACGCCTACGAGAACCAGCATTATTACAAGCTCGGCCCAACGGGCCTTCCCGAAAAGGAAATCAAGCCGGAAGACCTGCTTCACGAGATTTACCCCTTCATAGACAACTAAACGTTAACAGCGATGGCACACTCACTCATCATCCAGATCATACAAACGAAAGGCGGAAAGGACGAACCCATCTCCGTCTTCGACCTTATTGAAGACCAGGTCTTCCGTTCCCATTCCGACTGGGGCGGAGCCGAAGGCTCGTTCGCCGACAACGCCCGCGACATCGCAAAGAAGCTCCGCCCTGTCTGCTTTATCAACCAGAGACGGCGGACCCTTACCTTCAAATCCATCGGTACCCTCGAAAAGTACTACGTACATTCGATGGTGTCCACCGTAAAGAAAGTATCCGCTTCATTCAAGGATAAAAACGGGAACGGAGAAATCCAGACACACACCAGGGTCATCGACGCGATCGAGACGCTCTCCGGGACGTCCAGATACCTGTTCTACTACGGAAAAGAAGGATATCCCTCCCAGTGTCATACCCTCTCGGAACTTATCCTTGACCATATCAACGGACACCTTCCAAGGAAAATGCACGTCGGGAAGGTTATATTAGGTTTTCACTTTTAAACACATGGAAAACAAACAGCAACTGAAAGAGGCTGTCCTGCGCATCCTGCGCGGGCTCGGCCTTCCTGCCGACGACAGTTCGTTCGTGAACAGCCACGTATGCAACACCGTTACGACGAAACAGTACGACGTCAACGGCATCAAGGTCCACATCGAAGCTGACGACTTCGACCCGAAGTGTCGGATAGACATCAACTTCTACCTCCCGGAAGAAGGCGTAAAGCCCTCCGTCTACATGGACTACTGCGCTGCAATAGAAAAGACACCCAAGAACAACCACCACGAATACTGCCACGGCCCGACGTACAACGACTTCTACGAAGAGAACCGGAACCGGAACACTTTCGCCTTCACACCTTGGAATAACACGATGTTCTATGTCAGGTCTGAAAGGTACCCGATGGAAGAAATCACCACGGCCGCCGACAACGCCCTCGCCCTGGCATTGCAGTTCTACCGGCATCTTCCGGAATACACGTCGCTCCGCTACTGGAAGACCTCCGACCCCGAGGTAAAGGAAAAGGCAAAGGAAATCATCCGCAACGCGGATTTCCAGGAAACCGACTGTGACCGTGAACACCGGGCCCATTTCCTCAAGGACAACCGCTCCTTCATCAAGGGCTGGTTCTACCCATTCGCCGATTCCGGCAAAGGCACCTTCGATACCAATATCTACGGAGTCGAGTTCGCGGCCTCCAATATCGACAAGGAAGGGACCTTCGAATACGCCGTAGCCAGCATTGTCCTTATGGATCCCGCCTGCATCGCCAAGGCGAAGAAAGCCTGCAGGATACGTGAAGAAACAATCAAAATCAGATACTAACATGGCAAAGCAACCGTTCACAATCTACCGGACAATCAGAATTGACGCCGAGTACGATACCGACAAGCAGACAAACCCCGAGGAGCTCGCCAGCGAGATTACCGGCATGGTCGTATCCAGAGCCTCCGCTCACAACCATACCATAGAGGAAGGAATCCAGATAACGGATATCACCGACTGTGGCGAATCAGTCTAATCCATGAAGAACAAAAAGGAAACCATCGCTTCCTTCGGTGAGAAGGAATATGTCAACGCCATGCGCAAAGCGGCAAGGGAAGAAGAGATAGAAAAGCACGGACGCCCGACAACATTCCGCTCACACCTGTACAGGTCCAAAAAGACCTATACGAGGAAAAGAAAGCATCATGACAACACTAATTAAAAACACCAGACAAATGACTACCTTGGACATCATCGCCCTCTGTCTCCGATACGGAGAGAAGGTGCACATCTACCTCAACCCGGACAAAACCGGCAAGTGCGTCCACAGCGACGCTTTCTTCGCCGGCTTCCGCCACTTCGGAAAAGGTATCATCAAAAGCTTCGACAGCCTCTATCCCGTCTTCCACTCCGTAAACAAGGATGGCACGATGTCCAGCAAACTCCTTGGAGGGATGAACGCATGGTCCCCCCTTTCCATCGCGGGCATCGTGAAACTCGAGAACAAAGAAGTAAACCCCGAGGCCGTCCCGGCCTTGGTCGAGCTCCAGTATAACCTCCAAAAGGGGAGCCACGACGCCCTCCTCAGCATCATGAAACATTATGCCCAGATGCATCCCGGACGCCCGAAGGTCTGGTTCTCGGAGGACGACGGGGTTTCCGCAACACTTGATGACAAATACGGCTCCTACTCCGGAACCATCTATGCGGTATCCATCATCGACGGGAAAATCCACTACGATATCAGCGTCGAAACGGACTACCAAAAAGATGTTCCGGACCACAGGTACAGTTTCCGCGACAGTGTCTTCGTGGAAGACGAGCTCTATCTCCTCAAGATTGTCATCAACACCATCAAAGGCTATAACAAACCCTGCGAATACGATCCCCTGAAGGAAGAGTTCTACAAGTTCATCAAACCCGGCGCCAGGGTACGCTATAACGAACCCGAGAGCCGCGCCTATCGGGAGAAGATGGGCCTCCCGGGCCCCATCGTCACCATCATCAAGGTGAACACGGAAGAAGACAGCGTTGTCGAATACAGCACCGAGGTCGAAATCCGTACCGAAGGTGAGAACCCCCGGACGGTCACCGCAGACGCCTGCGATCTCGAACCGCTAGCAAAAAGCGAATAAAAAAACCAAACACTAAAACACCCTATCCGAAAGACCCGTGGGCCGCAAGGCGTCAAGACGTCCCTCCGGGCAACCTTGCGCCCCACGCGCTTTCGGCAGGTGGAAGGCCTGGGATAGCAGAATGCCATCCAGGCAAAATAATAACAAAACAATGAATTACATCGAATTTAAGAACGCCGCTGGAGATACGTACTACGTCAACCTGGAAAAACTGACCGATGTCAAGGTCATCAACGACGAAGTCCAAACCAAAAGCTCCAACGGAATAGTACTCAAAGCTCCGCTCGAGGTGTTCAAGAAAGCCGTTCAGGCTAATCCGGCCAAGGGACTTTCCGACATGCTGCCCAGGCTCATCACAGCCCTTGAAAGGCTCACCGTACACATTCCTTCGTCAATCAAGCTTCACATGTAAAAACGCCATGAGAAAAATACTCTTCCTCTTCTATGGTTCAATGTACGTCATTGAACAAATCGAGGGAAACAAAACCCTTGAAAACCGACTCGAACCGGGCATGTCCGAACAGGAGGCCCTGACCGCTGCAAAAGAAATCATCGATTCGATGGTCGATTACCCGTATAACCTCTCTGTGGTCAAGATGACCTTCCGTCCCGGCGCGTGCCAGAAGGAAATCGAAGATTACCTGGACGGTTTCCAGGAAGGGGCCCATTTCGAAGAATACGACGGCAGCGGCAACGCACAGGACTACTGTTCCTTCATCCTTCAGGAAGGCCAGGCGAAAAACCATAGCCCCCGCGAAGGCGGAAAGGTTAAGAAAGCCATCCTTGTCACCTTCACCGTAACGACCCGGAAAGTAATCGAGGTGCCGGAAGGAACCAACCTCGACCAGCTCCAGGACAAGGACCTCCTTGGAATAACGGAAATAGCAAAGTCCTATATCATCCCCAATGCATCGGACTACTTTATTCCCGACAACATGTCCATTTCCGAAGACAAGGAAGTCCCTGCTGGGGAAGACGAATTCGTCAACTACAAAATCTAACCAGAAATGCCCACCACGCTCACTCAAACAGAAAAGATCAACCTAAGGGAAAAAGGCTACTCCGTCGCAGACCTAAGGGAAATCAAAGACAGCATCAAATGCACTACCTATAACCTGGTCCACCCCAACGGGGAAAAAGAAGAAATCTCGGAAACCCAGGCCATCGAACTGCTCGGCAGGGAAGAGTGGCTGAAAGGCCTGTCCCGCAGCGCCTTCTATACCGAGACCAACCGATGGGGCCTCAACGGTGAAAGAATCAATATGCACACCAGAAACTACTCCCGATGAAAACCAAGATCGATATCGTAGGGGCCAGGCCCTACGCCATGGTACGCAAACTTTGCCACGATGTCAAAAACGGCGACCAGGAGGCCATCGAGACCGCCGCAAAACATTTTGCGCGACTCCTCACGCCTGATTGCATCATCGTCCCGGTCCCTGGGCACAACGGAACGGCCGAGTACACGCTGAAGATGGCCGAAGCCATGATACGGACCTCGATTGAGGAAAAAGGAAAGACCCCCTATCTTTGTGTCGCAGACGTGCTCGAGTGTGAACCACACGACGTACTCTGTAACATAAAACACAACAACGAAGACCCCAAGGGCATCGCCATCCAACTCAAGTGGAAAAACAGAAGACTTGAATCCCTGATGAAGACCTTCGCAAAGAACAATACCAAAGTCTTTCTCCTTGACAACGTCGTCGATTCCGGTCATACGGCCCGTACCTGTATCTCCTTCCTTGCGAAGTACTTCGACCCCAAAGACATCAAAGTGATGGCAATAGGGGATACCTACCTCTGCGAAATAGACGACACCTATTCCCCGACGGTCCTCCGTCATTTTGAAAGCAACAGGCAAATCGAAGAAGACATCACCTTCAAAGGAAACTGGAATTCCGGAATCACCCTCGTGTGTGACAAAATGCTGGATTATTCCAGATTCACCATCAAGAACCTGGTCGTCGTTCCGTCAAAAAGAAACAAAGGATACGGCACCGCCCTCCTCAAAATCGCCATCGGCCGGGCGATGTACAACGGCATGGACGCCGTCGACATCACGCTGCCCAAAGACAACCCCCTTTACAAAAAATGCATCGAGCTGGGCTTTCAAATCGAAGAAACAGTCGACGACAGCCTTCAAAGGCTCATTTACAAATCAACATAATGGAACACACTACAATCATCTGCATAAGCGCCCGTCCCAAGGACCGGCCTATGAACAGCGAAGACTGGGAAACTGAATCCCAGATTATCTCCGAGATAAACTCCAAAGATCCTCTCCACAATCTTTCCGACGATAACGGCCCGCTGACGGAAATCTCCCTTGCCCACAGGGACTGGATCATCGAAGTAAAGGGCCGTGGCGGCGACAAGGAAGTCCTCTGGCGCAGGCGCTATCTCAACGGAGAGTACGAACAAATCGTTCCCGTCTGGCCGGAATACCAGAATATCCTTTACAACAAGGAGTTCGACAAAAAACAGGAAGAAGAGGATACCGCACTGGTTCGTAACCTCAATGACCTCCTTGAACAGACGAACGTCTGCTGGAGGGTCGTTTACAAAAACGGCCGCTTCTTCGTAAATAACGACATTGAATTCGGCGATGATTTCGACGAAAAAACCCGCGAATGGGTCGAGGCTAAACTCAAAAAATACTCAAAATGAAAACCAATACGGAATACAAGAAAATCATCAGCAGGGAAGAAACCCTGAAGGATGAGTTCCAGTCCAACATCGACCTGACCAACATCAACAGCTCTATGGAGCTGGAGTCCGGCCAGGAGATAGCCCGGCTCCGCAGAGGTGACCGCATGGTCACCGTCGAGGTAAGGGGAGAGGTCCGCGTCGACTACAAGAAACAGACATACAAAAGCGTCAGTCAGATGCCTGAGGACCTTATCGAAATGTTCCGAAACGGGAAGGCATTCAACTCAAAAAAGGTATTCGTCGACATGAACAACTGGTTCGAAGTCTTCACCTGGACCCTCCAAGACGGAAAGCCCGTCTGGACCGGCAACTCCGACGTCGTGGACGTTGAGAACAACACTCCCGAACAGATGCGTGCCTTCCTCACGGACGTCATGGACGACTACTTCGATTAGAAAAACTCCTGTCACCAAAAAAACACACCCCAATGGAAAAGAACAGAGCCCTCCATACCATCGCCACCGACACTCCGCTTAACGAGGCCTTGGGTTTCATCAAGAACGAGATGATGGTCACCCTGCGCGGCTACCTCAATCCCAACGATGAAGACAACGCCCTCCTCCGGAGGCTCGGACATACGCTCCGCCAGGCCGTCGAGCTAACCCTCTCCGAAAGGGACCGCATCTACTGCTGCCCCCACTGCGGCAGCAAAGACCTCGACTACGACAAAGGGAACGGCGGAGACCAGGTCAATGACGCCGACGGAAACGAGTACCAGATCTATTCCGCAGTCTGCAAGCACTGCGGCAAGACCGTCAACCTCACGGCCCGCTACATCGGGATACTGAGTGAAGAGGAACTCCGCTCACTCGAAAAGAACGTACTGACCTCACCCTTCGCCGAAGACGAGATGGATAAATACAATCCGTTCGACATCCTTACGTACATCCATGCCATAAAACCGGAAAGCATCAAGAAAGCCGAAGGTACCACCCTCAGTATCAACGAGGATAATGATGCCGCTTTCAAAGATATCCTCCTTGCTTCCGACGGTACCCTCCTTTGCCAGTTCCAGTGGAAAGATAACAAAGGAAATGACGTCGTGGAACTCTCCGAGATTTCCGACAAGGATCTCAGACGAATCATTGAAAAAATCAGATAAAAACGTAACAAATGTCTAAGAAAATATCGTTCACCGACGACGAGCTGTCCCTCATCAGTGATATATTGCACGAATACAAGGACAGCCACCGCGGAATCAAATCGGACCTCCTGCCCGTAATGGAAATCGAGAAGAAACTGTCGGAACTGTCCGGACAGCGTTACACTCCCGACACCACATACGACTGGAAAGATTCCGCACAGAAAGAGACAGCCCGCTACAATTACGTGAACCTCGGCCTTCCCTCAGGGAAACTATGGGCTGCCGAGAATGTCAAGGATGAAAACGGCAACGAAACCTATTTAACCTTCGATAAGGCTGTCGAAACCTTCGGAAAGAACCTTCCTTCCGAGGATGACTGGAAAGAGTTATTCGACAACTGTTCTTACAAGTGGAACAAAAAGAAGAAAGGCTTTGACATAACCGGGCCCAATGGCAATTCTATCTTCCTTCCCGCTGCCGGTTATCGTGGCCGCTTCGGCATGTTCAGTGTCGGAAGCTTCGGCTACTACTGGTCGTCCACCGTCACCAATGAGGGCAACGCGTACTACGTCATTCTTCAGCAATGGCTCCTTGGACCCAAAATACACTCCTTCCGTTACATCGAGTTCTCCATTCGCCTCGTGCGGTAATCCATATCGCGCCCGGGAACAGCTCCGGCCGTCTTTTCGTAAAAAAATAAATTAAGGTCAACCACCCACGGATGAATCCGTGGATTTCCTCAGATAATTATCATGAACATATTTGATCCAGAATTTTATCCTACACCCGAGAAGGTCATCGCCACCATGGTCGCCCCATATGCCGACCGCATCCATAAGGCAACCATCCTGGAGCCGTCGGCCGGCAACGGCGCCATCCTCGACTATCTCGACAATGGGGTGCCCACCACTTACACCGACAAACGCGGCAACGTCCATCATATCACCGTCAGCCCCAAACAGAACAACGTCTACGCAGTGGAACACAATCCCGAGCTGCAGATGATCCTCACCCAGAAGGGTCACCGTCTGGCGGCGGAGGATTTCCTCACCTTCCGCCCGGATATCCGCTTCGACCTGATCCTGATGAACCCGCCCTTCAGCTCCGGAGACAAACACCTCATCCATGCCTGGGATATCCTCGAAGGCGGCGATATCGCCTGCCTCCTGAACGCGGAGACCGTCCGTAATCCGTACACGGCAATCCGCAAGCAGCTTGCCGCCATCATCGAGTCCAACGGTACCGTCGAGGAGCTCGGCCGCTGCTTCAGCAGCGCCGACAACCCAACGGACGTCGAAGTCGTCCTCGTGCGTCTCCATAAGGAGCCCGCGAGGGACCCCTTTAAGCTCGACCTTGACGGATTCGCCAAGGAGGTCATGCCCGACTTCGGGGAGCTGGCCGCGAGTGGTGACACCCTCATGCAGTCCAGCAGACTGGACGCCTTCCTCAGGGCATGGTCCATGGCCAAGGCCTCCGCAGTCAACTACCTCAAGGCAAGGGAGATGTTCCAGCTCTACATGGGGGCCTTCATCAACAACCAAAAAGAAGCATCGGAACACACTTCCGTCCTCGTCCGGCTCGACAAGCATCTCAACGAGACCAAAGACCAATACAAGAACGACCTTGAGGGACACATGGCCGATGGATACAACTTCTTCATCGAGTCGGCCAAGGAGACAGCCTGGGCCACCATCTTCAAACAAATCGGCCTTGGCAAGTACATGACCTCCGGCCTCAGAAAAGAACTGGCTCGGTTCGAGAAGGAACAGGCCTCGTTCACCCTCGCCAAGGAGAACATCATGAAGCTGTTCGCCTATATCATGTCGAACATCGGCAACATCATGGACAACGCCCTCGTTGAGGTCTATGACAAATTCACAAGATACTACAGCGGCAATACCGCATGCGCTGAAGGCTGGAAGACCAATAAGCAGTATAAATGCAACCGTAAAGTCATCCTTCCATACGCCGTCGAATGCGGCTACATGCCCCAACGCTACGGCTACAGCAAGAATTACTCCCCGTCATACTCCTCCACAACGGACCTGGACGACATCGACAAGGCTATGTGCTGGCTCTCCGGCCGCAACTACGACTCCCTCACTGGAGAGATAGACGTACCCGGGAAGGGGAAAATCCACAGCCCGAAGGACAGTACCATCTGTAACGTCATCTATACCATCCCCGTCGGTAGTCAGGACTGGCACGAATCGGCCTTCTTCCGTATCAAGGCGTTCAAAAAGGGAACGATCCACCTGGAGTTCAAGGAAGAAGCCCTCTGGGCCAAGTTCAACCAGGCCGTCAACAAAGGAAAGAACATCCTCGGAGATACGGAACCCAAGTAAAAAAGACCAAAAATGGAAACAAACGACAGCATACTCCTGAATAAACTCCGGGAGAAACTGAAAAAAGAAGAAGAACGCTACAAGAAAGCCTCACGCGAAGACTGCATCAGGCTGCCAAGAAAACAGTACTTCTCGGTCATGCGAAAACAGATGCAGATACAGAGAAGCATCAACGCCATCAAGGTCGCTATCAACTTCGTGGAAAACGGACTCCCGAAAACCGACGTCTACGCTGCTGTAATCGACTGTATCGCACCGGGAAGGGGTGATAAGGAAGACCTGGAATACAAAGCAAATTCCATTTATCTCCGCGAACGAGCTCAAGTCATGAAAACAATCTTCGAAGATGTCCTGCCAATATGCAAAAAGGAGGTCATCAAACAACTCCAGCAATACCTCGCGTAGACATTTCAACCACAAATTGCAACAAAAAAATGAGAACCACAACAATCAACATCCTCTGCCAGCTCACCCCGACCTTTTTCGTCGCGCTGGCGCGTCTGCGGGAAAACCAGGGACACGACGACAGTCTGCCGTACCAGGCAGAGGTCTATGTCGGAGAGAAAACCTCCCCGAAAGAAACGGAAATCCGTTTCAGGAAAATCGGCTAC
>JAEEGL016241152.1_pt1 | contig 11127 bp, 11 predicted proteins | sample 9134231 | NCBI WGS metagenome assembly JAEEGL01 (sample SAMN16246548, study PRJNA631951) | gut metagenome | biome: gut microbiome; feature: rumen; material: fiber-attached | host: Bos | place: Iran: Karaj | collected 2018-10
CTGTTCCTGGCGGGATGTTGTTTTTTGGATCGCCTTCATCTTTATCATAAACATAACCGCAATTATCACACTGCATTCTTTCCATAGATAACACCTCACATTTGGTAAGATTTTTTACTAGTAGTATCTATAATTATATCACCAAAATATGAAATAACAACTAAAAAAAGCTAAAATTTTTTGAAAGATTTTCTGAATGAATAATTCGTTTTTTATAGATATAAATATTGTATACAATCACTATTTGATAGCGTTGATTTGGTATAATATTATTATGAACAACAAATTAGATTATATCGCAATTGATTTTGAAACAGCCAATTATTCCAAGAACAGTGCTTGTTCTGTAGGACTTATGCGCTTTATTGATGGTAAAGAAACCGATTCCTGTTATTCGCTAATTCACCCGGCAAAGATGTATTTTATTCCAGAATGGACTCGCGATATTCATCATATTTCGTATGATGATGTACGCGATAAACCATATTTCCCCGAAATCTGGGATTCTTTGGTAATGCCCTTTATAAATCAAACGCCGGGAGTTCCGCTTGTTGCACACAATGGAAATATATTTGATATACCAGTTATAAAAGGATGCTGCGAATATTTTGGCATGGAATCTCCATCACTAAAATATTTTGATTCACTTATTATTGCACGAAAAACCTGGCCAACAATTAAATCGCACAAATTAACTGACCTTGGCTCCTATTTTGGAATTGAATATCTTGCTCACGATGCTCTTGAAGATTCCCGAGGTTGCGGACAGATAATAAAGCTGGCTGCCGATAAATGGGGAGTTAATTCTGTTGAAGAATTATTAAAAGTATGCAGAACTTGTGTAAAGCGGTTGTAAAAGCTGAAGCTTTCCGAGCTTGATTTATAGTGTATCATCAAATGATAGACTTATTGAGGTATCGTGTTATAATATGAGCATGAGTAGAAAGCTTTCAGAGGAAGAAAAAAAAGAACGTCAGAGAAAACGTGATGATGTGGCACTGGAAAAAGAATTACATCCAGCGGTAGATAAGTATGGCATACAGATTTTGCGGATTTTGAGGGAAGAAGCTCCCGAGCATCCTGGAGTCAAGTATAATTCCATTTATTTTGAAAAAAGACTTGATGTAGCCAATATCACAATCTTACGGGCAATTGATAAACTTAAGAAAAATAGTTTAATCAAGGAAAAACAGGTTAATGGAAGTTATGTAATTAATGAAGATTTTTCTGACAAATATTACTCAGAAGATATAAAGAAAAACATTTGCCTTGTTGCTAGTCTTGGTGGAATTTTACAGCAATATAAAAATACTCCTTTGTTGAATAGTGTAAAAAATCTTATTTATTTCTTACAGCCAGAGATTGTAAAGCAGGATAATGCTTTTTCATCGGGACGTGTAACAGTTGCACCTCAAATGGAATATGACATAAACCTTGAAAACTGGGAAAAAGTATATTATGCAATTCAACAAAATCAGAAGATAAGATTCCGCTACACAAAATCTTATACAAATAATACGAAGCTTCGTACTGTCTGGCCTTATCAGCTTGTTCTTGACAATGGTTCAGTTTATCTTTCTGCTTACAGTGAATATGCAGATCTTGTGCTTTTGTATGATTTGAACTTTATGACTAGTATTACAGTTACTAACGAGAAATTTAAGCTTCCAAAGGATTACGATTTTACCACTTTTTGTGGCGGTGGTCGTTTGGGGGCATTTAAAAGTGAGGAAACAAAAGCTTTTAAAATTCGCTTTACAGGTTATGCTAAGGACTGGATTAAGCTCCATAAGTGGGCAGATGACCAGCAAATCAAAAAAGAAGATGAGGATTCTACAACAATCATTTTTACATCAGCTCAAGAAGAAAAGGTTTTTGAAGAAATCCTAAAATGGGGATTTCAAGCAGAACCACTTGCACCTGCATCTCTTGTACGACGTTGGAAAAATGAGATAACAAAAATCTATGAAAAAATTAATTGGGAAGGATAAATTGGTGCTATTTATTTGATTTTTTTCATCTTTGGATAATCCTATCATCAACAAATACCTTTTTCAAAACACCACGAATTAAAAGCCCGCAAAACTTTTCCTTTTGGTTCATTATTTGAAAAAGCACTTTTCTGAATAAGCTTAAAAAGTTTTTCTGCGTTTTTTTGCACTTCTATACATAATTCATATTCATTATTCTTTATTGCATAAATTATGATACATTCCTTTTTAACTGCACTTTCACGATAGTTATTTCCAACGCAAATATTCATTTTATATCCAATATCTACAAGACGATCTGTATCTTCCGGAAGACAAAACTTATACCCATCAATTTCCCATTCTAATTCTTTTTCTTTGGCTGAATATACAATATTTTGATTTTTAAATTTTTCTTTCTGCTCCGGATGACTCTGACGATAAATACGTAAAAGCATATCGTGATTATACATTGTGAAACCATCTTTCCCAATTTTTTTGATAACCTGTTCGGATAACAGTTTTTCTTGTGATAGTGCTTTTATATGTTCGAAAGCATTTCTTATATATAATTCGTATGAATTCTCCGGCTTTAAATCATTAATTAATAATTCAGCAGCTAACTTTGCGCTGGTTATTTCATCATATATTTCCAATAAAAATTTTATATCTTTAATTAATGGTGGAATCTCATATACATCAGAATCTTTTTGTGGTTCAGAGCAACAGGATAAATAACAATATCGAAACACCATCTCTGCAAAAAAGAATTTTCTATCAGCATTCATTAATAATTCAATAGCTTGATTATCTCTGAAACCCGAATGCCAGATTCCTAAATAATTTGCAAAATATCTATGACCTTTTAGAAATATTTTGTTAATTTTTTTTGTATAAGGCAGATCACACATTTTAATAAATTCACGGACACCATCAGGATAATGTGATAATTTTTCTGTTTCCTTCAAAGACTCAAAAGTTCTTTGTAGATTATATTGTCCCAAAAGCTTATCTCGATTGGCATGAAAAAATAAAATATTGAATTTATTCAGTTCTGGTGCAAAAGGATAACAAGCAAAATTCACAAGTCGGTCATAATTTGTCTCCCCATATGCAAGATCTGGTTCAAAACCACATTCTTCTTTTATTTGTGTATTCATTATTTCAAGAACCGTTTTATATTCATCATCTGAAATTTTAAAAAAATTATCTTCCTGAACTTCTTCATTATCCAAGAAACAATAAGCTCTTCTTTCTTTTACATTCAAAACAAGTTTTCGCGTTGATTCATATATTTCTCTATTTGAATCCAAATATAAAAATGTATTTTCAATTGCTATAGAATTATCTGTATTAACTGTAATACTGTTTTTGAAATCACAATTTTGAACTTTCTTAATGTTTTCTAAAATATGTTCAAAACCCGTCCCATTATCGAATCCTTCATACTCTTTTATGCAAGAAAGCGGAACAAGTTTCTTTCGTCCATTTTGATAACAAACTGTTGCAACTGGAATAGAAAACGACAAACCTTCAACTGGTTCCATAAAAGACACGGGAACGTGATCATATTCGATATTAAAAATTCCCAGTGGCGTTGCTATATGTATACATTCAATTTTTTCAATCACGCCTGAAAAGTCTTTTTTCACAACTTTGTATTTGAAGTTATACTTCCAAGTTTTTTTGTCTTCAGTCGGTCTTATATAAGTATTTTCATCTGTATCTAATCGATGATAATACAATTGTCCGTCACTTTCGTTATATTCAAGTGAATAAACTCTTGGAATCTTTTTCAAGTATTTAGTACAATGTATCTGTTTGAAAAGAAGTTTTCTCTCCGCCGGTTGCAACAACAAATAAAAAATTGATTTCTGAAATTTCAAAAGGGATTCTTTATCTATAGAATCATATACAAAATCTTTTTTATTTTGTATATGATGATAAATTATTGAAATACTTTTATAATATTCTTCACCGATCTCCTGATTTGGCTTATAATCTCTGCTTAATGCATTTACGATTACTTCATTCTCAGCAGGAAGTTTTGCTTTTCGAAGAAGTTTTTTCAATAATTCAGGTTTCCAATCATACTGATAATTATTTGCCGAACATTCTCTGGCATTTACTATGAAAACTATAATCGGCGCATTATTTTTTTGTGGAAAATACCATAACCCTATTGCAGAATTATGATTATATAAAATTACATCACACTTCATTTTTTTTCTCCAGATAGAAGAATAACAGTAATGTACTATCAAAGTTTGATAGTGTTTATGAATTATTATATTCACCTAGGGAGAAATTCTATGACAGTAAATGATTCGCTGAAAAAAGCAATTGAAATGTTGGATAAAAAATATAAGAAACTAGAATCTGATAAAACCTTGAAAACCGGGATTGATTTTCTGGAGTTTGAGCAGGGCGAATTGATTGTACTTGCAGCAAGGCCTTCAATGGGGAAAACTGCATTTGTATTAAGTCTTGTCAAAGAACTTGCGGTAGACAATAAAGAACCGGTCGGTGTAATTACTTCAGGAACAATGGTTGATGAGGAAGTTGGGCAGAGATTAATTTCAATGTGTTCGGATGTTGATCTATGCGGGTTGAAAAATGGACTTATAAAAAAGAATGATGTGGAAAAAATAAATCAGACTTCAAAAGATCTTCTTGATACGCCAGTTTATCTTTTTAATAAGCCTAATTGTAGTTTTGATGAGATAGAAGCCTCTATTAAAAATATGGTTGAAGTAAATCATGTCAAATTGATAATTGTAGAAGGTTTTGATTTTATTGAAGAATTGGTTGATTCAGAGAAAAAAGATTATAGAACGATTTTAGAATGTATGATTAATAATTTTAAGTTTGTTGCAAATGAGCTTAACGTTCCTATTATGCTTGTTATGAATCTTTCTTCTTCAGAAAATGAGAACGAACCGAACTTGTTGGATTTTAAGAAACATCTGGTTATACCGCGGGTGGCGGATAAGGTTTTGTTTATTCATAGAAATCTTATGTTAGAATCAACTAACGAAGTTGATGCAAAAATAATAATTGCTAAGAATGGAAGCGGGTGTACAGGAGAAATGAAGTTGCGATTTGATACGAAAACAGCTAGATTTATATGGAGAGTAATTAGAAAATAAACAGATAGGTGTAAATATGAAAAAACTTTTATGGCTTGATGATTTTAGAAATCCAACAGATTATGTTGATGGAGATTATGATATTTTTTGGGTAAGGAATTACACTGAGTTTTGTAAGTTTATTGTAGAAAATGGACTTCCTGATATTATCTGCTTTGACCATGACCTCGGTGAAGAAAAGTCTGGTTATGATTGTGCGAAGTTTGTTGTAAATTATTGTCAGGAGCATAATCTTGATATTCCATCTTATGATATTCAGAGCTCAAATAATGTTGGTAAGGATAATATCAGAAGTTTGATGAATAACTGGCATCGGGTGTTTTTGGACAGAAATAGTGAGGAGAAAATTGAATAGTTGTACTGTGCCATCAGTGGGTATATGGTGGTTTTACTATGATGAAGTTCTTTATGCTGATCCTGTGGAAGTTGAAAATGGACTTCCTTATGGTGATTGTATTACAGGTCTTTCTGACCATGCAGATTTTTGGGAAAAACTTGCGGCAGACGGTGAATTAGAAAAGATTCCACAATTCTTACGTTCAGAATATTTTTATATTCCTCGTGGACGAGTTGTTTTTCATAAAGACACAAGAAGATTTACAATTTTACATGGAGGTCTTAAGAAAAACGAATTAAATAAAATCCGCAAGTTTTTCTGTCTTCCAAAAGAACTAACGGATTTTGATACGGATTTTCATTATACGATGAAGTCATCAATTTAGTTGATTGTTTTGAAAAAAAAATTAAAACTTACTCTCATCCTTTGATAGTCCTCCTGTAATACAATAATGAGTATTGAATATTGCAGGAGTTCTTTTATGATACATCTTAAACCCTCACAGAAAAAATTATTAAATACGAAAGTCCACTTTACTAAATCATTGCCACGAAACTCTATTAGAGGTTATGAATTAATCCGGAATCCAAAAGATAATAATTTTTATTATATAAAAGATAATCAGAAAAAATATTATGGAAGAGCTGCAAAAAATCCAAAAACGTGGAAAATTAATTTTAATAAGAGTTTATATAGTGAAAAAAAGCAAAAATCTGGTTTTGTTGCTAGCATCAATTGCTTTTATTTGTGTGAAATGGAATATCCAGAAAAATATTTTTTTTGCTAGTGATGAAATAATTAATTGCAGCTTTAGTGTAAGAAGAACATGGGAAACTGAAATTTTAGTTGCAAAAATATATTTTAAGAATGAATACTTTCCAAAAAATGTACACTTAGATTGTATAAAAGAATATGAAGGTTTCTGTGATGGAAAAGAAACAGAAGAAATGCTTAAACGAATTAAAGCAATACAGGAAAAGCAGTCTCTTCCAAATACAATAAAATACAATCAGGATGGAACAATCTTAATTGAAGGAAAAGACTTTTATTTGGATTCTGACTTAATCATTCAAGAAAGACAACACGGATTATTGCTTGATATCAAAAATCGACAGGTGCAATTTCTTTCAGAAAAAGATGATGAATGGTTTGATATTACTGATACTGAATATCAGGAAATTATTTCGGTTTTGAAAAGTACAATTAAAGAAGAACACGGTTTTAAGCCTACTGTAGTTTATGGTACAACTAATTTTGATAAACTTGTGAATTTTACAAATTATCCATTTGCGCCTGAAATTAATGAATTTTCAAGAATAATGGGCAAAAGTTTTCCTTCTGATTTTGTAAAAAATGATACAAATGGGGTCAAGCATTTTATAGAATATTGTGGTATTCCGTATTCTCCAGCAATAAACAGGATATTTCTTCTTGGACATAGGAAATTTTCACAGTTTCTTGGAATATGGGGATTTGGTTATAGAAATCTTCAAAACATTGAAAAAATAATGTCTATTGATAAGGAAATGTTTTTTGCAGAAGCTGCCTTAAAATATGGAAAAATAGGGTCATTTATTATAGATAAAAAAAGAAAAACAGGATTTCATTTTGTTAATATGAATTTTCCTTTAACTAAAATCAATCTTTTAACAAAAATTTGTGATGAAAAAACAAGCATAAAACTTCTGGCAGAGATATTTAAAAATGGCGTTTATTGGCATGATAGCTTTCATTGCACTCCTTACATGTATTCAGATTTGAATCTTCCAGATGCTTATATCTACCTTTGCAAGTTATATAAAGAAGATGCTCTATCTACTGAAATAATTAATAAAATCATTAAAGATTGGTTTACAAAATACAATCATGATATGCTCATGCATATATGGAACGAGATTCATCCTGATGGAATAATGGATTTTAAAATAGAATATTCAGTATCAGAACGAAAACTAGAATTTGAATCAAAAGGTTTTAACTTCTGTTTGCCAGAAGATACTAGAAAACTTGTAGATATCGGTGCAAAAATGAATATCTGTGTCGGACATCTTTATCGCGAAATGGCTGTAAAAAAACAATGTACGATTGTCTATGTTGAAAGAGTTTTCGAATATAAAATGTGCATTGAATTGAAAAAGAAAAAAGGTCAATTTTGTCTTGTTCAGGTAAGTGAGTTTTCAAATCATCCACCAGAGGGAAAAAATAAGGAAATGTTGGCTGACTGGTGTCAAATAGATAATATATTTACTGATTATATACGGTGGTAGGGAGAGGGAAATAAAGATTTATATTTCAAATAATCTGGTATTACAGAGAACGTTTTATTTGTTTTACAATTTCTCCAGCATCTTTTAAAGTACTAAACACTCTAGAAACCTGAATAACAGTAATTGTGCCAATGTGTCCTCTCGTTATTGAATGAACTTTTTCGTCGAGTTTAAACTCTCCTGGAAAACTCCATCTATTTAATAAATCAAAAGACTCCTTTCCTTCACATATAAGAATCTTTGGGTTGATTTCATTTATCATTCTTCTAGTCCAATTACCACAAAGTTCATATGATGACACTTTGAAATTAGCACTTATTTGTGTAAAGAGCTTTTTCATATCACTTGATTTTTCTGTGGCAAAATAGCAGAAGTTACTTTTTACACTGTTTATTAATAAATCTTTTCGATTCAAACAATTTTTCATATTTCCAAAAACATAATTCCAGTCTCTCTTTAAAATGTAGTAAATACTATCATCAACATATTCATTTATTTGAGGTGGCTCAATCCGATGTACAAGAGTTTTGTTGTTGTTGTTATAATAACCTGCTCCAGGATTAATTCCTAAAAACATAATTTCAGGATTTTCTATAATCGGGCTAAACCAAACTGTTATTCCCCGGTATAGTTTCTTGATTTTTTCATCAGTGTTATAAAGCTTTTCAAGTTTTACATGCCATTCATCAGCTTCTTTTGCAATTTTGGATAATTCATTTCTGTCCATAGTTTGCTCCATAATATATTTTTTCATAAACAATAAAAATTTATGATTAATCCTTTTTCTCTAATTCTTCTATCTGCTTCTGAAGTTCTGTAATCTGTTGCGAAAGTGATTCAAGCGTTACTATAGTTTGACTTGCATTTTTATTATTCTTTGCTTCCTTATCACGTTCTCTTCCCATTGAATCTACAATGATTCCTACAATTACATTCATAATTACAGAAGCTGCGATAAAGGCAAATGAAAGAAAATAAACCCAAGCCCAGGAGTAAATTTGTATAATAGGACGGGCAATGCCAGAAAACCAGGAATCAAATGTTGTGATTTGGCAAAGAGTTAGGATAGAGGTTCCGAGACTTCCAAAATATTGAGGAAAATCTTCACAAAAGATATTAGTCCCGATTATTGCATATACATACGCAAATACGGCTAGAAAACAAAAAGTCCATATAATACCTGGGATTGCCTTTAATAATCCTTTTAGATTTGTACGTAGTTGAGAAAATTCATTTACAATTTTTAATGATTTTATTATTCGTAATGAACGTATTGCTTTTATTACTTTGAATGAACGGAAAACTCTGAAAACACGTAAAACTGTAAAATACGGAAGAGAAGAAAATAAAGAAACTAACACAATAAGTAAATCTGAAATATTCCATTTGTTCCACTTATATTTATCCTTTCCTATTTTCTTTCGGAAAAACTCTTTATTGTAGACAACAATCTTAAAAATCAGTTCTGCAACGAAAATATATAAACAGACTTGATCTATCCAGAACAAAATATTTCTGAATTGTTCTGAAATATTTTTAGAAGTTTCAATTCCAAGTGAGACTGTATTTATTATGATTATAAGAATCATGATAAACTCATAAGGAGAATCAACATCACCATCTACAAAATCTTGTAAATCTTTAAGAGTTTTATATTGTTTTGATTTCTTTTCCATACAATTTTAGTCCTTCAAGAATGAGCAAGCTTATCATCAGTAATGTAAAACAATTAACGAGCTGGAAAATGATTTCCTGTTGGTGATTTATTACATGTATAAGCACATAAGGTTTTCATATTATTAAATTCTCTTCCGCAGTATTTGCAAGAGTAAGTTGTTTTAATGCCGCCTTCATAGGGAATATGCTTTCTATTTGGAGATTTTATACAATTAGAAGCACATAATGCTTTTAGATTTCTAAATTCTGTTCCACAGTATTCGCATAGATATACATCTGACTCATTACCTTCAAACAACTGATGTTTGCCAGTATCAGATCTGTTACAAGAATAAGTTGTTAGAACTCTTAAATTTGGAAAATCCTGTCCACAACATTTACAATAAAAGTTTGCCATATTTTATCCCCCTGATTTATTATATAATGATAATCCCAATTTGTATAAATTTTTTCATAAAAAGTATTAACTTTAAGTATGCCTTCAAAGACTACGATGAATTCCTTTTAGCTTCCTAGTTTCTGATTTCTATACATTCAACAAAAATCTTTCCTGTCATTATTTCCTCCATGAATAAATAGTTTTTCACACTTCTATTATTTCTTAAAATTTGTCAATAATTCTATTTTCCTTAAAATACCTTAATGCATCATCAGCTAAATCATATCCCTTGGCTGAAGATTTAGAAAAATAATCATAGGAGAGTTCTAAATCTTTTTTCTCCTACCAATAAAGATGTGTCAACACTGCCATTGCTTCTGTGCTTTTGTTATTTGCACTTTTTTATATCATTGAAATGCTATGTTCAGATTTTGTCCATAAAAACACCTCTTTTTGTATTATTGCATCAAATGACTATCAATTTATGAGAGTGTTTTAAGTTTATAAGTTTTTTCAGAATGATTTGACTTTTATTGAAAATATGTTATATTAAAGAAAAGGAAATGCTCGATTCATCGGGTCGTCTCCACTTATTTTGTGCAAAAGCCGCCATAAGTGTGTTGGACTAGGGCGGCTTTTTTTATCTACTCATTTCTATTTCTAAAATATGAGAGAACTGCTATAACTGTACCTATTACTGTAGCAACACAAGTTACTAAAGCAATAATATGTTCACAAGTCATACGCAAGCCTCCTTTCCAATTATTTCGGTATAAACCGATTGAGTTTGGTGGAGGCACCGCTAGAATCGAGCATTTCCAATATCATTATTATAGTACACTATTTGTATAGTGTATAGTATAATGTTTTATCAGCGCAATGACATGTTATTAGTCTTCCCGCATAGAAGCAAATGGGTCAACGGTTCTGTATTTTTCGCGGAGCTTTGGTTTTTCAATTTTACCGGTTGGGTTACGAGGAACTGGGGCAAAAATCAGCTTGCGTGGGCGCTTGTAACGTGGCAGCTCAAGACAGAACTCGTTTACTTCATCCTCTGTAAGAGTAAAGCCTTCTTTTACTTCGATTACGGCAGCGGCAATTTCACCAAGTCGCTGATCGGCAAGACCGATTACGGCAACATCCTTAATCTGATTCATCTTGCGGAGGAAGTCTTCAATCTGAACAGGGTAGAGGTTTTCACCACCGGAAATAATAACATCTTTTTTGCGGTCAACAAGCCAGATAAAGCCGTCTTCATCCTGCATAGCAACGTCGCCGGTGTAGAGCCAGCCTTCATCATCAAGAACTTCTGCTGTAGCTTCCGGATTTTTGTAGTATTTGACCATAA
>JAEEGL010574285.1_pt1 | contig 11126 bp, 8 predicted proteins | sample 9134231 | NCBI WGS metagenome assembly JAEEGL01 (sample SAMN16246548, study PRJNA631951) | gut metagenome | biome: gut microbiome; feature: rumen; material: fiber-attached | host: Bos | place: Iran: Karaj | collected 2018-10
ACTGTTCACTCGCATGCAGCTCGCTCCAGTAACAAATTCGCGCATTCATTCCATATCGACTTCGTCGAAGGAATGCGCTCACTCCTGCATCAAGTTCTCACGAAATGCGCAGCTTAGTGCGCATTTCTGTCTGAACAGTAAAATAAATACTATATTTTGTTTTACGAGGAATTATATGAAAAAAGAAATATCCATCTGCCTGGCTGGTCTGGTTCTGGCAGTATCCTGTATATTAAGCGGATGTGGCGCAAAAACCAAGGCCACTCCTGCAAGCTTCGATGCCACTGATTACGTTCGAATATCAGAAATGACGGAGGCTGGTGACAATCCAGAATCCTTTGCCGCAAGCTACGAACCCATAAAAAACTTTGACTCACAGCTAAGCGTTCCTACCTATATTGCTCAGTATGATGGCACCTGGTTCATCGTGGACTGTTATCACAACCGGATAATCTATTCTGATACGCTTGGCGAGCCTCTTACTCAGTGGAACATCATGACAAGCGATGTAACAAGGCCCCACACCATTGCCAGTGATGGCAAGGTTTATATCGTGGACGACACCGAGAACAACCGCATCATGGTGTTTGAAAAAGTAGATGGCAAATTCATAAACACTCAGATAATACGCGATGTGGGAAGCCGTCCTCATTACACTGTTTACGACGAAGGCAATGACACATTTTACGTGTGGAGTTCAACTACGGGAGAGCTCTTTTGCCTAAGACACACAGAGGATTCTAACAGAATGTATGTCACTGACATCAGGAAAATCGATATCCTTGACGGTGTATACGTAAGATCTTTTTCCATAATTGATGGCGATATTTATTTTGTATCAGGAGTTTCTGATGCCGGTCTTCCGGCCAAGATATATCAGTGCAGCCTTGATGATCTTCAGATAAAAAAAGAAATCGATGTGCCGGATGCCCTTGCTGGAATGGTACAGATTACCAAAATCCAGAAGTATTATTACATAACCACTTCCACCGATAAGAGCGGCGACCAGAACTATGCAACCATAATCAGGACCAGATCGCTTGAAAACCTTATTTCCGGCAAATATGAGGACATTTACAGCACCTACTTTGTAGGCGGCGGCACTCCCTATTATATTTCAAATGCCGGTGATACCTATTTTTTGACTGAACACAGATTATCCGGTCATTCTATTTGGAGCTTTGAAGTAAATCGCAACAAAATCGTCAACGTAAAAAGCCTGTACTGATCTGTACAGGCTTTATCTTTATGCGCAGGCCCGCATATTGAAATTAGCTACGAGGTAAAGCTTTTCATTTTCTTTACATCTTCTGAGGTCACTACCTGCGAACTGTATCTGGCTTTCTCATATAAGGTATAAGCAATTGCATTTTTTTCACTAAAAGCCCTCTCCTCCATCTGTCTGGGGCTGTCGGACTTTACCGGTTCTTTTAAATGCATACCACTCTCCACATACTTAACAAATAAAAGCCTGACTCTCCCTGATGGTGACAGCCTCTCCCAGACAGTCATCTTGCTCTTATCCTTCCTGCCTGCTACATTTTCACCAAGGCTCAAAGGATTTAAGAATTCGATTTTGTCTCTTGATAGCCTTTCCTTTATACCTTTTTTAGAAGAATTAAAAAGCTTGTAGAACTCTTTTACCGCCTTGATCACCAGAACTATGATCAGGATTCCGACCGCTACCGCTATTATCCAGTAGAGCGCCTCCCATATGGCATGAAGGATAGAATTATCCTCCTCGATTTCAGGAAGCATGCTGCCAAAGCCGCCTGACTGCACTTCCTCAGGGGCTACATATTCGTTTTCATAGTCAAAGTTAAAAAAAGAAAAAATAAAGGAAAGAACAGCTATTAATATGCGTTTTAAAAACGCCACAATTTCTTTTCCGTAATCAAGAAATGCACAGGCCAGCATAAAAATCGTAGCAACAAAGATGCATATCCTAAGCATCAGACCATTAGTCCTTCCTATAGCCTGATAGGGCACATAGTCCCTTTCCTTGAAAGGAAGAAGGAAAGTAATGGTCTGCCTTGTATTGTAAAAGATAATGCACAGAACAGCCCAAATCATCTCTGAAATCAGGACTATCACTATCGCCTCAGGTTTCTTCGCTATAAGGCACAGGACAAACAGGCCCACAAACAGGAACCCTTCCGTTATTTCCGGAGTATATCTTGGCTTTTCATCAAGCCTTGAATAAATTGAAATCACCATGACCACAATCATCACCAAAATCCGAAGGACCCTATAGACCGAATCCACCTGAATTCCGCCAATAAAAGATGCCTCTATATCGCCGCTACTCAAAACCTTTGCCAGGGTAAGGCACCCAGCTCCTGCAATCACATGCATGGCCACAAAGAGAATGAAATTACTGCAAAAAGCCGAGATTACTTCTGTTGCAACGACAAAAGCTACAAGGCTGAGATTGCCCGCGAAAAGCGCTGTTTCCATCGGCATCTTAAGAGCAACAAAAAAAACCGAAGAAACAGCATATACTATTAATATGTTGTTGAGAATTCTTATAATCTCTATTTTTTTGTACATATCTTTATTCCCGGATGATCCTCACAAAATCTATTCTGGAATCTAAAGGACTTCTCTGGTCCATTCCCTTAGTCAATGGACAAAACCACTTAAGAGTTCCATTTTTATCTGATAGCTTCTCTGCAGCCAAGACTGCACTGTCTCTCCTGCTTGAAGAAATGAAGCAATAAGAAATCTGCGAACTATTTGAACCATTCAGTTCTTTGGACACTATCCCCGAAATATCAGATGATTCTTTTCCCACCAGATCAATTCTGGCAAGGGCTCTTAATATATTTCTGACATGGTCCATTGACTGTCCCGCCTCAAGACTGATTACTTCACCTGTTACCTTATCTATACCGTTAGTAATTAGAGATACCGGAATCTTATCCATTATGAATTTATAGGCAAGAGTTGCAGCCAGCCTGATACAATCTTCCAAAAGCTCTGTCTCAAACAATATTCCGGGCTCATCCACATTCAGGACTATTGCTATCTCAGGGCTGGCAGTGTAATCGTGAAGGTTGACTTTAAGAGCACCGGTCTTGGCGCTGGCCTTCCAGTTTATGGAAGACATCACATCGGTTGGCGCATAGTCCCTGATTCCTCTGAAAGTAAAATTATCTTCATACAAAAATCTTTTGGACTCCACCTCTCCCATAAGCTGCCTGTAGGGCACATCCAGCGCTTTATCATCAATAAACCTTGGATATACGTAAAGGCTGGTATTTTGCTTCCTTGTAGCATAATGGATATCCGGGCTAAAAAGATCTGACGCTACCAGAGAGGTTTCAAGAACATTATAGTAGCCTCTCTTTGAACAGTTCATAGTCAGCTTTCTGGTTATTCTCTCGTAAAATCTCAAACTGAACACATCAATGACGTTTACCCTGTCAGTTACAGAAACATTGGTAGTATCCGTAAAATCAAGGCCTATATCAGTCTGAAAATTCACCTGAAGTATATGAAGCGGTATGAAATTCTGGTTAGTGATCACTTCCAAAAGGACGGCACTGTCACCTTCCGTCACCGCTTCTTTATCAAAAGAAAGCTGCGCCAAAAGCCCACGCTGCCAATACTTGTTGAATATGTACCGCTCTGCGAAAAAAAGCGCAATGAGCACTAACGGTATCAGTATTATAGGCATTTTTTACCTTTCTGTCGGAACAGGAACTTCCGTCAAAATACTATTTATAACATCTTTGCTACTTGCTGTGGTCCCATAGCCTCCTGCCATAATAAGCCTGTGGGCAAGGACAGGAACAGCCAGGGTTTTAATATCTTCAGGACTCACATAAGATCTGTCATTTGCAAAAGCCAGTACCTTAGCACAATACAAAAGAGCAAGACTTCCCCTTGGGCTTACTCCCGAAGCCACATCACTGCGATTTCTTGTAGTCTGCGCAATATCCGTGATATAGGCCATAAGATCAGGATGTACCTCTACCTTCATGGCTTCGTGTCTCATAGAAACTATATCCTCAAGAGTTGCAACAGCTTCAAGTTCTTTTAACTTATCTTCCCTGTTACCCTGCTGAAATCTTTTTAGGATCTCAAGTTCCTGTTCTTTTCCAGGAAAGCCCATGGACAGTTTCATTATAAATCTGTCTAGCTGAGCCTCCGGAAGCGGAAATGTTCCACTGGTCTCAACAGGATTCTGTGTCGCGATTACGAAAAATGGTTCTGCCAGTTTTCTGGTCTGTCCATCAATCGTAACCTGCCTCTCCTCCATACATTCCAGTAGCCCCGCCTGGGTTCTTGGCGTTGCTCTGTTGATCTCATCTGCCAGCAAGATATTACAAAATACCGGTCCCGGATTAAAAACAAATTCGCCCTTTGCAGCCTGATATACATTTAGTCCGGTGATATCTGATGGTAAAAGATCCGGTGTAAACTGAATTCTGTTAAAAGAACCACTTATAGATCCGGCAAGTGCTTTAGCAAGCATTGTCTTACCTGTTCCCGGCACATCCTCCAAAAGGACATGACCGCCGGCGACCATCGCAACAAGTGACAAAAGAACTGTATCCTCTTTTCCCACGATTATCTTTGAAATATTATCTTTAATAATCTGTAACTTATTCATCAGTTTCTCCTTGGTGATTTTTTATCAAAAATAAAATGACAGGAATACGCACAAACTGCGCATATTACATGGTACTACTATAATATAACCGAATTCATGATTTTTTTACACTTCCTTTATTTCGTTTTTATTAGTACAATAGAATTCGAGGGGTGTAAAAATGAGAGTGTTAACTAACGCAAAAACGTTACTGGAGTTATTCAAGGACTACCGCAGCATGACTGTTGATGACTTGAGTGACTTCTATCAGTCTAAGTGTGATTATTATCAAAATTACGTAGGAATCAGCCTGACCGCCGGTGTCATTACATCTATTTTCTACATCATTTCTGATTATCTGCTTAATGGGACATTTATTCCCACATTGATTCCCAGATTATCAGTGCTTATTGGTATGCTTATTTTTATTGCCGTAACTCATTTCTTTAAAAGTCGCGGCGTAACTGTCTTTATGGATTTCTTTTTGGCGCACTGCATTATTTTTGCCACTATCTGGTCCATATATCATTTGGAAGACAGAATTCATGCCAGTGAGGGCTTCATCATTATGAATGTGGTCTTTCTTACGGCAGGCTTTGTGGCCAAGCCCAGTGAGACGCTGCTTTCATCCTGTATCTTCATCCTTGAAATTCTTATTTCGCATGTTTTTAATCATTACGAGAATCTGGACATCATAATGGCTCTGCAGATTCCGCTTGGCATCGCGGTTTTTATTTCCCACTGCCTTCTTATGCTCTTTTATCTGGATCACTATAGAATGCGGCAAAAGCTTGAGCTTGCCATGGTAACCGATCCGCTTACACAGGTTTATAACAGGCATCTTCTTGAAAAGATAATAACCCAAAATGCTCTTCAGGACGTGGCCGGCCCTGTTGCCATAGCCATGATGGATATCGATTATTTCAAACAAGTCAACGATGAACACGGTCACTACACCGGTGACCTGACGCTTCTATACATTGGTCAGAAGCTGGCAAAGGGGACCCACGAGGATGATTATGTAATCCGCTATGGCGGTGAGGAATTTGTGATCATATTAAAGAACTGCGACGTCAATAATGCCTGTGCAAGAATGGAACAATTCAGAAGGGAAATCGAAAATGCCAAGGATACCCCTGTCCCTATTACTGTTTCCGTCGGCGTATCCCGCTACAATGGTGACTTCTCAAAGTCAATCCAAAATGTTGACAATGCTCTTTACAAGGCCAAAAATTCAGGCCGCAACAAGGTTGTTGTAGTATAATTTTCTTGTAAAACACTAATAAGACTGCCACCTGTAGTCACGGCTTCAGGTGGCATTTTTATGCGTTTATTTCTGTATACTGTTCATGCGAGCATAGGTACCTCCTAAAGCCACCAGCTCATCATGAGTTCCTCTTTCTACAATATGTCCATTTTCTATAACAAGTATCTGGTCTGCATTACGTATAGTAGATAATCTGTGAGCAATTGCGATAATAGTTCTTTTCCCTGATATATTATTTATGGCTGCCTGAATCTGCTGCTCAGTCTCTACATCCACAGACGCTGTCGCTTCATCGAGTACAATGATTGGCGATTTTCTAAGAATGGCCCTTGAAATAGCTACCCTCTGCTTCTGTCCTCCAGACAGGCGAAGCCCTCTTTCTCCTACCAGGGTGTCATAACCATCCGGCATAAGCATTATGTCCTTGTGGATATTGGCTGCTTTTGCCGCCTCTATAATATCTTCTCTTTTCGCTTCCGGCACAGCATAGCCAATATTCTCAGCAATCGTTCCGTTAAAAAGAAATGTATCCTGCAAAACAGGCGATATATTCTGGCGAAGACTTTCAATAGTAACGTCACTAAGATCATGATCGTCTATAAAAATATGCCCCTTTGTAGGCTCATAAAATCTTGAAATCAGCTTGGTCATCGTGGTCTTTCCAACACCTGTTGGTCCCACAAGTGCCAGCATCTGTCCAGGCTCACATTTAAATGAAATGTCATCTAATATTACTCCACCCTTTTCATAGGAGAAACTCACATGCTCAAAAGAGATTCCGCCCTTTACATCCTTAAGCTCTATAGCCCCATCTTTATCCTTAATTTCACAAGGTGCATCCAATACTGCCATTACCCTTTCAGCTCCAGCAAGAGACTGCTGCATATTTTCAAGAAGGTTGGCAAGACCTGTTATGGGTGCATAGAAAAGACCAAGGTACAAAAGAAAGGCAACAACATCCTCAACACTAAAGTTATCTTTCCAGGCCAGATATCCACCAAAGGCAACCACTAAAATAGTTCCTATGGATGATATGAATTCAACGGAAGGATGGAAAATCGCACTTATCTTAAGCGCCTTCAGCATAGCTCTTATGTGTTCGAAGTTTCTTTCATTTACCTTTTCAGTCTCATAGCCTTCTCTTCCAAAGGACTGGATTTCCTGAAGTCCGGAAAGGTTGTCCTGAAGCTTACCATTAAGTTCACCCATTTTCTTTTGTGATGCCTTGAAAAATGGCCTTACCTGCTTGGAGAAAATAATACCGGATAAAAAGATAAGCGGAATCGGAGCACAGGTAATAAGCGCAAGCTTCCAGTTAATGGTAAGAAGCACAATAAGAACTCCAAGGAAGGTAACCACATTGGTAATGGTCTCAGGAATCATGTGGGCATACAAAAGCTCAAAGTCCCTTGTATCATTGACTATTCGGCTCATGAGATCACCGGTCTGCTTATCATGAAAATAACCAATGTGCATGCGCTCAAGCTTGTCATAGGTTCTTGTTCTAAGATCTCCCACCAGATACCAGGCTGCCTTATGTGCCAGATAATTACTAAGGAATCTGAAAAGTATTCTTCCAAGATACAAGCCCACAAGAATAGCAGTAAGTCTAAGTATCCTGTTCATCCCTTCACTGTCAACTCCGCCGCTTACAATTCCAGTCATGGCAGATAAAACCTTGGGCGCTGCCAGATTTATCACAGTAAGCATAAGTGTCGACATAATAGCAACCACATATAATCCCCTGTATCTGATTGCCTCTCTGCTAAGCCTCAACAACATCTTCATAAAACTACACTCTCCTTAAAAACCTGTATCGATTTCAATATTATAATAATAAATCAAGTGCCCGCGATTTAATAGTGTCATTTTGTTTCTATTGCAAATTGTCGCTATAATATTATTAATCATGAACGAAGCAATATGGCGCATTTTGACCGGAGGTAAATATGACAAGAAATCATGAAGTAACTCAGAAACATTTATTACTTGATAATCATGGGGAACTTACAGAGCCTGGCTGGTCCAGAAGTCTTGTCCAGGAATATAACAGATCCATGATCAAAGCTCCCAAATTTAGAATCAAAGAATGGGATTATTATATTGTTATTTCCGATGGATTTGCCGGAGCCTTTACTATATCTGATGATGGCTATATTGGACTTCAGTCCGTTTCGCTCCTTGTGTTTGGAGATAAGCCCCACGAACACACTGAAACTGTGCTGAATGCTTTTCCTATGGGAAAAATCGGTCTTCCCTCATCTTCTGCCTGTGGAGTTACCAAATATGAGGACAAAAGACTTCAGATGAAATTTGAAGTTCTTGACCATAAACGACATATCACCTGTCATTTTGAAAATTTCTATGAAGGTAAGGCCTTTGACTGTGATATTTACCTTGAGCAGCCGGATATGGATTCCATGGTAATTGCAACTCCTTGGGACAAAAAGCATGCATTTTATTACAATCAGAAAATAAACTGCATGAGAGCTTCCGGGTATATGCTTTATGATGGGAAAAGATATGAATTTAATCCATTAACAGATTTCGGAACTCTTGACTGGGGAAGAGGCGTATGGACATATGACAATACCTGGAACTGGGGTTCAGGCAACTGTGATATAGACGGTAATTCTTTTGGCTTCAACATCGGATATGGCTTTGGAAATACAAAAGCTGCTACAGAAAATGTCATTTTCTATAACGGCGTTGTTCATAAGCTTGATGATATCACATTCCATATCCCACCAAACTCTTATATGGATCCTTGGAAATTCACATCCTCAGATGGACGCTTTGAAATGGATTTTATTCCCGTCCTTGACAGGGCAGCCTGTCTTGATTACAAGATTATTGTATCAGATCAACATCAGGTCTTTGGCAGGATGAGCGGAACAGCAATACTGGATAATGGCGAGAAAATCCAAGTAAAAGATATAATGTGCTTTGCTGAGAAGGTTCATAACAAGTACTAAACATATATTTTTCATAATTTCAAATTAAATAATGTATATCCAAATTCTGCTGCAAGTTCTGCTCTCATGGTGGTATATTAGATATCGTAGCATAATTATAGGGAGCATGACGGTATGAAAGATGAGTTTGGAAGTATAGAATCGGGGAATCATCATAGACCAAGGAAAGACAGCAGGATGACTGTTAAGATCATAATCACTGCTGTAATTATATGCATATGCGCTGGTATAGCTGCCGCTTTACTTTTGATTAAAAAGCCTTTTTCAAATGAAGCCGATTTAGCAGAGGTAATCTATGATTTTGAACAGCTTGAAGAAGAAATTCCAGAAGAAGCAGAGGAACAAACAGATTCTTCCAGGGAAGATAATTCTTCATTACAGGCATCTTCAGAAGATGGCAATGATACAGAAACAAGTCTGAAGGAAAACGAGACAGATACAACAAAAGATAGATCACAGGATAATCCAGAAATGGCATCTGATCCTCAGATCTTAGCTACATCAAATACAGATAATAGAACTGAAGCCGGAGCTGAAATAAATGTTGCAGATATCGTAAGTGCAAGTAATGTTGGAGAGAATTCATCTATTACATATGGAATAGATGTTTCAAGGTTCCAAGGGACTATAGACTGGGCTAAGGTTGCAGAAGCCGGCGTTGAATTTGCAATGATAAGAGTCGGCTATAGAGACTCTTCAAATGGCGAGATAAAGGCTGATTCCAATGCTAAATATAATATGCAGGAAGCAGAAAAAAATGGAATAAAAATCGGCGCGTATTTTTTCTCTACTGCAGTAAATGCTGATGAAGCCAAAGAAGAAGCGGACTGGGTTAAAAACTATATTTCACAGTATCCAATCACGTATCCGGTGGGCTACAACTGTGAAGGCTTTGAAAAAGAGTCCAGCAGGCAATTCAATCTCTCACAGGATGAACGAACAAACATTGCCATAGCTTTTCTTGACCAAATATACACTGCCGGTTACACTCCAATTTTTTATGCTTCAAGGTCGGAGCTTTTAGGGGATGCCAAATGGAATACTTCGCAAATAGAAAAGACCTATAAAATATGGATGGCTTGGTACAACCAGGATATTTCCAATATTTCTGATAGACCTGATTATGCTAGGCAGTGCTCGATGTGGCAATATACAAGCCAGGGATCTGTTCCGGGCATAAGTTCAAAAGTCGACGTCGACATCGCTTACTTTGGTTACAATGGCACTGAAAGTGCAAAGGATACTTCTGAGAGGCAAAATGCTTATGCTGATGTAGAAGCACTAATGAATTTTAACTCTGTGGATGAAATAGTTACAGCCAAGAACAGTACCAACCTAAGGGATAAGCCAAGTCAGGGTTCTGACAGTCATGTGCTTGTGACACTTCAAAATGGCCAGACTGCACAGCGAACGGGCATCAGTGATAGCGGATGGTCCAGGGTGTTTTATGAGGGAACAACGTATTATGCTGTATCTAGCTTTTTAACTACTGATTTAAATGCACCGAAACAGACGACAGCACAGCCGGTAGTAGAATCTTCAGGTTTTAAGACCAAATTTACAGACTGCAATGAAAATGTCACAGCTAAGGATATAGTTAATCTACGTTCCAAGCCCAGCGTTACAGATGCAGATTCAACTGTTGTAGCCACATTAAGTGCCGGCGAAACAGCCGTCAGAACCGGAATCAATAACGAGTATGGATGGTCCAGAGTTGAATACAATGGACAGACATTATATTGCGTAAGCAGCTATCTGAGGATTGTTGAATAAATCACATTCATGTAATAATCACATAATCATCATTATCACGACATTCAACCAAATACACCATATAAAAATCCCCAACAAATGAGAACCATTTGTTGGGGATTATATCTTTATTCTTCCTCTGTATCTCCGACTGGCTTACCGCCTGTTGCGAGCCACTTAAGATATGCATTGATAAATGGATCAAGCTCACCATCCAAAACGCCATCAGCGTTTGAAGCCTTGAATCCTGTACGTGTATCATTAACCATTGTATATGGCTGAAGTACGTAGGAACGGATCTGGCTTCCCCAAGCGTTATCCATAACTTCACCACGGATACCTGCAAGCTTGGCAGCCTGCTCTTCCTGCTTCATGATAAAGAGCTTAGCCTTCAGCATCTGCATAGCCTTGTCCTTGTTCTGGAACTGGGATCTCTCATTCTGGCAGGCAACTACAACACCTGTAGGAATATGAGTAATACGTACAGCTGATGAAGTCTTATTGATATGCTGACCACCGGCACCGCTGGAACGAT
>JAEEGL010634811.1_pt1 | contig 11126 bp, 9 predicted proteins | sample 9134231 | NCBI WGS metagenome assembly JAEEGL01 (sample SAMN16246548, study PRJNA631951) | gut metagenome | biome: gut microbiome; feature: rumen; material: fiber-attached | host: Bos | place: Iran: Karaj | collected 2018-10
CCGTAGCCCGACCGACTTGCGCGGGCGTTCTCAATCGCGTCCAAATCAACGTCGGCCTGCCCGTTCTCGTCGAAACAGACTCTCGAATTGGGCCGAAATCGCCGACTTTAAACGTTCTATGCGGATTCTTCGGACCTCTGCGAACGCGTCCGCCAAACTCCAACGTATGCGGAGCTCCGGTCGGTCTTGGTCGAATTTCCGGCCCGACGACGACCGTGTCCGTTTTAAGGTCGTAATAAAAATGAACGAGACGTTTAACCGATCCTTCGTGAACGCTTGGCGGCATGCCAGGCGGCGCGGGTTTCTTACGCCGTCTCATCGACTGACGCGCCGTCTGACGAACGTAGGCGCCCCACTTGCCAAGCGCGATCGCAGTCCCGCGATCGATTCTCTTCATCACGTCCGGATCGGTTAAAAACTTAAACCGCGAACCGGGTCCGCCTCTTGTCTTAGCCATATTATTTAACGATATAGCGCGTCGCGATCACGACAAACGACGACGAAAACACGTCGGCTGGCGCGAGCGTTTCCTGCTTCAACAATCCGTCGATCTGATAGTCGCCGTTCCACAACACTTCCGACGCGCCGAACATCACGACCGCCGAAACGGAGAAGCGAATTCCTTCGACGTAAATATCCTCGCCCGAAAAGCGCGTGTTCAACTGTTCCGCGAGTTTCAGCGCGTCGTCGGCGGCTTGTGAATCTCCGTCCGGCAAGTACTTCATAATCGTAACTTGCGTCGAGAAAATCTGCTTAACGATCCCCCGAGCGAAACGATTGTCCGTCGTAATATTCGACGGTATCACCGCGACTTTAAGTCCGCGCTCGCGCGTCGTGTCGTACTCCGGCAAAAGACACGTTTCCGGCTTGACGGGCGTTATTCCCCACGACTCAATTTTCGCGGCGATCGCCTCCGCCAACTTCATCGGAAGATTCTGCATTAAACCTGCGCTTCCTCTCTCGTATGAACGCGAATCATTGTTTCGTAAGGATCGTCAAATCGCCAAAGCTCTTTATTAATAGGCCGAACGACAAAAACACGATTGTCGTAAACGACCCGGTCTCCGTTTTGCGGCGAATACCCGGAATCTCCGCGCACAATGAAGTCGAACACAAACATAATCACGCGCTTGTTCGTTCCGTCGACGTCTTCAAATTTCGTCCGGGCAAAAATCGCGTCGTAATAACCGAGAACTTTATCGTCGCGCGTTATTAATATCTGCGACGCGGCGTTCTCGTATAAACGCTTGCGTAAAAAGTTAAAACCGTTCTGTAATCGCATTTTTCAGACGTTGGCGCCCCTGTTTCAGCTCGGCGTCACGTCAACGCGATATTGAACACAACGGGGACGCGGTTGCCGTTCGTCGGCGTAATCGTAAACTCGATCGTATAACGACCGGGATTCGTAAACGGATTATTCGTCAACGTGTTCGGCTCAAATTTAAAGTTGTACGCGAAGTTGGCGCGCGGATCGTCGTCGACCGGATCGTTTAAAAAACAGTCGGCGACGTCGACGCTCTTATTCGACCAGCCGGTAATCGCCGTCTTGCCGGACCCGCCGCTGCGAGCCGCCGCCTGATCGTATTTATAAATCGTATAAACGACGCTGGAAACGTCGCTTGGAGTAAGAGGAACGCCGTTCGAACTGTTTTCTATCCTGGCGAATAGAAGCGGCGTCTCCCCAGCGTTTTTGACCTCTGACATTAAAATCAACGTCTCCGAAACGTAAATTGCGACAGAGTTTCCGACGTTGGTAACGAACCCGTGGTAATCGACCCAGTCGGCTTGTCCTGCCGCAAGAATATTATTGCTGATAAGATAAGACGTTACGTCGACGCTTTCCGTATTTGAAACGGAGATAGTCGACGTGTCGTTTGTAAAAATGCGAAACGCGTCGCCGTTTGTATTGTCGTAACCGCTCAACGTCAACATAACGTCTTTCCTTTATTCGTTTTCATTCTCGCGCCAACGGCGCGGGGCGCCATGTTGTAAAAGGCGCCCGGCGTCTAAAATCATTCCCCGGAACCGGACCCGCCGGCCGACGCCGCCTGTTCGCCGACGTTGATCATTACCTGGCAAGTCGTGTCGGTAGAAACGACCGCTTTGGTAAATCGTCCGATCGGAAGGTTCGTCGACGCGGTGGTAATCACCTTGGAATTCGTCGCGTCCCAATACGCGACGTCGCCGACGCTTGCGGTAGAATTCGCGGTGATGGGAATATCCCAAATACCGTCCGTCTGAATCGCGCCAAGTTCGCCGGGTTTAATTTCGCGAATAGCGAAACCGAAGAGCGAGCCGTTCACTACCGGAGCCCCGGAAGGAATCGCCGTCTCGCCGGAATTGAGCCAGTCGTAGCAACCGGCGTTTTGAATGAGTTTTGCCATAAGTCTATCTCCAAAAACGCGCCGCGCTCGGCGGCGCTTATTAATTATTTATTAATAACCCGACTTGGGCTCACGCCGTGCACTTCATCGCCGCGCGATAATCCTGCTGCGAAATACCGAAGTCCAGGTATCCCTTGAACTGAATACCGTCCGTGTCGAAATCGGCGTCGGCGCGTTCGATCGTCGGCTTGTCCTTGCCGTTGAGGAACGAAACTTCGAACGCCGCGAGACGTCGCGGGTCGGCGAAGAGATACCAGGTCGACGCGGAATAGCCCGTAAAGCTCGAATTGCTCAGGAACGACGTCGCCGCGACCGTCCATCGATTGCGTTGCGGATTGTAGTCGGCGGGCGTGTCTGCCGTCGAACCGTTGTTGAACCAGGTCGCTTTGGTCAACATCAACGCCTTGTCTTCGAGTTCGGTCGGAACGACAAGAAGTTTCGGCTCAATGCCAAGCGGAGATTCGCCGGTCGTTTTTTCGCCGCCTTTGGCCTTCTTCTGCTTGATGAATTGCGCTCTCGCCGCGGAAAGATTATCCAGAGTCAACGCGCAACTCGTTTTCAAGTTGCCATGATCGGCATGATAGAACGCTTTGCCGTCCGCGTCGGTAGCGGGATTAAGAAACTTGGCCCAACAATACTGATTGAGCGTTTCCGACGCGCCAAATCCAATCATACGAGGAATATCGGTAAAGACGCCCATGTCGTCGTTAATGATATCCCGCCTCGTGATCGCGTACATCTTGCCAAACGTTTCCGCCTGAACGGAATAAGCGCTGTCGGACAATTCCGCGTGCTTATATTTTCCGCCGTCAGTAAGCGGTTCAAACGTAAAATCGACCGGGTTCATGCGATATCGATCGTAAGTTTTGAAATCGCGAACGCGCCCGATATTAAACACTTTGCGCCATTCGCTCTCGGTATAATAAAACGCCTCGAGCAAAATCGCGTTGAACGAACGCGTCAACACGTAGCTAAGATTCTGCGTCGAAAACGCCGCGTGAAGCCAGCCGGACGGGTCGCGCTGATAGCGCGGCAAACTGTGTCCGCAAGCGATTTCGCAAAATTCCTGGAATCCGACGTTGGCGTACTTGTCGGAAACTTCCAACGTCTGCTCGTCGTATTTCGACTCGTTGAGCAATCCCGAAGCGCGAAGCGCGGCGGCTTCAAGCGCTTTGGCGTTCAGCTTATCGTCCTGAGTCTTAATAGACGGAGCCGGAGCGCGATTAGCGCGAAGCGACGCAAGCTCGAACTTATCTGGAGTCCAGCCTTCGCGAATAGCCTGCGCGACAAGTTCGCCGTCGTTTTCCTGCGCTCTGGCTCGAATTTCCGCAATACGCTCGAACTCTTTCGCCTGCTCTTCGCGCAACTTGTTAAGTTCCGCCTGAACGTCGATCTGTTCCTCGACTTTATTTTCGGCGTCAACCTGTTTCTTTTGTTCTTCCATCTCTTGACCTTTACCTAAAGTAACGTTAGACGCCGCGTTTACTTTCGCGGACGTATTCCCGTCCGCGCCAAACGTAACGACGCTTGTTTCCCAAAGTTCAAACTCGTTCGCGACAATCAGCGGACCCTTTTCTTCGCGTCCGTTGACCGTAACGCTCTGCCCCTTGTCGACGGTCGTTTTCTTTGTAATGAAGCCTCCGACGCTCGCCTGCCACGGAAAGCCGCGCTTGCTGCTCTCGACAAATTCCCGAGCGACGTCCGTGTCGCGAGAAACGACGCCGTCGATTGCAATCGCGCCGTCCTCAACGGCGATCTTCGTCGTATGGCCGATTCCGGCTCCCGCGCTATACGCGTTATGTCCGAACAAAATCGGAATCTGCTCGGCTTTGCTCTTCACGCCGTTAAGATCGATCACGACGTCGCCGCAATACATTTGCATACGCGCGCCGGTGTTCGCGACAATATGAAACGTCGGCAACTTCGCGCTCGACTTGCCGCCCTGCTCCGCCTGTATCGCGTCGGCTTCCGAAACGTCGGAGAACGAAAACTGCGCGGGCAGTTGAATCATCTCTTCTTTATTCATGTTAAATTCCCTTAAAGCCGGACGTGCGAACGTCCGGATAGGTATAATAAGGTTGACGCTCCGCTGTCGTGTATTAAGGCGCCCGGCGTCTAAAAAGGTTTTCTATTCCGCGACCAACGGGAGCGAGCGCCCACGTCGATAAAGGCGCGCGGCGTCTAAAAAGGTTTACTACTAATTGCCAAAACAATTAAAAATCTTTAATTCGATTTTTCGCGTTCGTTTTCCTCGTCGCGATCGTCCCTGTCTTCAACGACGCTCGGCTCTTCCTGGACAATCCCCAACGACTTTGCCAACTCAACTTCTCGCGCGCGCTGTTGCATGACTTCTTCCCAATCGAGTCCGTTTTTACCGCACTCAATCATGAGATTCGTCGAACCGGACGACAACCGAATCGCCTGCGCGTTCGCTTCCTTGACCGGGTCCACATGCTCAAATCCGTCGAAATACCACTGCGCAACGGGGATTTTCGTCGAGTCGCGTCCGTTCATTAACGCCCATTCGCGATACCACGCGTTGAAAATCGGCGTCATCACCGACGACCGGCAAAGCGCCTGGTCGAGTCGAATCTGCTTTTGAAATTCCTGATGGTCCAAACGCCCGGACGCGTAATTGTATCGTGCCGAATCCCCGGCGATAATGTTCACGGGGATCTGAAGACTCCTTCCAATCTCGCCAAGCAACTCGCGTTTAAAATCCGAATAAGTCGTCGTCGGCTGTTCCGCGCGCAACTGCGACACGTTCCATCCTTCCGGCAACGTCAGCGACATGCCCTTGCGAAATTGCATTTCCGGAAAATCGGCGGCGTTTCGCGGCTTGATCTCCGTCGTCTGACCAGGCTGGTCCGCCTGACTCGAACTATATTGATAGCTGGCTTCGTCTTCGGTCGCGTCGGTCGTAAAGACCATCGCCAAATCCGCCGCCGTCTCCGCAGCCGTAACGACCGATTCCGTATAGCGTCGAAGAAGCGCGAAAAGATTCAGCGACGCCGCCAGCTCCGTAACGCCCCGATGTTGCTCGGCGGTGTTGCGTCGGAACCAGTGAACGACGTTCTTCGCGTCGTAAATCGTCGCTTTAATCGCCAACGTCCCCGTTTCGTCGCCGGGATTGTCGTCAAGCACGCGATATTTAACGGGATTCCCCCATTGGTCGACAATAACGCCGTCAATATCCAAAGGATTGGACGTCGTCGCGACTTCCGCCTGAACGCGGTCGCAATCAATAGGCGACACGTCCAGTTGAACGCCGGTAAGAAGCGGGTTGTTATGCAAAATCGCAAACGCCTCTCCGTCCTGGAACCTGGAAAATCGCATTGAACGAAGTTTTTCCGCCAGACGAATTTCCTGCGCCCACATGTCAAACGCCCACTCAATCTCGCGCGCCCTGTTTGCCGCCTGCTTCGAGTCGTCTTCGTTGAGAATCTGCAAACGCGGCCCGGACCCGACGACGTTGTTCGCGATCGTCAACGCGACGCCAAACGCGTATGAATTGTTCGCGATCTCATAGCGCGCCCGATTGCGCAGCCGTTGACGCACTTCCGGCGACAGCGACGCGTCGACGCTCTTGGAGTCGGCGTAAGCCCAATGGTTTCGCAACGACGGCGGCTCGCGCGTCGCGTCGTAATGAACCGCCTGAAGAATCACAGGTCGCACAACCTTAACTTTTTTACGTTTGCCCATACAACACTCCAAACTACGCTTAAGCGTCGCATTCTATTCCCGCGACCAGTGGAAGCGAGCGCCCATTGAAACAAAGCGCCCGGCGTCTAATAAAATTCGTTTTTATTCCCGCGACCAACGGAAGCGGCGCGCTGCCGTTGCAAGAGCGCCCGGCAACTAAAATCACTCGTTTACAATTTGGTAAACCCCAACGCGCGACATTTGAGAACCCTTTTTCGCCGCTTCCTGCTTTTTAAGATAATCGAGCGCTTTCATCTGATCCGAAAGAGAATGCTGTTCGACTTTGCCGGAGTCCGTTTCGACTTTCTTCGGCGCCAACACGTTCTCAATAAACGTTTCCTGCTGTTCTTTGGTAAGTCCCATATCGCGTTGCCTTTATATTAGCCTTTTTTACGAGCGAACGACTTGATATCGTTAAACGAAGCGACCTTGCGCCGACGCTGTATCTTCACGTCCTGTCCGTCCTGCAACTTCGCGCCGGAAATCGACGCGCCTACCGCGCAACCAACCAGGCAGTCAAACCAGTGATTATCCGCTTTATTGGACCGCTGCTTCCACTCGTCGACGCGTTTTCCTCGAGCCTCGGTCGGCACGCAAAACTCCGCCGCCAAATGCGACGCAAACAGCGTGTGTTTTTCCGGCTTGCCGTCGACCGTCAACCGCCCCACGTCTCCCTCGCCAGCTTGCAATCGAGCGAGAATAAACGATTTCCAATAGTTCGTGTCGATAAGAACCCTTCTCAGCGACCGTAAATTCGCCTCGTTGGGCATTCGCCAATGCGGACCGACCATGTCTCCTTTCTTAATCGCCATTTCGCTAAACGGCTTCGACGACGCGCCGATATACATGCCGTGCGACGGAGTAATTCGAGCGCGAAACGGAGATTCGGCGATAAACTGATAGACCAAATCTTTCATCGGGCCCCAATTGGCGTCGATAAGCATGCGTTGAAGCGGAACTTCCGCGCCGTCTTCGCGAAGATACGACTCGTTGAACATACCCTCGACCAGCTCCTTCAGCCCCGAGTAAATCGCCGTTTCGAGCGAAACGCCCCGAAACGTCGTCGTAAGCGTCGGCGACGCGTCCGAGAGCTGGAAATACGACCGACGTTGTTTGGGGAACGTTCCGTAATTCACGACAACCCCGTTAAAATCGAGCGTCCACGCGCAAAGAACCCAATACAGAAGATTCTTATGCACGTCGACAAAAGCGGTGAGAAACTGCGTCTCGTCGGGAATATAGCCAACGGGGAAGTTGTTGGCGCACGCGTGAATTCGTCCGACGTCAAAATACTCGCCGTCGTTGTCCTCGCGCGCGGGCATATTTTGATATTCGCTCAAATAAGCGTCCAAATCGCGGAATTTGAGATTCATCGCGTGTTGCACGGCGCTGATCTCGTCGTCGTTATACCGGTCTTCCCACGACGGCTTCGCGCCCTTGTCCATTTCCTTCTTATGCTCGCGATAGAACGCGGTCGCTTTCGAACCGTCCCCGTCGTTTTTCAGCTCCGCTTCCCGAATCTGCCGATACTCGTCCCAAAGCGCGAGATTCGTCGGCTCCGCTTCCAACAATTGATACCGCTCCCCGCGAAACTCCGGATTCTTCGTTCTGTCCAAAAGCCGTTGAGCGACGTCGTCTTCGGCGACGACCGTCATTGCGATACAGCACGCGAGTTTTTTGCCCGGTCCGGCCATACCGAGAATATCCGACTTGATAATTTTCTCGCGATAAGCGCATTGCGCGTCCGACTGCGCCGATTCCCGCGTCTGCGGATCGTCGATCAAGACCAGCGACGGTCGCGCTTTTTTGCCGTCCGAGCGCGTCCTTGCCAATCCGCGAATATCCGACCCGTTCATTCCCGCCGTCGTTATGCAAACGCCGCTCGCCGCCGACCCTTCGATCGTCGGAAAGACCATAACGTTCGCTTTCCAATCGATTCTCGTCGGAACGCCGTTGTAAATCTGCCCGCGCTGACGTTGAGCGATTCGCTCCAATTTCCGAATCGGATAGCACACTTCGGGAAAATCTTCAAGCAAAAGGTCGTTTGTCTCCAACCAGACTTTCATATCTTTTAAGATACTCTCGGCTCGATTGGAATTGGACGCGATAAGAACGATGAACTCGGCGAGCCCCTGCAATCCCGCCCAAATGACCGCAAGAGAAAACAACGACGACTTTCCCGACCCGCGCGGCATAGCGAGCGCGTAAATTTCGCCGTGTCGAATCACCCGCTCGATCTTATTGATCACGTCAAGATGAATTTTCGACCACTTAAGATAGAAGACGTCGGCGAAGTACGTCTCGCAAAACACTTTAAACGAAGCGAGCGCTTTTCGTTTGCGCTCGGGATTTACGACGGGCGGGAGAGGCGCGATCTCCTGCGAGCGCGCCGTCATTTCGCGAATGCGTTTTCGCGCGTACTCCTTATGGTCTTCGTAATTTTTCATAGCTCGACGTCCGGCTCCGTCTTGATTTCAAGCGCGTAACGAGCGACGTCGGCGTAATCGCCAAATATCTCGTCGACGGAGCTTTCCGGATAGTATTCAAAAGCGCCAATCGCGCCGCCGACTTTTCGCTTGCGACCAAGATAATCAAATTCGTCGGCGGTAAACGATTTCGCGCCCGTCGCGTATGAAGAATCCTTGTTCAATCGAAAATCGTTCTTTTCAAGATCGACAAATCCAACCTTCGAAAAATCGACGTCCTGCGCGATCAGCGAATCGACGACCGTCGCGTTTTCCTCAACTTCAAAAGTAACGTCGGGCTTGTCGGCGGCATAGTTTTGTCCAAACGTACACCCTTTAATCGTCGCGGTCGTCGTTTCGGAGGCGACGTCGAGAACCTGACCCGACGACGTTGAGTTTCTATTGCCGTAAGCGACGCAACTCTCCAGCAACACGCTCGACGCCACGGAGCTGTTGACGCGCATAAAACCGCACGTCCCGCCGAAGTTGTCGTAAAAACCGCACCGTCGTAACGTTAGCGAGCCAAACTTCGTTCCGGCAAACGGCGCGTTTTGCGCGCGTTTTCCGTGAACGAAATCAATTCCTTCAAACGTTAAGTGCAAATCCGCCCTACTGAGAGCAAAAAAGTATTTGGTATCTTGCCCATTAAATATAACTCGTTTCGACGCGCCGTTTCTAATCGTATACGTTCCTGTTGCGGGAGTCGCAAGATAATTTGAAATAACAATTTCAACAGTCTTTCCCGAAAAGACTTCGGGATCGGGCTCGACGACGTCTCCGCTTGACATACTCGACCACGCGGCGCGAAACGACCCTTCGCCGGAATCGGCGGTATTCGTGAAATATTTAATCGCCATAATCTCAGCCCTTATCTACACTCAAACGTACACCCGCTAATCGTCGGAACCTGATTACAAGTCAACGTCCGCGCCGAATCCATAGCCCAGTCGCTTGCCGTCGCAAACGACCCCGTTTCCGCGTCCCCTTGGTAATAATAAACGCGAGGAACGACTTCGGACGTAGCGAACGCGCCGGTAAACGCCCGAACGACAAAAGCCCGGTCGTCGCTGATCGTCGCCTGCCCGTTAGAGACGGTCAACGGAGAAAAAGCGGTCGCGCCAACAGGCTTATATTCAAAATAAGCGCCCGGAACATTAGGAGTCAGTCGAATCGTCGCCGTTCGCGCGTTGACCGTAACAGCGACCGCGACGTTCTCAACGACTCCATTCGCTACGTTTATGTTCGTCAACGTCGCCGCCGACAACTCCGTTCCCGCTGGAACCGCTAAATAAGCTCCGTTCTCGCTTGCAATTGTCGCCTCGCCAAACGTCGCGACGTCGCGAATCGTAACGACGGCGCCGTCCGCAATCGTCAACGTCGCCCCGTCGCCAATCTCCGCGTAATCGACCGTTGTGTTTCCGGTCGTCGACGTTCCGTCTTCCGACACAACCAGCCAGGACCCTTCAATCGCTCCAATAGCCCCGTTAAGCTTGCGTTGACGACCAAAGAAATCAAAAGCCGTGTTTGGATCGTCGAGAAGTTTTGGAGACGCGCCGTGAAGATACGGCGAATCAGCCGCTAAACGCAAATCCCACGCCTTCCACGCGTCGGCGTCCCAAACGGGCATACTCAGCGGCGGCGCGTCGACAAAATTGGCAAGGAGGGAGTTCATCGTTTCCAACGAGTTGTCGACTCCCGACGTGAATTGATAAGAAGCGCCGCCGACAAGACAGTTGCAAATTACTGTAGAGCCAATAAAAACTTGCGTTATATTAGCGAATAAACCGTCAGTATTAACTTGATTCCCAATCATCACGGACGATTTTAAAACGAAAGACGAATTCCCATTTGCATAAACGACTTTTGCTCCATAATTCCCGGCGACGAGACAACGCGTTAATTCCTGCGAGTAACCGCCCGTAACGTGAAAAACGGCGCCAGTGTTTGCCGATACGCTATACCCGTTAATAAAATCAAAATCTTCAAATTGAATCGCTTGCGTCGCGTTTCCAATTCGATAAGCGTTTTGTCCATTAAGGCGAACGCGCTTGCCGTTGCCGCGAAAAGTCAGTTTCTTATTAAACGCAATAGGACTGGAAAGCTCGATTTCTACGACGTCTACGTTAGCGAACGCCGTTGGATCCGGCTCGATAATATCGTAATTGGAAGCGTCGCTGATCGCCTGTCGCAACGACCCGGTTCCGCTGTCGGCGTTGTTAGAGAAATAACGAATCGTCTGATCGGCTTTATTCCACGCGTTCACAGGCTCGCAGTCGGTATATGCAATCCCGTCGTTGAAATCAAATTGATAAAACGAATTGTTATAGATCGCCGAACCGCTTGTCGTCGCCTCGCAATTAACAAAACGATTAACGTCGTCGTAGGACGTCCTAAAAAGAACGCTGGAAGCCGCTTGTAAATACAAGCCGCCGCCGTTGGTGGCGGCGCAGGAGTCAAATGTGCAGTTTTCCAGCGTATTTTGCGACGTGTTGGTCGAATACAAGCCGCCGCCGTAGGTGGCGGCTGTACAACTGTCAAATGTGCAGTTTTCCAGCGTATTTTGCGACGTGTTGGC
>JAEEGL010738034.1_pt1 | contig 11126 bp, 12 predicted proteins | sample 9134231 | NCBI WGS metagenome assembly JAEEGL01 (sample SAMN16246548, study PRJNA631951) | gut metagenome | biome: gut microbiome; feature: rumen; material: fiber-attached | host: Bos | place: Iran: Karaj | collected 2018-10
CGCCGAAGGGGCAGGAAAACTCTCAGGCAGAAGGATCGGATTCTGACGCACCCTGGAAAGCAGCGATGCACCGACGAAGTAAGGCGGCTTTCAGCCGCTGAATCTTTCAGGTGAAAAGACAGGGCACAAACCCCGTTTTCGTGCGGGTTTGTGCCCCGTTTTGTTTATCCGGGCGAAAGAAAACGCACAGGAGGGAAAGCGAATGGACGGAAAAAAGACCCCGCTGTATGACGTTCACGTGGCATCGGGCGGAAAAATGGTGGAATTCGGCGGATACTGCCTGCCGGTTCAGTATGAAACCGGCGTGATCCGCGAGCACATGGCCGTTCGCACGGCCTGCGGGCTCTTCGACGTGTCCCATATGGGGGAAATCCTGGTGGAAGGGGAAGGCGCGGTTGCCTATCTCAATCATCTTCTGACCAACGATTATACCGTCATGCGTCCGGGGCAGGCCCGTTACAGCCCCATGTGCCGGGAAGACGGCGGCACGGTGGACGATCTGATCGTGTACAAAATCCGGGACGACAGCTACTTTGTGGTGGTGAACGCATCCAATAAGGATAAGGACTATGCCTGGATGAAGGCGCGGGAAGGCGGGCCTGTGCGCGTGACGGACGTTTCCGATCAGTACGCCCAAATCGCCCTTCAGGGGCCCAAAGCGGAGGCGCTGATCCGGCGCCTCACCGATCAGATCCCCGAAAAGTATTACACGGCGCTGTTTGACAGCCGCGTTGGCGGCATTCCGTGCATCCTTTCCCGCACCGGCTATACGGGCGAGGACGGATTTGAAATGTACGTATCTCCCGCCCGGGCGAAGGAATTGTGGACGCTTTTGATGGATACGGGCAGGGAGGACGGGCTCATTCCCTGCGGCCTGGGCGCGCGGGACACCCTGCGCCTGGAAGCGGCCATGCCCCTTTACGGCCATGAGCTCAGCGATGCCATCACGCCGTTGGAAGCGGGCCTGCAGCCCTTTGTGAAACTGGATAAGCCCGAATTCATCGGGCGGGAAGCGCTGCTCCGCCACGCTTCGCCGGACAGGCGCCGGGTGGGCCTGAAAGTCACCTCCCGAGGCATCGTCCGGGAGCATCAGGAGGTTTTCCTGGACGGGCAGAAAATCGGCGTGACCACTTCCGGCACCCATTGCCCTTACCTGGGCGGCGCTTACGCCATGGCTTTGGTCCGGTCGGACGTATCGGCCCAGGGCGCGAAAGTGGAGGTGGACGTCCGGGGACGGCGGGTGGAAGCGGAAACCGTGGCCCTTCCTTTCTATCGCCGCGCCCGGAAATGACGATCCCGGTTCATAAGGCGCTTTGCGCGCGGAAGCGGGATGAATAAAGAACGGTATATGAACGATCGCAAAAAATAAAAAGGAGGACTGAACCATGAATTTCCCCAAAAACCTTCTGTACACCAAAACCCATGAATGGGTGCTGTTTGCCGAGGATGGCACCGCCGCCGTGGGCATCACGGACTACGCCCAGGATCAGCTGGGCGATTTGGTCTTTGTGAATCTGCCGGAAGCGGGAGACCCGGTGACGGCCGGCGAAAGCTTTGCCGACGTGGAATCCGTAAAGGCCGTTTCGGACGTGCTGTCCCCCGTGACGGGCGAAGTGGAAGAAATCAACGAAACTCTGGCGGACGAACCCCAGCGGATGAACCAGGCCCCCTATGAAAGCTGGTTCATCAAAGTAAAGAATGTTACGGACCGGGCGGAGCTCCTGGACGCGGACGCTTACCGGGCTTTTGTGGAAACCTGCTGACGATGTAGGAGGGAACACCATGGCATCTTACGTACCCATCACCCCGGAGGAAGAAAAGTCCATGCTGGAAGCCTGCGGCTTAAACAGCCTGGACGATCTCTACGGCGACGTGCCCGCCTCCGTCCGGCTGAAAGAACCCCTGAATATCCCCCGGGGCATGGCGGAGGCGGCCGTCCGGCGGGAAATGGAAAAGCTGGCCGGAAAGAACACCGTGTTTTCCCATGTTTTCCGGGGCGCCGGCGCGTACCGGCACCTGATCCCCGCCATCGTGGACGCCGTGACGGGCCATGAATCCTTCCGCACGGCTTACACGCCTTACCAGGCGGAGATCAGCCAGGGCGTGCTGCAATCCATTTTTGAATTCCAGACGGATATCTGCGAGCTGACCGGCATGGAAGCGGCCAACGCCAGCGTTTACGACGGGGCCTGCGCCGCCGCGGAAGCCTGCGAAATGTGCAGGGAAAGAAAGCGCAGCCGCATCCTGGTTTCGCAGAGCGTGGACCCCAAAGTGCTCTCGGTCATCCGCACCTACGCTTTCGGAAGGGACGCGCAGGTGGATGCGGTGCCCCTGCGCGGCGGCGTCACCGACATAGAAGCCCTTTCCTCGCTGCTGAAAGAAGACGTTTCCTGCCTGGTAGTCCAGCAGCCGAACTATTTCGGCTGCCTGGAGGATCTGGACGCCCTGACGGAAAGCGTCCACGCAGGCGGCGCCAGGATCATCGTGCACTGCAATCCCATCGCTATGGCGGTGCTGAAAACGCCCGGCGAATGCGGGGCGGATATCGCCGTGGGAGAAGGCCAGCCCCTGGGCATCCCGCTCTCCTGGGGCGGCCCCTATCTGGGCTTTATGGCCGCCACAGCCAAGCTCATGCGCCGCCTGCCCGGGCGGATCGTGGGGGAAACAGTGGATGCCGACGGCAAAAGGGCCTTCGTGCTGACCCTGCAGGCCCGGGAGCAGCATATCCGCCGGGAAAAGGCTTCGTCAAACATCTGCTCCAACGAGGCGCTTTGCGCCATGCGCGCCGCCGCCTATCTGGCCGCCATGGGGCCCCAGGGGCTGCGAAACGCCGCGATCCAGTGCGCGTCCAAAGCGCATTATCTTCAGAAAGCGCTGGAGAAAGCCGGCCTGTCCCCGGTTTTCCCGGAGCAGGAATTCTTCCATGAATTCGTCACGGAATGCCCGGACGCGGAAAAGCTGCTCTCCACCCTCCGCGCGGACGGCATTCTCGGCGGCCTTCCCCTGGAAGGGAAGCGCATGCTCTGGTGCGCCACGGAAATGAACACCCGGGAAGAAATGGACCGGGTGGCCGCCATCGCGGAGGAGGTGACGAAGGCGTGAAGCTGATTTTTGAAAAAGGCCATCCCGGCCGGGGAACGGATTACCTCGGCCCCTGCGACGTGCCCGAAATCGAGCTCGGCGGCGCTGCGCGGGAAAAGCCCCTGCGCCTGCCCGAACTGTCCGAAGTGGAAATGGACCGGCATTATTCTCTTCTGGCCCGGCGCACCCACGGGGTGAACGACGGCTTCTATCCCCTGGGCTCCTGCACGATGAAATACAACCCCGCCGTCAATGAATACGCGTCTTCTCTCCCCGGCTTTACCCAGGTCCATCCTTTGCAGGAGGCGGACACGGCGGAAGGCTGCCGGGAGGTGTGCGCCCGGCTTGAAAGCATGCTGTGCGAAATCACGGGCATGGACGCCATGACGCTGCAGCCCGCGGCCGGGGCGCACGGGGAATTTACCGGCCTGCTGCTGATCAAGGCGTATCACCGGGCCATGGGGCATGATAAGCGCACCAAGATCCTGGTGCCCGACTCGGCCCACGGAACCAACCCGGCCAGCGCTTCCATGGCGGGCTTCAACGTGGTCAGCATCGCTTCCGACGAACACGGCTTTGTGGACCTTGACGCGCTGAAAGCCGCCGTGGGCGAGGATACGGCCGGCCTGATGCTCACCAATCCCAACACGGTGGGGCTGTTTGATCCGCAGATCCTGGAAATCACCCGCATCGTGCACGAAGCGGGCGGCTTGAACTATTACGACGGGGCCAATCTGAATGCCGTCATGGGCATCGCCCGTCCCGGAGACATGGGGTTCGACGTGGTGCATATCAATCTGCACAAAACGTTTTCCACCCCCCACGGCGGCGGCGGCCCGGGCAGCGGGCCCAGCGGGTGCAAAAAATTCCTATCGCCCTTCCTTCCGGGGCAGGATACGCCGGAATCCATCGGGAACGTGCGCTCCTTCGGGGGCAATTTCCTGGTCGCCGTCCGGGCCCTTACGTATCTTATGACCATCGGGCGGGAAGGCGTGCCGGACGCCGCCAAACATGCCGTGCTCAACGCCAATTACATGCGCGTTCGTCTGGCGGACCTGTTCCCCATGGCCTTTGACCGGATCTGCATGCACGAATTCGTGATGACCCTGGAAAAGCTGAAGGAAGAAACCGGCGTTTCCGCCCTGGACGTGGCCAAAGCCATGCTGGATCATGGGATCCACCCGCCCACCATGTACTTCCCCCTGATCGTTCACGAAGCGCTGATGGTGGAGCCCACGGAAACGGAGACCCGGGAGACCCTGGATGAAGCCATCCGGGTGCTCCGGGACATCTGGGAAAAGGCCCACGCCGATCCCGAAAGCATGCATCATCTGCCCCAAACCACCCCGGTCCGCAGGCCGGACGAAGTCGGCGCGGCGCGAAACCCGCGCATCCGCTATGATTTCCAAGCTGTATGTGACTGAGAGCCCTTCGTATTCCGCGCCGGAGAACCTGGCGATGGAAGGGGCCCTGACCGCCGACGCCGCCCCGGGCGAAATCATCCTTTTTCTCTGGCAGAACGAAAAAACCGTGGTGATCGGCAAAAACCAGAACGCGTGGAAGGAGTGCCGCCTTGCGCCCCTGATCCGGGACGGCGGCACGCTGGCGCGCAGAATGTCCGGGGGCGGCGCCGTCTTCCACGATCTGGGCAATCTGAACGTTTCCTTTTGCGTTTCCCGCCGGGACGAGGATATCCCGCGGCAGACGGATATCATCCTGAACGCCCTGCGAAGCCTGGGCGTTCAGGCCTCCCGCAGCGGGCGGAACGATCTGGAATTGGATGGAAAAAAGTTTTCGGGCCACGCTTCCTACCGCCAGGGAGCATCCTGCTGCCATCATTGCACTCTGATGCTGAAGGTGGACCGGGAAGCGCTGGAAAAATACCTGCGCGTGTCTCCCCTGAAGCTGCGTTCCCGGGGGGTGGATTCCGTGCGCGCCCGGGTGGCGAACCTTTCGGACCGGTATCCGGCCCTGACGCTTCCCGCCCTGCGCGAAGCGCTGAAACAGGCGTTCAGCGAGGAATACGCACGGATCGCTGAGCCTTTTCCCTGGGAAGACCGGTTCAATAAAGAAAAGCGGGAAAAAATGCGGGAGCTGCGGGATCGCTTTGCCTCCTGGGAATGGACCTTCGGCCGGAGGATCCCCTTTGAATTGGAAGAGCAGGCGCGCTTTTCCTGGGGCGAAGCGGACCTGCGGCTCCATATAGAAAATGGGCGGATCAGAGATTGCAAATGCTATACCGACGCCATGGACCCTCTCTGGACGGAAAGCATGGAAGAAGCGCTGCGGAACGTCCGCTTTGCGGCGGATGATCTTCGCGCGGTCTTTGCTTCCCTCCCGGAGGGAACGGAACCCCGGATGCGGGAAGACCTTCTAAAAATGATGATCCAAATGGCGGAAAGATAAAAGGAGAACAACATGCAGGAATTTGATCTGGTTGTGATCGGCGCCGGCCCGGGTGGATATGAAACAGCCCTGGCAGCCGCCGGGAGTATGCGGGTGGCCCTGGTGGAAAAGGAAGAGCTGGGCGGCACCTGCCTGAACCGCGGCTGCATCCCCACCAAAACGCTGCTGCACGCGGCGGAGCTGATGCAGGCCATCCGCCGCAGCGACGCCTACGGCATCCGGCACGGCGAAGCATCCTGCGATTTTTCCGCGCTGCACGCGCAAAAGGACCAGGTGATCCGGCAGCTCAGGGACGGGATCGCCCTGCGGATGAAGCAGAAAAAAGTGACGGTCCTGAAAGGCTGGGGCGCCATTTTGGACGAGCACACGGTCCGGGTCCGGGGCGAGGAAGAAACGCTGCTGAAAACGGAGCGGATCCTCATCGCCACCGGCTCCCGGCCCGTGATCCCGCCCATTCCCGGTATCACCTGTCCTCACGTGGAAACCAGCGATACCCTGCTGGAAAAAGCAGACGGCGTTTATCCCCGGCTGCTGATCATCGGCGGCGGGGTGATCGGGGTGGAGTTCGCCTCCGTTTTTTCCGCGCTGGGCAGCGCCGTCACCATCGTGGAAGCCCTGCCGCGGCTGGTCGGCGGCATGGACAGGGAAATCAGCCAGAGCCTGAAGATGCTCCTGAAAAAAAGGGGCGTCGAAGCGTTCTGCGATACCCGGGTAATGGAGATCCGGGAAGAAAACGCGGGCCTGCGCTGCCTGTGCGCTCAGGGAGAAAAACCGCTGGAGCTCGATTCGGACGGCATCCTGGTCTGCGTGGGCCGCAGGCCGTTTATCGGGGACCTGTTCGCGGACGGATTCAGCGTTTCAGCGGACCGGGGGAAAATCCTGGTGGATGAGCATTTTCAAACCTGCTACCCCGGCATTTACGCCATCGGGGATGTGACGGGCGGCGTCATGCTGGCCCACGCCGCCGCCGCCCAGGGCCGGTGCGCCCTGGCCCACATGCTGGGGAAGGCCGCCCCGGTATCGCTTGCCATCCCCGCCTGTATCTATACGGACCCCGAAATCGCCGCCGTGGGCATGACGCTGGAGGAAGCCCGGGAAAAGGGCTTGCAGGCGGACAGCCGGAAATATCCCATGTCCGCCAACGGGAAAAGCCTGCTCTCCGGGCAAGAGCGGGGCTTTATCAAGGTGGTTTATGAAAAGGACAGCCACCGCCTCCTGGGCGCGCACATGATGTGCGCCAGGGCGTCGGACCTGATCAGCGAAATGACCCAGGCCCTGGTCCGCGGCAGCACCCTGGAAGAGCTCGCCGCCGTGATCCGCCCCCATCCCACGTTCAGCGAAGGCATATCCGAGGCCGTGACCCTGCCCTGAAAGGCGCGAAGAAGACCGGGGAGCAACGACAAAAAAGGGAATCGCGGGGCTTTGCCCCGCCATTCCCTTTTTCCATGGCCGTTTTTCACTTATATCCCTTTTATTCCCGGGCCTTCATCCATTCCAGCACCTGCGGACGGCTTATCAAGGCCCCTCCCGCTCCCACCGCCGTACAGCAGATCGCGCCGCACGCGTTGGCGAAACGAAGGGCGCTGTCCATCGTTTCATTTCTCAGGATCTCCGACGCGAACCCGGCCAGGAAATTATCGCCCGCTCCCGTAGCATCCACCGCGCGCACCGGATAAGCGGGAAGGCGGATGGAGACGCTTTCGTTTTTCAGCAGACATCCTTTTTCTCCCAGCTTGATGATCACATTTTTCACACCGAAGCGCAAAAATACATCCGCCATTTCATCCGGGGCGGTTTTTCCGGTAAAATGCTTCGCTTCATCCTCATTCGGGGTCAGATAATCGACCAGGGGAAGGGCTTCTTTCAGATCGTTCAGGCTCAGAAAATTAAAATTGGGCAGCTTGGTATCCGCGAAAACGGTTTGATTCGCCCGTTTCGCGCTGCAAAGCACCGAATAGATGTTCTCCGGCTCATCAAAAGGCGCGCGGAAAAGCGAGCCCAGCATCAGTGCTTTCGCGTCCGTGAACAGGGCCGGGGTTTTCTCCGGGTGGAAGTTTTGGCGGTGGGCTTCATTGGTGATGGATTTGCGCGTTCCGTCCTCCCGCACGAACAGGGTGGTCACGGGCGTTTCTCCGCTGCGGACGATCCTCCCCGTATTCACCCGGGCGCGCTCCAGAGCGCCGTAAACCATATCCCCGGCGGCGTCCCGGCCCAGCCTGCACAGGACCGCCGTTTTCAGCCCCAGCTTGGAAGCCGCAATGGCTTCGTTCACCGCTTCCCCGCCCACGTTCAGGGAACCGGACACGGCCCTGTATCCGGAAGCGGAAATGGGCTGCGGGTTGAAGCCGCGGATCAGGGAATCCACCAGCGCCATCCCCACGCATATCAGGTCGAACAAACCAGCATCCCTCCCATACAAGGCGTTTTTTCAATAAAAACGGCAGCGGGTACGGCGCTCAGCGCAGTTCATCGCACATGTTTTCCAGCAGTTCTTTGAGAAACTCCCTGCTGTCAACGTTGTTCACCAGCAGCATGGGCTTCGCCCCCGGGTAGGGAAGCTCCCTGTCCGCGTCCGGCATCATCGCCAGGGCGGCTTTCACGGGCTTGACCAAAAACCGGTCGTCGTAAATTCCGCCGATCACCTTGCCGCGGCAGTACAGGATATATTCTCCCATCATGGCCCGATAAGACACGCCTTCCACGTCCGAAAGCTGTTCCAGGATAAAATTCAGGTATTCCTTGTTTGACGCCATATCGCTTCCTCCTTTTCGTTTTCCTTCCGGCCGATCACCGTATAGGCCATACCGCTTTCTTCCCGTTGGGATCGGTACAGGCATACGTTCCGCACGGTCATGACCGCCGGCGGCACGGCGATTCGGGAAAGATCCAGACCCTCCGGCACAAGGGGTTTCCGGGCAAGGGTGATATGCGGATAAAAAGGCCGTCGGTCAAAAGGGATTTCCGCTTCCTCAAGCAAATCCCGGACGTGCCGGGCCAGATTGTCCAAAGCCAAAGAAGGCTCCACGCCCGCCCACAGCACCTTGGCTTTCGGAAACACGCCGGGGTGGGAAAGCACAAGGAAAAAAGGTTCCTCCACCCGGGGCAAAAGCGCCGTGACCTCCTCCGTCCATTCCCCGATAAACGCCAGCGTGAGATGAAAATTGGACGGCGCGTCATACCGCGCGGCCACGCCCGCGGCGCGCAGGCGATCCTGCAAGCCGGCCAAAGCCTCCCGAAAATCGGGAGAAGGTTCCAGGGCGATAAAAAGGCGCATGGCTGATTTTCCTCCGGTTTCCGGGCCGCAGAGCCGGGGCGCCTGGCCCTGACGGCGATTGAATCACGTTTCCGCTTTCCGCTTTTTGCGAAGCGCCGCGATCAGATACCCGGTGTATGCCAGCGCGTCCAGCCCCAGCACAAACAAGCCTGTTTTCACGGCCCACGCCTGCGGATAAGGGCCGTTCCCCGTGAGCGGGTAATCGGCAAATTCGATCTCGTCTCCCACTTTGGGGATGTTCTCAGGATCGCCTTCCCGGTAGTAGACGGTGGCCGTCTCGCTGGAACCCTTGACGCGCACCCTGACGTCTGCGGCAAAGCGGGTATGCTCGCTGCTGTTTTTCCCTACGCCCGAATGCGCCGTGTACCGGCTGACGCGGCCCACATAGGTCACGACGCCGGTCCTGTGAGGCAGCAGAAAAGAAAACGCCGTCAGCAATACGCCCACGGCGGCCACGCCGATCAGAAAAAGAAAAAATACCTTTTTTGCCTGTCCATCGGTTTGCTTTTTCGTCTGATCCGGCTCGTTCACGGTCTTTTCACCTTTCACTGCGTTTCTTTTTTCATGGCCAGGGGCCGCGATGCGTGGGACGGCGCAGCAAATTCCTCTTTGCTTCCCGTCCATTATAGCATGCCTTTTTCAATTTCTCAATGAAAGATGTTTGTTTCTATCAGTACGATGCCGTTCACAGTCATACTGCAAGAAGCACGGCGCAAGAGGGGAACGGACGGGGCTTTGTCCCGCACCCCACCAGGGCAGAGACCGCCCTGGACCCGCACTTGCGGATGAAGCTTGGCTGGAAGAAACAGCTTGTTTCCCGCTGATGCTTCTGGCGTCCGTTTTCAGCGCCACAGGCGGAAGCTGCAATTTCTTCCAAATGAAGTAATTTCACCGATTGGGATGCGCGGAGCCCCCAGCGTGCCCTCCGGATGAACGCGCACGAAATCGGGATCACAATTGTTTTTTGTTGAAAAGGGAAATGCCCGCGAGAAGGCAGGCCAGCGCCGTCGCCGCGGCGATAACGAGAGGCAGCGCGTAGGCCTTTGCTTCCGACGCGCCGTAAATCAGGGAAGTCCCGTCAGCCAGCAGCGTGGGCAAAGCCTTGCCGAGCCGGGGAAGCATGCCAAGGAGCGTGCACGCCAGCACCACGCCGCCCGTTCCCAGCAAAACGCCCGTGCCGGATTTTGAAAGCACGGAGAAAAAGACCATCAGCCCAACGGTCCACAGGCCGAAAACCCAATAGCACGCAAGGGAAAGCCCAAGGTTCCGCGCTGCGGCATTATCCCAGAAATAAGCGCTGTAAGCCCAGGTGATCCCCGCGGACAGCCAATACCCCGCCGTCCAGAGAACGGAGAGCACGGCGGCCTTGGCGATAACGGCCTTGTGCCGCTCCAGCCCTTTCGTCAGGGACAACAGCAGCGTTCCCGTCTGGTATTCCCGGGTAAAAATCCCGTTTTCAAGCAAAACAAAGGCGATCAGGCCGATGGGGATGTTCTTGAAAAACTGCATCCAGGCGTCCAGGGCGTTAACGGTCACGGGCATGACCACGAAGCCGCTTTCGGCCATAGAATCCGCCAGCATTTCCATCATCCAGGGCGTCAGCTTCGCGATGGCGGGATTCATGATGCCCAGCAAAACGAACAGCACGCACAGAAGGATCAGCCGGCCCGAACGAACATGCTCCAGGAATTCTTTTTTTACAAAGGCGAACAAAGACTTCATTTCTCCACCACCTCCATAAACAAGGATTCCAGGGTGGGTTCCGCCCGCTCCATTTTCAGCAGCGCCACTTGCTTTTCCGCCACCGCGCGCATAACGTCAAACGCGGAGCAGTCCTTTTCATAAAAGGCGAGCTGGTTCCGTCCGGTTTTCCGCATGGCGGGGAATGCCGCCGTCAGGGCAAGCGCGCCCGCTTCGCTTTCCGTTTCAAGAAGGTATTCGTCGCTCCGGTACCGTGTTTTGATGTCGGCCAGCTTTCCCTGAAGCTCCGCTGCGCCCTCGTTCAGAAAAGCCACGTCCGTGCAGATGCGTTCCACATCCGAAAGGATATGGGTAGAGAACAGAACGGTGGTCTGCTCCCTGACGGCCAGCAGCAGATCCAGGATCTCCTTTCTGCCCACGGGGTCCAGGGCGGAGGTGGGCTCGTCGCAGATCAGCAGCTTCGGGCGGCCAAGCAGCGCCTGGGCGATCCCCAGCCGCTGCTTCATGCCCCTGGAAAAGCCCTTGATACGGCGCCTTTCCTCATGAAGCCCCACAAGCGCCAGCAATTCTTCGGCCCTTTTTTAGAATTCCGATTTTCTCATTCCGGTGTTTTCACCGCAGTACCGAAGATATTCCAAGGCGTTCTCGAAGTGATAAAACTACG
>JAEEGL011375374.1_pt1 | contig 11126 bp, 5 predicted proteins | sample 9134231 | NCBI WGS metagenome assembly JAEEGL01 (sample SAMN16246548, study PRJNA631951) | gut metagenome | biome: gut microbiome; feature: rumen; material: fiber-attached | host: Bos | place: Iran: Karaj | collected 2018-10
ATCTTCAGGAAAATGTGGCGAACCGGATCAATATTTTTGATGGTTCAAAATCGGACAAGACAGCTTCGGGCAGCAGGATCTATTTTGCCGCACCTCTTTTCAGCGAAGCAGAAAGGGAATACAACCTGAAAATAGTCAATATCCTTGAAAGTTACGGTTATGAAGTGTTCCTTCCTCAACGCGACGGTTTTCTTGCTCCGGATCTTGAAGGTAAAACCGAAGAAGAGAAGACGAAGATTATTTTTCAAAAAGATAAAGAGGAAATTCTTAAGTCGGATATAGTATTCATGCTGCTTGACGGCAGGGTTCCCGATGAAGGAGCATGCATTGAGCTTGGTATTGCTTATGCAAACGGTAAAAGATGTTACGGGTTTAAAAGTGATGCAAGATCTATAGAAGCCGACATGGATCTTAATCCGATGATAGCCGGATGTTTTACTAAAATTTTTTATGATCTTGACGGAGAGAACTTAATAAGATCGCTCGAAGATTATCTTAAACACAACAGGTTATAGGAACTGAAAATCCTACCAAAGAAGTGAATATATTCACTCCGTTTTTAAGGAGGGAGTCATGAACGATAATTCCAATCAGAAGGCCAGAGCACATAACACAGTCGTAGGCATCATGACAATTGCCTGCTTAGGTACGATCGCAGGCAGTATTTCTCTCGGGTGGGAATTCTGGGTTCCGCCCCTTATCGTATGCGGTATGGTCGCGGCATGGGTCATGCATTTTACCCAATACGGTTCATGGACTTTTCGTGAAAATTATTATCTTATCCTGTCTATGTTTCTTTCGTTTTACCATGGCGTACATCTGACCAGTACATTTGAGATAGTGGTGGTATCCGCACTTGTCATGGTAAATGTTACACTGTTCAAGCGAAAAGAATTTATCACGATCATGCTCGTTGAATGCATTTGTCTTTTTATCCTGCAGGTGATCATGGGATTTAGGACCGGTATGCTGACGCCTGATATCCTTACCGTATCCAAACTGACGCTTCATATTCTCTGTGAGTTCTGTATTTATAAAGGTCTCTATGATGCGATCAAGAACAATCGTATGGACAGCGGGGAGCTGGAGCTTCGCAATAAAGAAAAGGAAACGGAGCGGGCACAACTTGAGGATTTCCTTGTAAATATCTCCCATGAACTGAGAACGCCGGTAAATGTGGTAAACGGCATGTCTTCGATGATCCTTAAGAAGGAGAACAGGGATGATATAAAAACGATAAGGGATGCCGGGCTGCGCCTGTCGCGCCAGATAGAGGATATCCAGGATTACAGCGAGATACAACGCGGGGAAGTGATCCTTGAAGAAGACAAATACATGATCACATCCCTTCTCAACGATATAATCACGAATTTCGAGGTCACGGAGGAGAAGAATGACCTCGATCTCGTCATAGATCTGGATCCGTGTGTACCGGCAATGCTTAAGGGCGATTCCGGCAAGATAAACAAAGTGATCTGGCATCTTCTTGACAATGCCGTTAAGTTTACGAAAAAGGGCGGTATTTTTCTTAAGGTAACCTCCATAAAAAGAGAATACGGGATCAACCTCGTGATAGAGGTGAAGGATACGGGAGCCGGTATCAGTGCATCGGATATGGACAGGATATCAAAGGGGTTGTATCGCGGAGACAAGGGACGCAGCAGAAGAGCGAGCGGTATAGGACTCGGCTTTTCCATTATATACGGCTTTGTCCGTGCTATGAACGGCTTTGTAAATATCTCGGGGAAGAAGGGCGAAGGGACTACGGTACGCATAAGCATTGCCCAGGAGGTGATCGATCCGTCACCCTGCATGAGTACCGGGGACAGCGGTAAATACAGCGTTGCCTTCTTCGTGTTCCCAAGGAAATACAAGGTTGCGCAGCTTATGCATTTTTACAGGGATATGGCGTCGGATATGGCATCGGGGCTTAATATCAACCTGTATTCGGCTTCAAGCCTTGCAGAGCTTAAACGGCTTGTAGAGAACGGAGATATCACCCATGTATTTATGGGCGAGGAGGAATATATGGGCTCCCCGGAATATCTTAACGGACTGGCTGAACAAGGCATAAAGGTAGCTGTTTCGGCGGGTACGGGCTTTGCTCCGGCAGAAGGCAGCGGCGTGATCGTATTATCAAAGCCTCTGTACGGATGTCCCGTAATGAAGGTTTTAAACGGAGAAGCGACACCTGTCATACAGGCGGGTTCCGAGGCGTCAAGAAAGCCTGTACTTGACGGCGTAAGGGCTCTTGTCGTTGATGACGAACCCATGAACCTTATCGTGGCAACCGGGCTGTTTAAGGGATATAACATGATCATTGATACCGCAAGGAGCGGAAGGGAATCCATACTTAAGTTTGCGGAAAATGATTATGATATCGTCTTTATGGATCATATGATGCCGGAAATGGACGGTATAGAGGCGATGAGACACTTGAGGGATTCCGCCGCTCAGAAAGGCAGAAATATATGCATAGTGGCACTTACGGCCAATGCGGTGAGCGGAGCTAAGGAGATGTTTCTTCGCGAAGGATTCGATGGCTTCATAAGCAAGCCGATCAACATAAATGATTTTGACAGGACGATAAACAGACTGATGCCCATGATAAGACCGGGTAAGAAAGGAGGCTTGTCATGAAGCTGAAAAAGCATTTGAAAAACCTTCTCTTCGATCCCGAACGCAAGCTTAACGAACGTGTCTACATCCTGATGCTCATTGTTTCGATCGGAATGCTGCTGGTCGCGCTTATCGGAGACGGGATATACAACCGGAACCCCGTGGAAATGGCAGCCATAGGCGGGCTTATAATCCTGATACCTTTTATATCGTATTTGGGTATTAAGCATAACAAGCTCGATATAATGATCAAGATCACGTCTTTGATCATCATGATAGCGATCCCTGTGGTCTTCCTGCAGGCAGGCGGCGCGGAAGGCGCGGCTATCCTCTGGTATGTGTTCTATTTTCTGTACATTGGCCTTGTAATGACGGGCTGGTGGCGTATCATCAACCTGTTTCTGTTAACGGTGATGGTGTTTGCCATGTTTATCATAGAATATCTGCATCCGGAGATCTTCAAGCCGTACACAAGATGGATCTTCTACATTGACACATCTCTTGCCGTTATCGAGGTAGGTCTTGTCTGTTTTATCATGACGTGGTTCCAGAACCGTCAGTTTATGGAGGAGAACAACAGGGCGAAGGAGGAAACACGTAAGGTTGAGGAACTCAACAGGTCGCAGACGCGCTTTTTCTCAAGCATGAGCCATGAGATACGAACGCCCATCAATTCGATCCTCGGTCTTAACGAGATAATTCTCAGAAATGAGGATGCGACCGAGGAGATAAAGACGGATGCCGAGAATATCCAGGGAGCCGGCAGGATGCTGCTCGCGCTCATAAACGATATCCTGGATTTTTCAAGGATAGAGGCCGGAAGGATGGACATAGTACCGGTAAACTACAGTCTTTCGTCCATGCTCTCGGAGATCGTAAATATGATATGGCTGGGGGCTCAGCAGAAGGGACTTGAATTCAGGATTGAAGTCGATCCTTCCATACCCGTGGAATTATTCGGCGATGAGATAAGGATCAAGCAGATCCTGGTAAATCTGCTCAATAATGCGGTCAAGTATACGAAGGAAGGTTCGGTTACTCTGAGGATCGAAAAAGAAGATTCGGGAATGGACAGTGTATTGCTCCTGTTCTCCGTTATCGATACGGGCATCGGTATAAAACAGGATGCCATGCAATATCTTTTTAATGCGTTCGAAAGGCTTGACGAGGAGAAGAATGTCGGGATAGAAGGTACGGGACTGGGCCTGTCCATAGTAAAACAGCTTGTCGATCTGATGGAAGGCAAGATCACGGTGAACAGCGTTTATACCCAGGGAACGACCTTTATGGTATCGCTGTGGCAGAAGGTGACGAATTCCGATGCGGTAGGAGAGATAGGCATAAACGGTATATCGGGTAATAAAATGGATGGCAGATACGAGCCCGGCTTCACCGCACAGGATGCGAGGATACTTATCGTTGATGACAATAAGATGAACCTCATGGTTGAGAAAAAACTTTTCGAAGGAACGGGTATAGCCATTGACACCGCAATGAGCGGAGAAGAGGCACTGTCCATGACCATCTCTGTCGAGTATGATCTGATATTCATGGATCATTTCATGCCGGAAATGGATGGTATCGAATGCATGCAGCTTATAAGAAAGCAGTCGGGCGGGCTTAACAATCAGGCGCCGATCGTCGCGCTTACCGCCAATGCGGGCAGCGAAGAAAGAGAATTATACACGAACAGCGGGTTTGACGGATATCTTGTAAAGCCTGTGACGGGACGCCAGCTGGAAGAGACCGTGCTTTTGCATCTGCCGGAGAGTAAGGTCATAAAAAAGGCTACTTTTGATTTCGGCGGCCTTAAGATGAATACATCCGGGATCCGCAGTCATAAGATACCGGTCATCATAGCCACGAACACTTCCTGCGATCTTCCTATGAACGTTATCTTTGAGCAGCAGATAGATACGATCCCTTACAGCATTCATGCAGACGGGAGGGTATTTTATGACGGCACGGAAGCGGGGGCCGATGAAGTGCTCAGATATATGCGGTCGGGAGTAAAGTTTAATTCGGAACCTCCTTCGGTCATCGAATTTGAGAGATTCTTCGGCTGTGAGCTTAAGAAGGCGCATAACGTCATATATATAACGGCTTCGTCTGCCATAAATGATGAATATGACAGGGCAAGAGCAGCAGCTAAGGCGTATGGCAATGTAACCGTATTTGATTCAGGATCTGTTTCCGGAGCTATAGGTCTGCTCGTACTGTTGGCACACAGGATGAGCGTACAGGGCAGTACGCCGGATAAGATCATAGAGGAACTGGAAGCCGTAAAGTCGAGGCTGCGTGTAAGCTTTATAACGGATGGATCGTATTTTGCCGGAAAGAGAGATATGGTAATACGTACAGTTCATAATATCGTAAAGGTTATGAGCATAAGACCGTTTGTAAAGGTATATGACGGGAAATACAGACTTGGCAGTTTTACCCTGGGCGATAATATGGTACGCAACTATGAAATTTATGTTGATCATGCCCTTCCGAAGCTGGCAAAACCGGAATCCGATCTGCTGCTGGTGCTCTATGCGGATATGGATGAAGAAGAGCTTAGGAAGGTAAAAGAGCATATAAGCAGGAGATTCGCTTTTGACAACATAGTCTTTGAAAAGGCATCCGCTACTTTTGCGTTAAGTTACGGCCCGGGTTCCATGGCAATGGTTTATTTTGAAAAGGGTGTACAGGAACTTAAATTGAGCAGAATGCTTATGCAGAATAAGGGACCGGCGGGACCGGGAGAGGCCTTTGATCATTTAAAGGATGCACCCGGATTGGATAGGTCGTCCGAGCCGGCTTTCGGAGCGGTGAAAGAAGCTCCCGTAAAGGAAGAAAAACCTGAGAGTCCAAAGTGGTATGAGAAGATCACCGGTGTTGACGTAAAGGAGGCACTTAAAAACAGCGGGTCCGAGGATAACCTTCGTGAAATGCTGTTTGTCTTCTATGACTCGATCCGGGAGAACAGCGATGAGATACGCGGATTCTATGATAGTGAGAACTGGGAGAATTATACGATAAAGGTGCATGCGTTAAAAAGTTCGGCAATGCTTATAGGAGCCGCGAAACTTTCGGAAGGTGCGCTGGCTTTGGAGAACGCAGGCAAAGAGGAGAACCTTGCATATATCAGGGAGCACACCGAGGAAGTGCTTAATGATTATGCGGTATATTCGGATATCCTAAGACCTCTGTTTGAAGAAGAGAGGATAAGCTGAGTCCGGATAGGCTCATTTCCTGTTGTACAGAGTGCCGCAGGGTACTTCTACGGTTTCAAAATCATGCGAATTTATATAATCGAGCAGATATCCGCCTGTTTCGTTTTCGTTTGGAGCAGTGTCTGATTCCACATCTCCGCAGGTCATATAACTTCCGAACTGTTCGTTGAGGACCAGGATCATATCGGGATATCTGCCCGGGTTCATCTCATAGTACGGTTCCAGCCGTTCGCTGTTAAAGGACGTGCGCCAGGTTGTGGGAGCGCCGCATCTTAAGTCCGTGCACATATATCCCCATGGAAGTAATTTGGTTATAAATATGTTTGCCACGCTGCTTGAATCCTTCTCGAGGGAGTTGTCAAACCTGTGGGGGTCGTTCAAGTTGCTGCTCTGACAGTATTTTTTTATCGTGGAATACACAACGTTATATGCGACATGATGGTCGGCGGTCGTATACAGTCCTTTGGCAGGTCCGGCGGTGATCCTGGAGTTCAGCATCTGGACCGGGGCATCCCTGTATACGTTTACGAGTCTTAACATCATGGTCTGTACCAGTACCGCACATGTTACGGCGGTGCAGGCAATAAGACATATATTTCCGAAATTATGTATGCACCATGAAAAAACTTTGCTGTTTGTTTTTGCCCCGGTATCGGTCTTAAGCATTTCCTTTACAAACATCTCTGTGATCGTAACACATCCGATGCTTGCGATAAAGTGTCCCATAGACAGTACATAAAGATATCCGTTCGACGAATAACTGTACACAACGGAAAATATCATTCCGCTCACGAAAAACAGGAAAAACATACGCATATCTTTTTTTTCGGTCATGAAGAAAAGAGGGAGTGCAAAGAGACACAGGGCAGTCTGTATATATCCCGTATGACCGTTTGAATATATGAAATTTATGATAAACAGAATGAGATCAGCGGCAAAGATCGCCATAACGGCGATACGGGTCTTAAGCCGTGAATAAAATACCGAAACAAAAGATACGATGATGAGAAGATACGATGCATAAGCGCTGTAACCGTACACTTCGTTGATGCTTATGAAAAACTTCCTCAGAGGATATATAAGGCTAGTTCCGTGCTCTTCGTCGGAAAGAACATAGGGTATGCCCCTTATAAAATCGGACACGGATACATTTGTGAGCAGGAAAGCAAGAAAAACGACCGCAGGGATCAGTATGCCGATGAACGTGTATTTAACGATATCGGACAATCCCGCGTTGTTTATCTGCGCGGCGAATCCGCTCTCAGCCTTGCTGTGCCGGCCGTATAAAAGCAGACAGGCTATAACGATGAGAGTGATAAAATACGGTATGCACAAAGTGGGAAGGCACAGAACGCTAAGGGCGAACAGAACCCCCGATGTTATAAGCTGTTTTTTGCTGCGGCTCATGCCGTAATGATAGATGAGCAGCATCGACATCAGGCATAGCTGAACGGACAGAGTGTAGTAGGACAATGTCGCTATATTAAGATGAGTGTAATACATGAGCATGAGTGAACATACAAGTGCACCAAAACGGCTCACATGCTGCTTTAATATGTTATACATAACAAGAGCATTAACTGTGCTCATGATAACAAAGAGGATCCGAAAATAAAGCAATATGCCGGCATTGGAACCGGTGATGATCATAAATGCGGCATAGAACGGAAGCAGTACCACGGATGAGAGCTGTGTCGGGAACCATTCATGCAGGAATATCGAATCACCGGTAAAGAACCGGTGGCAGGTAGAGAAATAGAAGGTTTCATCCGACCAGCAAAAACTGTAGAAACACTTTATGAATAGGATCACTGCACTCAGTGAGATGAGTGCGTAAGGCAGGATTTTCCTGATTTTAGCTGTCATAATAAACTCCGGTTTGAATATTTTCCCAAATATGCTATGATATTGAAGATTTATCTTAATGTACTTTATAGTATATCTTACTTGATTTGATATTTCAAACGTATGACATATATGCAGGTAAAAGGAGTCTGGTATGAGTCTGTATGAGAAAATAGTATCCGGTGATGAGAAGATAGCGCTTGTGGGACTTGGTTATGTCGGGATGCCGATAGCGGTCGCGTTTGCGAAGAAGGTCGGTGTCATAGGCTTCGATCTTAATGAGGAGAAGATAAACAAATACAAAAACGGCATAGACCCGACACAGGAAGTCGGGGATGATGCCATAGCAAAGACCACGGTCGAGTTCACATCGGATCCCGCAAAGCTTAAGGAAGCGAGATTTCATATAGTTGCTGTCCCGACTCCGATAAACCTAGATAAAACCCCGGATCTGCATCCCGTTGAATCGGCCAGCAGACTGCTTGGAAAAAATCTTACCAGGGGATCGATAGTGGTGTATGAGTCGACCGTGTATCCGGGTGTTACCGAGGATGTGTGCGTTCCGATACTTGAGGAGGAATCGGGGCTTAAATGCGGTGTTGATTTCAAAGTGGGATATTCTCCCGAGAGGATAAACCCCGGTGATAAACTTCACAGGCTTGAAAATATAAAAAAGATAGTGTCGGGTATGGACGCCGAAACGCTCGATGAAGTTGCGAAAGTCTATGAACTTGTTATAGAAGCGGGTGTCCACAGGGCAGGAAGCATAAAGGTCGCAGAGGCAGCAAAAGTAGTGGAGAATTCCCAGAGGGATATAAACATCGCGTTTATAAACGAACTTGCCATGGCTTTTGACAAGATGGGAATAGACACCAGTGAAGTCATCGATGCGATGAACACAAAGTGGAACGCGCTTGGGTTCAGACCCGGACTTGTCGGCGGACACTGCATAGGTGTCGATCCGTATTATTTTATCTATGAAGCCGAGAAACTGGGTTATCATTCACGCCTGATCTCGTCCGGACGCCAGATAAACGATGATATGCCGGGATTTGTCGGAGACAATATCATAAAGTCTCTCGTGCTTGCAAACAAGCAGGCAAGGCAGGCCAAGGTGGTCTTCTTCGGTGTGACATTTAAGGAGAACTGCCCGGATGTCCGTAATTCCAAGGTGATCGAGATAATAAAGCATCTTGAGCAGTATAAGATACATCCGGTTCTGGTGGATCCGAGAGCGGATGCCGAGGATGTAAAGAGGAGTTACGGTTATGAACTGTCCGATATAAAAGACGCATATGATGCGGACTGCATTGTCCTTGCTGTCGCGCATGATGAGTTCAGGGCCAAGAGCCTCAAGGACTGGGACGGATTCTTTAAGGCTTCCGACAACAAAGAAAAAGTGCTTATAGACATTAAGTCCGTGCTCGACAGGCACGAAGTGGAAACCTAAGGATACAGATACTGGAGATTATAGGATGGCGCTTATTGTTAATGCCGATGACTTCGGAAAAAATGATGATGTGAACAGCGCCGTATGCGAGGCTTTTGAAAAGGGATATATAACCTCGACCACGCTTATGGCCAATATGCCGGGAGCAGGCGCAGCATATGAACTTGCAAAAGAAAAGGGCTTTTCGGATAAGGTTGGCATACATCTTAATATAACGGAGGGGATGCCCCTTACGGAAGCGATCCGCTCTAATCCTCTTGTGTGTGCACCTGACGGCAGCTTTAATGCCGCATTTTATCACAGTACCAAATACCGTCTGTATATGGATGATCTTACGATAGATCAGATAAGGGGTGAGCTGGATGCGCAGATAAGTGTGTTTCTTGAAATGGGATTTAAGACGCTGCACATTGATTCGCATCATCATGTGCATACCAATTATCCGGTATATAAAGCACTCAGATCGCTTTCATCAAAATATGACTTTGACTATATAAGGCTCAGCAGAAACCTGTACAGGGGAGGGAGCTTTTTAAATAATATCTATAAACATGTCTATAATGCTTCCGTGAAGAAGCTCGCCGCGCATACATCCGATATGTTTGGTTCCTACAGGGATCTTATGGGATATTTTTCTCTCGATCCAATGAGGAGTGCCGACAGGATAAAGGAACCGCCCGGCGGCATGAAGCATCTTTTTTCCGAAAGAAAAGTTGAGATCATGGTGCATCCGATGCATGATGAGAACGGCGAACTTGTCGACACCGATATCCCGATGAGGGATGAAGGGCATATGTTTTCATATCAGTCCTGACCGAAGGACTGTCAGACCACTTGTTTCCTTGATATTCTCGGTATTTAATGGTATAATTACCAAGATATGCATAATGATGGGGTTATTATGCCCATTTAAGACTATTTGATGTGAAAGGGAGATCAAAATTGAGAACATATCTGGTTACGGGCGGTGCCGGATTCATCGGCTCCAACTACATTCATTACATGTTTAAGAAATACGGAAACGAGATAAGGATAATAAATGTAGATGCACTTACATATGCCGGCAATCTTGAGAATCTCAAGGGTGTTGAAGGAAGGGATAATTATACCTTCGTTAAGGCAAATATATGCGATAAGGATGCGATATCGAAGATCTTTGAAGAAAATGATATAGACAGGGTGGTCCATTTTGCGGCCGAGAGCCACGTTGACAGGAGTATTAAGAACCCCGAGGTCTTTGTCCAGACAAATGTGATAGGAACAGCGGTTATGTTAAACTGCGCGAAGGCGGCATGGGAACTGCCCGACGGAAGCTTTAAGGAGGGCAAGAAGTTCCTTCATGTTTCCACCGACGAAGTATACGGATCGCTCGAGGAAGACGGAGGATATTTCTACGAGACCACTCCGTACTCACCGCACAGCCCATATTCGGCAAGCAAGGCGGGTTCGGATATGCTCGTGAAGGCATATATGGACACATATAAGTTTCCCGCAAATATCACTAACTGTTCGAATAACTACGGACCGTATCAGTTCCCCGAGAAGCTGATACCTCTCATTATCAACAATGCCTTAAACGGCAGGAAGCTTCCCGTTTACGGTGACGGTAAAAATGTCCGCGACTGGCTTTATGTCGAAGATCATGCCAAGGCGATCGATATGGTGCAGGAGAAGGGCCGCCTGTTTGAGACATACAATGTCGGCGGACATAATGAGAAACAGAATATCGAGATAATCAATATAATCCTGGAGACTCTCCGGGAGATGCTTCCCGATTCCGATCCGAGGAAGGCCAATGTATCAGGGGATCTGATCACATACGTTGAAGACAGGAAAGGTCACGACAGGAGATATGCGATCGCGCCGGATAAGATCAGGGATGAGATCGGATGGGTGCCCGAAACGATGTTCAAGGATGGCATCCGCCTTACGATCAAATGGTATTTTGAGAACGAGGAATGGATGAAGAACGTAACAAGCGGCGATTACCAGAA